>JGI10216J12902_100840126_pt1 | contig 13138 bp, 8 predicted proteins | sample KanNatreferecore_FD_12902 | JGI IMG/M metagenome (IMG submission 12902)
CAATTGTGGGTGCCAATGTTTCTATCGCGGGCACCACTCAGGGATCAGCGGCTGATGTAAACGGGGACTTTGAAATTCCAAAAGTAAAGGCGGGTACATATACCATTATATTATCTTTTGTCTCCTACAAAACGGATACACTGCGTAACGTTTCAGTTTATCCCGATCAGACCACAGCTATTAATCACAAGATGGTTGAAGAAAGTCAACAACTTGGGGAGGTCGTGATCGCGGGTGAAAGAATAACTAGTACGGATTACGCTATTATCACGGAAATTAGAAAGAACGATTTGATCGCTGTTGGTATTTCATCGCAACAGATTACGATGTCACAGGACAGAGACGCAGCGCAAGTTTTAAAGCGCCTTCCAGGAGTCACCATTGTAAACAACAGATTTATCAATGTGCGTGGATTGAGTGAGCGATATAGCACAGTTATGTTAAACGGTGTTATCGCGCCTAGCTCTGAGGTTGACTCTAAGGCATTTTCGTTTGATATGATTCCCAGCAACATGCTGGATCGTATGTTGGTTTTTAAGTCAGGTTCCCCTGAATTGCCGGGCGAATTTGCCGGTGCAGACATAAATGTCTATACCAAAAGTGTTGTCGAAGAAAATTCCATTTCATTAACAATATCCGGCAGCTTCCGCTCGAACACGACTGGTAAAGATGTTTCGTTGAGCCCGGAGAAAAGTAGCACAGATTGGTTAGGTATGGATGACGGGATTAGACAGCTGCCGGATAAATTTCCCAGCACGAACCTTCGAAATCTGTCGCTAGCTGATCCATTGGAACAAAATCAATTAATCAACGCAACGAAGAGTTTACCAAACACATGGGGAACAAGAAACCTGACGGCATCGCCGGACTTTCGAGCCAATCTCGATATTGCGCATTCTTTCCCGATTGGCTCCAGGAAGCTTGACAATATCACTTCGCTGAGCTACGCACAAACCAGCCAACGTTTGGAGCTAACCCAAAATTATTACGACGTTTTTTCAGATGCGAACCAAACGAGTACACCGAGGTATCAATATAATGACGTGAGATTCACGCTAACGAACAGAATCGGTGGCGTGAGCAATTTTACTTTTGTCATAAATCCTTCCCATAGAATTGAATTGAGAAACTTCTACAATCAGCAGGGACAAAATCAATCAACTCTTCGTACCGGTACTGAGAACGCGGTTGGGTACGACGTTAACAACCAGGCATTAAATTACTTTTCCCGTAGCATTTACTCGGGACAATTGTCAGGAAAGCACAGCTTTACGGACGAGCTCAATTTCACCTGGATATTTGGTTACAATAACACATCCGCCAATCAGCCTGACTATCGTAGGATACGTTCGCAACGCGCAATGGGAACGGACAATTCCTTTGCAATTGTAATACCACCCACGGCAAGTTCATTTGATGCAGGAAGGTTTTACTCCAAGTTGAATGAACAAACTTATTCGGCTGCAGGTAACCTGGAGATAAGACTTAATCCAGAAAAGGACGCAGACAACCAAACGAAAATAATTGGAGGATACTACCTTGAACAAAAGGATAGAACCTTCAATGCACGTTGGTTTTCTAATAAATGGATAAATAGTTCAGCCATCGACAACGATTTACTACTTGCATCCTTTGGCGAAATTTTTGAACCTCAGAATATGGGTACGAAATTTATTCTTGAGGAAGGAACTAATGTTGGCGGGGGATCTGATCCAACCAACGGCAGCTACGACCGATATGACGGCAACAACCAATTATTAGCTGGTTATGCAGGGATCGTTACACCGTTCGCGGATAGATTTAAGATCAATGCTGGAATTAGAGTCGAGCATAATGTTCAGAAGATATACGTATACGACGAATCGGGCAACCGTCATAACGTGACTAATAGTCCGTTAACAGTTCCAATGCCATTTGCAAATCTCACCTATAATTTGACTGAAAAGATGCTGATGAGATTAGCCTACAGCAAGACTGTGAACCGTCCGGTCTTCAGAGAGTTAGCGCCATTCAATTTTTATGACTTTGATAGAAACGCTGATGTAAGCGGTAACAAAGATCTGAAGACCGCTAAGATTGATAACATTGATTTATTCTGGGAACTCTATCCGACAGCATCCGAAAAGATTTCGTTCGGGGTATTTTATAAGCATTTTCAAGATCCGATCGAGCAAGTTCTCAGACCTGGATCCAATCTTATTTACAACTATGAAAATGCTGAGAAGGCTACAAGTTATGGTATCGAGGCGGAGGTTCGGAAATCACTTGAAAACTTGAGCTCACGGTTCCTGAAGAAATTGAGCTTTGTATTTAACGGTGCGTTGATCAAGAGTAAAATTGAATTGCCCGCAAGTTTGAGCAATCTCGAACAAAACAGGGCGATGCAGGGGCAATCACCTTTTGTAGCTAACGCAAGTGTCTATTATAACAACTACGAGAACGGCCTTCAAGTAAGCGCGCAGTACAATGTCTTTGGAAAAAGAATATTTGCAGTGGGCGACAAAGACGCTAACGCTACGCAATACGAAATGCCAAGAAACCAAATTGATCTAACCATTTCGAAAAGGCTATCGGAACATTTCGACCTCAAATTCGGAGTGCAGGATATTCTAAATCAAAAGTACAGACTGATCCAGGATTCGAACCGCGACAAAAAAATAACAGGTGTTGATGAGGCAATTCAGACATACCGATGGGGACAATACACTACCCTCGGCGTAGTCTGGAAACTTTAAGTCCGTGTTAAAAAGAAATAGTGCGAGGGTGGCGTAATGCGCCAGATTTGCACTTTTTTTTGACGCTTGTTGAATAGAATTAAACTAGGGCTAATATGATGGTAATGATGGCGTAACCTGTCTGACCTAGTTTTACCCTCGAAACTTTCCCCAACGAAACAAATTCCTATGAAAAATTTAATGTTACGATTGGCAGTCGCATGCCTTCTTATCTTGCCTTTTGCCCTTACTTCGTGTGATGATGAGGAAGCAACGCCAGACGGCCCCATTGTATCAGCGCCATCTTCTGTCACTAATGTTCAAATTTCTACAACAGTCGATGTGTCATTCAATGTAACCGTTCCAGGCGGCTACAAGTTAAGTACAGCGTCAGCTTCTGGTGGATCAGTAGCGATCAAATCAGAACCAACAGCCGGCTCAACTTCCGGAGCGGTGGTGGTTACTTTTACTGCCGGTAACACTGTTGGGGCGGGGTCGGCAATATTAGCAGTGAACGACAATAATGACAAAGTAAATTTGGGAACGGCAGTACTGAACATAACTGCAGTTCCAGTCATTCCTCCCATTGAAGTTTCTGCGGCCATTACTGCAAACACGACATGGACGGCAGACAAAAAATATTTGCTTAAAGGGAATGTTTATGTAGAGGCACCAGCTGAGTTAACTATTGAACCCGGCACCGTAATCCTTGGCGACAAACTAACTAAGGGAGCGTTAGTAGTAAGTCGAGGGGCTAAAATTCACGCAGTCGGAACGGCGGCCGACCCGATTGTCTTTACTTCTTCCGCGCCTAAGGCTTATCGCAATTACGGCGATTGGGGTGGAGTCGTAATTCTTGGAAAGGCCAATAATAATCAATCTGCGAATCAACTTATTGAAGGTATCTCCGCAGCAACAGGAGATAATGGGAAATATGGAGGCACGACAGACGACGATAATTCGGGAGAGTTTCAATATGTGCGAATTGAATTCGCAGGTATTGCCTTATCGACCGACAATGAGTTAAATGGTCTTACACTTGGTAGCGTCGGTAGCGCTACTAAAGTGGATCATATTCAGGTTTCTTACTCGGGTGACGATTCTTTCGAATGGTTTGGTGGAAAGGTAAACGCTTCATACCTCATCGCATATAGGGGCTGGGATGACGACTTTGATACAGATTTTGGGTACACTGGATTTAATCAATTCCTCGTGTCCTTCCGCGATCCGAACGTCGCCGACAAATCGGGATCGAACGGATTTGAATCCGATAATGACGCACAAGGTGATACCAAAACTCCGCAGACTGCTCCAACATTTGCAAACGTGACATTCTTTGGACCATTCATGTACGCGTCGTTGGGTTCAGGTGGTACGGCTTTAAGTGCGTCTGCCATCAGCGCAAACTATACGCGAGGTGCACATATTCGTAGGAATTCGGCACTCCAGGTTTATAACTCCGTGTTTGCGGGCTCAAATAAGGATGGAATATTCTTTGATCAAACAAGTGGATCAGCGGTATTTAAAGGTAATTACGTAGGTCGCATCACAGGTAGCGCGATGCCTACACCGGTGGTTAATGCCGGTGGTGGAACTGTTTATGACGCTTCGAATTTTGCCACTGACAATTTAATTGCAAGTCCATTGAACGCAGTTGATGTAAATCAAATTTTTGCAGGAGCAACCAATAATCTTTGGTCGCTTTCATCACCGAAGGCGCTGTTAGCGCCGGGATCTGTTTTGCTGACGGGTGCCGTTACAACACCCGCGTTTCCAGCAGGGTTTGGATTTTCAACTGTCGCTTACCGAGGTGCGTTTGATGCTACAGGTGATTGGGCAAACGACACGTGGACTAGCTACGATCCAATCAATGCAGAATATTAGAAATTGTTGATCCTCTTTTGAAAAAGCCTGGCAAGTCCAGGCTTTTTCATGTGAGGCATCTTTTTAAATGATTAATTTATTTTTGATGTATGATCAAATTTTCTTCCTTAGTTTTTTTAATTCCTTTATCGTTGTTTCAATCCTGCGACAAAGCATACCAAAGTACCGACCAATGTTTTTCCAACGCACTGCGGGATTCGATAATTAAGCAGTGCGTCTACTATTCAGTAAAACTTCCACCCGGCGCTACACAGGAAACAAAGTTTGATTCGGAATTTAACTGGTACTATGACCTTGCAGCAAAGGAATACGATTTGAGGGGTTGTTTGCCCGCCCAAGACAGTTCATTTTATTTTTTAATGACGAAAAAGGCACGAAGCATTTGGCCGGCCAGGGAAGCGCTGGGAGGAAAAATTACAGTCAATGGTCAATTGCAAGTTCAGGAATATGAAGAAGTTTTCAGGACATGGAAGATGGCAGAAGACAGCTTAAACACGCGGGCATTCGAACTCTTCGATTTGATGGTGACCGGGAAGGATCTAACACCGTATCGTTCTAAGTACAAAGGAGACAGGTATATTGAATTCCCGGATGACCGTTTTTATTTTGACAAACAAGAAAAACGTTGGCGCGACCGCGCTTTAGACAGTTTAAAAATTAAATGAGGGTTCAAACATAAGTTGATCTGTTTTTGTAAAGTGTAGGCTAGTTTTTAAATTAACCACAAACTATCCAATATGACGCCAGGCAATAACGATTCCCCTCAAATGGCTTTAAAATACAAATTCAGGGGTATGAAGGTCCACTCTTCAGATGAGTGGATGGCAGATGGCACCAAGAAATACAGGCAAGTTTATGATCGTTTTGAAACGACTTTTCTGCGCGCCGAGCTTTCCTTTTTTAACAAATTGTTTGACGAAGAGGAATGGGAAGCATCCGTTCGAATGAGATGTCTGTTTGTTAGCGGAAGCACTCAAACTGAGTTATGTACGTCTACGCAGGTGAGAAAGGTTCTCAAAGACGAAAACGTCGTTTATGTCCGGGATTCATGGGGCAAGGCTGAACATGGCGCATACTGGCTGCGCGGAAATTATATCTGGGAAGCTTACATCGATGAAGTAAAGATCGGCGAAGCAAAATTTTATGTGGAAGATGTGGGAAAAGCAACCGAAGGTGAGAATCTGTTCTTCGATATTGAAAACATAAAACTTTTTGAAGGCGACGGCAAGGGAGATGCCGTTCAAGACAAGAAATACTTTAATAAATTCAGTCAGAAAGATACACGCAACGTATGGGCTGAATTTCAGTTTAAGAACAAGACATCGTCAGATTACTACGCTGAAGTGTTCTTCAACTTTTACGACGATGCCGGCGAATTAAAAGGACGAAGCACGCGGCTGATTTACGTGCAGCCTAACACCGCGGGGCAGATTTACACATTGTATCCGGGATGGGGTCATGATACGCCTGGTACATGGAAGGGTGACAAGTACAATTTGGAGGTGGTGTTTATGGATACGTTGATCGCGTCCGTTCCTTTCCTCGTGGGTGACACATTTTCCGAAGGCAACGTCGCCGTCATTACGGACGTCGGCAAAATCCTTCACCAGGCGACGCAAGCCGCTACAACCTCACCAAATAAAACCCTTGACGATCTGCTATTCGAAAGTATGGCCGAGCTAAATGCTCTTACCGGTTTGGATAATATCAAAACGGAAGTGAATGAAATGGTTAAGCTCGTTCGCTTTTACCAGGAGACGGGCAAAGATATTCTTAACAAATTTTCACTTCATACTGTATTCACTGGAAATCCTGGCACAGGTAAGACAACCGTAGCACGCATTCTTGCAAAGATCTATAAAGGATTGGGAATCCTTGAGAAAGGTCACCTTGTGGAAGTGGACAGACAAGGATTGGTTGCTGGTTACGTTGGCCAGACGGCAATCAAGACTGGCGAGAAGATTACCGAAGCGATGGGAGGAATTCTTTTTATCGATGAAGCCTATTCTCTCGCAAACGAGCATGGTTCACAACACGACTTTGGAGGAGAGTCCATTCAGGTGATCCTGAAACGGATGGAAGACAATCGAGGAAAGTTTGGTGTGATCGTGGCAGGTTATACTGATAATATGCACGAATTCATCACGTCAAATCCCGGCCTAAGATCACGTTTCGACAAGTACTTCCTGTTCGAAGACTATTCACCCCAGGAAATGTACACTATCGCAATGACGTTGTTTATGAAGGAAGGAGCCTTGCCCGATGAAGCGGCAGCGCAACACCTCGGTAATTATTTCGTCTTCCTCCACGGTCTTCGAGATAAACATTTTGGAAATGCCCGAACAGTTCGCGGGGTGGTCGGCGAAGCTGTAAAGAATCAACACCTGCGCCTTGCATCTATGAAAAAAGAAGAGCGCACCAAAGAGGTAATGGAAACCATTATACTAGATGACGTGAAAGAGTTTGAAATAAAAGATCCGACCGTGCAGGGAAGACGGTTGGGTTTTCAGGTAGGGAAGAAGAATTGAAGTTGTCCGACTTTAATTTGGTGTGGTTTCTTCACAACATGCCAGGCTCTGAATTCTTTCTGCTGATTTGAGTTACGACTAGCTTATCTATTTCAATTTAGTTGACTATTACATCCTCAATCCGGATCCTTATGCCGGTAATAGAAATGAATTAGACTCAATTTGTTATCTTCAAAGACGACGGCACTTTATCAACGCCAATGAAAAGAAGAACTTTTGTCCACAAGCTGGCTATGGCGACACCGGCACTGGCCTTTGCTCCTTACCTGGAACTGACGGCGAATTCACTTGCGAGGAAAGTCAAAATCACGGATGTGCAATGCGTCCTAACAAAAATCGGATTCCGGGTCAGCCCGTTGGTGAAAATAAGTACCGACGTGGGTCTGGTTGGAATTGGAGAGTGTCATCACGATGAAAATGGATACGGTGCGAAGGATATTATAAATTATGTCTGCAAACCTATTCTCGTCGGAAAAGATCCGCTCGATCTGGAATACCTGGTCTTCAAGATGAGCACGCGCACTTCGTACTACGGTGGGAATCACGGAGTCGCTATTCATGCTATAACTGGCGTTGAGGTTGCAATGTGGGACCTTATAGGAAAGATCATGGATCAGCCAGTGCATAAGATACTTGGAGGAGGCCGTCACGTCACTCAGGTACGTGCATATGCATCAGCCGGACCAAGTGACATGCTCAGTAAGGATTCATGCGGCGAGTTCGCGGCGCTGATGAAAAAGCATGGATGGACAGCCTGCAAAACGAACATCCTCAGAGATCAGAAATGGGACCAGCTTGACAATCGCAGACTTTCAAATCGCGAAGCGGACAACAATGAAAAAGGTTTTAACAACATGCGTGAAGCATTGGGTGGGGATTTCGACGTGGCTGTCCATTGTCATTGGGAATTTGATTTCGATAGCGCGCTGCGTCTAGCGAAAGCCGTTGCTCAGGTGCGCCCGATTTGGTTGGAAGATCCGCTGCCAATAGCCTACAATGAACAATGGGTCAAGCTTACAGAGAAATCGCCGGTGCCTATTCTTACCGGTGAAAACTTATATACCCGCGATGATTTCCGTCCATTTATCGTGAATCAGGGAGTCAATTTGATTGAAATTGACGTCTCGATGGCCGGCGGACTTCTCGAAGCAAAAAAGATAGCGGACCTTGCGGAACTCTATTATATACCGGTGTGTACCCACAACGTTGCCGGACCAGTTGCGACTATTGCTTCAGCAAATTTTGCCGCATGCGTCCGCGAGTTTGTTGCCCATGAAGCTTTTATTTCCAATCCAATTAACCGCGATGGAAAAGGTATTAATGGCGATCCTGATGTATTGGGATACGATAAGGACGTGATTAAAAACGGATACATTCAGCTAAGCGATCGACCAGGTTTTGGTATCGAGTTAAATGAAAAACTAATAAAGGATAAGTATTTAATCGAAGGAGAGGTCTGGTGGAAATAGGGGAATGTAGCTAGCCAAAGTTTAAATTTGTTTGCAAGACCGGAAATTAAACACTACCTATTTCGTGTCCCCTTGCTCCGCGTCTACAATGCACATGAGAATTGAGGCGATTATTCTAGTTGGTTGCCTGCAAGCAGCTAACCGGTCGCTAATGAACATGCAGATGGCTTAGCAGTTAATCGTAGTAAGCGCGGGCCTTCACTGATTCTCTTTCTTGTCCTCGGAATGGTGAGGGTCAATCAAATCGGTCAGTGCATAAATTGAAACAATTCATCTGATTGTTTGTTCTTAGATTGCAGAGCAGTGTTGGCAGAACTTGCCACAGTATGCCGACTAAATTTTTTTGATGTTGAAGAACGTTCTCATCACGGGTGGATCAGGTATGATAGGGCAAAGGTTAACAGAATTGTTAATCGAGCGAGGGTATCATGTATCGCACCTTGGCAGAACGAAACGAGAGGGCAAAGTGCCCACGTTCGTCTGGGATATCGAACGAAGTTATGTCGACCCAGAGGCACTTGAAAATGTAGATGCAATTATTCACCTGGCTGGTGCGAACATTGGTGAAAAACGCTGGACAAAGAAACGCAAGAAAGAGATCCTTCAAAGCAGGATTGACCCGACCCGGTTATTGTATGAGGAGTTGAAAAGAAAAGCGCATTCCGTAAAAACCGTTGTGTGCGCCGCCGGTTCAAGCTACTACGGAATAGATAATGGTGGCAAGGTCGCGCAAGAGGATGACAAACCCGGAGACGATTATCTGGCCGTTGTATGTCAGTTGTGGGAACGCGAACTCGACAAATTCCGTGAACTTGGATTGAGGTTAGTAAAATTAAGGGCAGCGATTGTCCTAAGTACCAAAGGTGGCGCATTAAAAAAGATGAAACGACCCACTGAGCTTTATGCGGGTGCGGCGCTGGCTTCCGGAAAACAACCCATGACATGGATACATATCGATGATCACTGTGGTATCATTATTAAATGTCTCGAGGATAGCTCGATAGATGGGGCATATAATAGTGTAGCACCAAATCCAGTTACAAATGAGCAGTTCACCAAGGAACTGGCGATGGCATTGCATAGGCCAATTATTCTTCCACATGCGCCGGCGTTTATCCTTAAACTCGTGTTCGGTGAAATGGCTGTGCTGGTCCTCTATGGTATTCGTCTTTCCTCGGAGAAAATAACACATGCTGGTTACACCTTTAAGTTTCCCCACATCAGAACCGCGCTGCAGGATCTGATCACTAACAAAAAATAATTCCGAATCACACCAGTTTTGGTTGATTGCTCACTGCTGACTGCTGACTGCTAACTGCCTACTGCTAACTGCCTACTGCTTCACCGCCACAGCGATTTTTGAATCTGCTGTTCCGTAATACAAAAACCACTTCTCGTTAAAGTGAACTAATCCTTCCACAAAACAAACTTGATTTACCTGACCAGAAATCTCATAGGGCTTATCCGGCTTCATAAAATACTTGTGAAGTCTATCAATCAGTTTTGTGGGATCATTTGAATCAAAGAGCGCTTGCCCGACGGAATATCCGCCTTTAGGAATGTTTGGATCGCCACCTTCGTCGAGGTTCATGCTATTATAGATGAGGAGGATCCCCTTGTCGGTCAACAATGCGAACGGTCCGCTTTCTACGAGTCGGCTATCGAATTGTCCGGGGCGTGGACGTAAAACCGATTTCAATTTTCCGTCTTCTTCAACCGGACTCCAATGAATCATATCGTTGGAAGTTGCCATAAAAAGATCAGTATCACCAAAGTACATCCAGTACTTTCCGTTGATCTTGGTTGCAACCATCCTGCCATTCATTTCCTTTGTTACGATGGCGCCGGATTTACTCCATGAGTTCTTATATTTTCCATTCAGGACAGTTCCGTACTTTGTCCAATGCATCAAGTCTGGGGACAATGCTACCAATAGCCTTGCCGTTATTCCATCATATGAAGTGTAGGTCATGCAGTATTGATTATCTTCCGTCTCCACAAGCCTTGGGTCTTCGATACCTCCTTCCCATTCAAAAACTTTCAAGCTATCATTATCAGGATAAAGCACTGGCTCGGGCATTTTGGTAAAGTGAAGCCCATCATCACTCACTGCAATTCCTATGCGCGATGTGCCGGCATACTTTCCGATTTTATCTTCGGCGCGATATAACAAATAAACTTTTCCGTCCCTAACGACCGCGGCCGGGTTGAAGACATCTTTTTCTTCCCACTTGACAATCTGTTTCAGAATAGGACATCGAAATTCATTATCACCAGGATTCAATATCGGATTGACGCTATCAACTTTAATGAAAGGTAACAACGCCCACGACGAGTCCGAGGCGAGTGTCTGACTTTGGTCCGTCGTCTTGGGTTGACAGCCAATCATCAATACACAACTGAAATTTATTAAGGCAATTGTATAGCAGTATATTTTTTGTTTCATCACAGTATATTGATATTTACACTCAAGATATAATTATGAAAGGCAAAAAGAAAACAGCAAATGCTGTCATCGTGAATAGTGAAGCACTCGAAGAGGAGCAACGCATTCGGCAGGCGTTTAAAGATAAAGATTGGGCTGAGATTAAAGGAGCAAACAGCTGGATGATCTTCAAAGTGATGTCGGAATTTGTAGAAGGGTTGGAGAAGCTCGCAAAGATTGGTCCTTGTGTAACGATATTCGGTTCGGCACGGGTTAAAACAAGCCATCCATTTTATAAAATGGCGGAAGAAATCGCTTATCAATTGGTTCAGCAAGGGTACGGAGTGATTACGGGAGGAGGACCGGGAATTATGGAAGCGGGTAATCGTGGAGCGAATCGCGCCAAGGGAAGATCGGTTGGATTAAATATCTACTTGCCTCATGAACAAAAAGGCAACATTTATATCGATCCGGACAAACTGATCACTTTTGATTACTTCTTTGTTCGCAAGGTTATGTTCATGAAATACTCTCAAGGATTTATCGTCATGCCTGGGGGATTTGGGACACTGGACGAATTGACGGAAGCGTTGACATTGATCCAGACAAAAAAGATCGGAAGGTTCCCGATCGTGCTCGTCGGAAAGAAGTTCTGGACAGGAATAATTGACTGGTGGAAAAAAGTTTTGGTCGGAGAAAAGATGATTAGCCCGGAAGATATGGATCTGTTCAATCTTGTAGACAGTCCTGAGGATGCAGTAAAAGTGATTGATGATTTTTACTCCAAATATCTGTTGTCTCCAAACTTCTAATTTTTTTCGAATGGTTGAAATGGAAAATATCAAGCTTACTCAATTCAGCCATGGTGCTGGGTGTGGTTGCAAGATCGCTCCAGATGTGCTGGAGAAAATGCTGCACACGGAGATGGAGCAGTCGAAGTTCAAGTCGCTGCTTGTTGGGAACGAATCAAAAGATGATGCCGCCGTATTTGACATTGGCGATGGAGTTTGCATCATAAGCACGACGGATTTTTTTATGCCAATCGTCGATGATCCGTTTACGTTTGGATCTATTGCCTCAGTGAATGCAATCAGCGATGTCTATGCGATGGGAGGAGAACCATTTATGGCAATAGCGGTCCTTGGATGGCCAATTGGAAAAATTGCGCCTGAAGTGGCGAGAAGTGTATTGGAAGGTAGTCGAAAGGTTTGCAGCGATGCGGGTATACCACTAGCTGGCGGACATAGTATTGATTGTCCTGAGCCGATATTTGGTCTTGCTGTAACTGGTAAAGTCAAGAAAGAACATCTTAAAAGAAACGATACCGCAAGAGCGGGTTCGTTGTTATATCTCACAAAGCCACTCGGAATAGGGATTATAACCACTGCTGAGAAAAAAGGAATAGTGCGGGATGAACACCTCAAAGCTGCCGTTGATTCAATGCTCAAACTCAATTCACTTGGTGCTGCTTTTGGAACACTTTCATGTGTTAATGCGATGACAGATGTGACAGGCTTTGGATTGTTAGGACACCTTTGCGAGATATGCGAAGGAAGCGGCCTTTCTGCTGAGATAGAGATTTCAAAGATCCCGGTTTTTGATTTTGTTGATGACTACATAAAACAAAAGTCGGTACCGGGAGGTACGACGCGTAACTGGAATAGCTATTGCAAAAAGATCAGTGTGTTGACAGAAGATCAGAAATCAATTTTATCGGACCCACAGACCAGTGGAGGACTTTTGGTTTCCGTGAATGAAGAGGATGCTTTATTATTCGAAAAATTTGCCCAGGCAAATGGAATTGTATTAAAGCCATTTGGCCGGCTCGTCCCAAAGACCCAATATGTCGTCAGCGTTAATTGATACGGCAACTATCACCAAGCAGCTGTTGGAAGCAGCGCAGCGACAGAGAATATGCAGCCTTTCTTTTGACCAGGAACCTGAAACTCGTATCGTACATCCGTACGGTATTTGCCAGACGGCGACGAACAAGATCATGATTATCTGCTGGCAAGAAGCAGGTTTCGCGGGAGCGTCGAAGTTGCCGGGTTATCGCAATCTTTCGTTGTTAAAATGTAACACGGTAGAGCTACTGGACAGACATTTTCTTGCCAGGTT
>JGI10216J12902_106154470_pt1 | contig 13126 bp, 25 predicted proteins | sample KanNatreferecore_FD_12902 | JGI IMG/M metagenome (IMG submission 12902)
ACGGACGGCTGCGCGGCGTCGCAGTTCGAAGAGTGTTGCTGATGCGCATGCCACGGCGAAGGTATCCGGCCAACCGCAAGGGGGAGTCGCGGGCCATCCGTAAGCGCCTCCATGACGCTCGCGCGTGGGCCATCGCTTTGCAACGCCTGGTGGACGGCTCCCGCGCCACCGAGACCACTCTACGGGCGGCGCAGCGCTTCGTCTGTCACCAGCTCTCGGCCCTGACCAGGAGGGAAGCGCGGTGAAGGAACCGTACGCCATTTTCCTCATCACGGAGTCACGCAGCTACACCGGGCTGGCGTCGATACGTCCGCACCCCAACTTCCGCGACGGCGACGAGAGCCTACAGGAGTACCTCACGCGCCAGGGGTTCAAGCCTGGGGATGTTGTGGAGCTGCGCATCCACCATCACACCACCATCCGGGCCGAAGCGACGGCGAAGCCTGGTCAGCTCATCAAGCGCAAGCGGAGGAAGACATGAAGACGCGATTCGCGGTCTTCACCGGGGAGGCATCCGACGACATCGAGCGACGCCTTAACGCGTGGACAGAGGAGATGGAGAAGACGCCGGGCTTCCACATCTACGACGCCAAGCCGATGCCCATGGACGGAGAGATTCTCTACGTGCTCGTGAGGTTCGCCATCCCATGACACTCGAAAGACGAGCGACTACGTTCCGCCGCGCGCCTGTCACTGTGGAGACCAGTGACCACACGGAGGTGGCGGACACGCGCTACAAGCTGCACTTCTTCGACTTCGAAGAAGCACGCAAGTGGATACAAAAAATCCTCCGGCGCTATGAATCCAACGACAAGCGAATACGTCTCATAGCATGGAGGGGTTGGGAGAACGGGCCGGACGGGCGGGAGGTGCTAGGGCGCTACGAATCCAAAACAACCTGTTGACAAGGGGGCTACCATGAACGACGCTGCGACTGCTACCCACACCAAGGAGAACACCATGAGCGAGACGGCGACCGAGGGGACGAAGACGAAGAAGGCGAAGAAGGCGAAGCCCACCAACGGGCTGGCCAAGCTGGCGAAGCTGGAGAAGGGGCCCGTGCGCAGCGTCCAGGAGACGTTCCGCTGCACGCCCGAGGAGCACAACAAGCTGGTGGAGGACGCCAGCGCGAAGGGCTTCACGTCGATGTCCGACTTCTACCGGCACAAGCTGGGCCTCGACAAGTAGACCGCCAGGGGCGCGCGGCCTGATGAAGCCCGGGGGTTCGAGACCCCAGCGCCCCACCGCTGCCATCGACGTCCGCCGGGGGTCTATACGCCTCGTGAAGTTCTACGGGGTCCGCTGGGGCGATACGGAGCTGCCGGGGCAATCGGCGGGCGTCGGCAGCGTGCTACAAGGGGAGCCATGGGACTACTAAGCAAGCTGGCCGAAGCGCTCGGGTACAAGAAAGACGACGCGACGCCGCTCGTCTTCACTTGGGGGAAGTTCCCCGACCCGCATCGAGCGGGCCACTACATCCATGACTGCCAGCTCCCCCAGGGCGCTTACATGTTGGTGCAGGAGGTGAGCGCCCCTGACCCGGAGCGTGGACACTGGGGGTGGATACTACTGGACGCTGACAGCCAACCCGTGGAGATGCGCAATGGCTTCTTCGAAGAAGGCGCCGCGAAGACGCACGCCGAAGAACACTTCCGAGCCAACTACGGAGTCTAGCGGGGAGGACACGGCCCACCCCGAGGGCATGACACACGTCCAGGCGTTGAGCTGCGCCTGCGGCTCCATGACCTTCAACGCCTGCGTGATTGTGAGCGCGCTTTCACGCGCGAATTGCTTGCTCTGCAAAACGAATCACGAATCAGGGGTCGTTCTGAGGTGCCAAAACTGTAGTGGAATTTCGCATGTAGATTGCGTGCAGAAAAGCGCTATCGAACAAATCAGCACAGACTTGCGTCCAAGGAACTAGCGGGAGTACACTCCTTCAAATGGAAGCAAGTTCCGCACCCAAGAACGACCCGGCAAAGATGCTGCTGGTTGTCGGTGCCCTGGCGGGCGGCGGCTACCTCGCGTATCGCTACTGGTACTTGCCGGCGAAGATGCGGGAGGACTTGCAACTCGCGATGTTGCAGGCAGGTGCGCAACCGAACTCGAATCCTCTACAGGTGCTAGGCGCTGGTGTCTGTCAGGCATACGGAGCGAAGTACGGCATCCCTCCCGGCGCCTCCGTGGGTATCTGCGGGGAGCTGGCCGGAGCCGCCGCGCAGGTCATTCAGCAGCTTCCGCAGCTCGTCGGTGGGCTCGGCTACGGGCTCGGACAGGGGCTCAACTACATCGGGCAGGGTGTCGGCGGTGGCTTGCAGGCCATCGGGCAGGGAGCGGGGGCCGGCGTGTACGGGCTCTCACAGGGAGTTGCGGGCGGCGCCGTCGAGTTGGGGACCGTCCCTATCAAAATTGTTGGCGGCACCGTTGCGCCCGTGTATGGTGCTGGCAAGACCGTAGTGAAAGACATCTACGGCGGCATCAAGACGGTTGGAAAAGACCTGAAGGACTTGGGCAAGTCGCTGTTGCCCTGGAACTGGTAGCCGCTCTCAGCAGTACCCATCTAGACCGAATACAAAACAACTACAACCGCTAACAGGATAAAACGAATGTCATACAGGCGACGAGCCTGCGCCTGTGGCGGTTGTCTCAACTGAAGGGAGACCGTCACATGGCCAAGAAGACAGGCAAGAAACCAGACCAGTCAGCGGCGAGGCGTGGAGCCCGCACGCGGGTCAAGGTCGTCATCATGGAGCTGAGGGGCATCATCGGCTTCATGTCCGCACCTGACCTGGATGAAGCGACCAGGGAGGACGTGGAGAAGGTGCTCCTGACCTGCAAAGACAGGCTGGAAGCGGTGGCCAGGGCCTACACCAAGCCGCCAAAGAGCAACTCCACCGAAGGCGAGACGAAGACGGAGACGAGCGCCCATGCCTCATAACCCCTTCAAGCTCGCGTTCCCCTCGGCGACCCTCCCGCCCCAGCTCGGCGGCCTGCGCTGTGTGGTCCTCTTCTCCATCCAGAAGCCCGACGAGCCGAACATCAGCTTCGGCTTCTGCATCGACGAGAAGGGGCGGTTCCACCAGGAGGTTCCGTTCGTCACCAACGACATCAGGGGCGCCAAGCCCATCGTTCTGGTGGAGGACCCCAACGCCGTTGCGCCCCAGGTGGGCGGTGGCAGCGGCTTGGTGGGCCCCGGAGGGCAGCGCCTCTAGGTGGACGTCCACTACGGTCAGCCGACCGACGTTCAGGCCCCGTGCGGCTACAAGTTCCTGAAGCGGCTGCGGGGCCTGGATAGGTGCTCGACGTGGGACCTGAACGCACCTGTTCCGGTCAACTGTCTCGACTGCCTTGTCTTCGGTGGCCGACCGGCCAAGCGTAAAATCCTTCCATGGCACGCAAAAAGAAAGCCCCGATAACCGACTGGTTAGCAACCGTCGGGCTGGACCTGGCGACCGGCTTCGCTCGGGAACTATTCGCCAGACAGTTTCCCGACCTTGCCAGACACATCAACGCAGGTGACAACTACCTGCTGGACCCCTTCATCGAGAAGGTACTCAAGGGAAGCAAGCCGAAGACCGAGCGAAGACGAAAGCTACCGAAAGAGATAAAGGTCAGCGACGGCTTGTATTACACGCCGCCGACGCCTAGGAGGTAAGCGTGGCGATGAAGCCGAACGGCGAGTTCAAATTCTCGCTCACAGAGAAGCGGGACCGTAACGGGGACATGTACCTGTTCGGCGGAATTCATTTCATCAACGGCGTCCTGTTTGTCAGGCCAACCGGAGAGTCCGGGCCGGACGGGCCGAAGTGGGAAGCCGTGGTACGACCGTACACTGGACAGCAACATCAGAGCACCCCGGACGAAGACGTATGGGCGGATGGTCCTCCCAGACAGCAGACGACAAGGAGACAGCGATGAACAGCACGGACACGCAGAAGACCGACAAGGAAGAGACCCGCATGCAGGCCGACGTCACGCTGGATGACGTGCTCGGCGGGGAGCTGAAGATCACTGGGGCCGACTTGCCCGACGGGTCGTACCCGGCGACGCTGTTCGGCTTCGGGGCCCCCTTCAAGATGAAGGTGACGGAGCAGTTCCGGAAGGAAGGGGGGCCGGAGTTCAAGACCAACTTCGAGCTGCGCTTCGGCCTGCGCGACAAGCAGGGGGCGTTGGTGGAGGTGGCGTACATGTGCGGCATCCCCGAGGGGGGTGAGGTGAACCGCCGGTCCAATCTCTGGAAGGGCATCAGCGCTCTCGCCAACGGCGACGCCACGCTCATCGACGAGAAGAACGGCGTCTTCATGAAGGGGGTCAAGCTGACCAGCTTCCTCGGCAAGACCGCCGTCCTCAACATCAAGAAGAACAAGAAGGACTTCCCCCAGGTGGAGAGCATCGGCCGCCCCATGGACGGGGTGAAGTACCCGACGATGGAGGAGTGCAAGGCGCTCCTGACCAGCTCCCAGGGCATCCCCTTCTAGCTCACCGTGGCCCCGGGTTGACGGGGCGTATTGCGGGGTAGCCAAGAGGTAAGGCGCCGGGCTCATAACTCGGATACGCGTGGGTTCGAATCCCACCCCCGCTACTGACGTTCGTATACTAAACCGAATACAGAGAGGTGACGAATGCGCTACAATGTCAAGGGTGTTGTCACGATGAGGTTCGAAACGTCGGTGGAGGCGCGAAACGCGGCGGAAGCGGTCAGCAAGGTGGACAACGAGAGCGTCATCCCCGTTGACCGACTCATCGAGACGTTGAAGGAGCACGCCCGCAACCTTGCGGGCAACATCATCCCCGGTAGCGGGTCGGTGGACGTGGAAGTCGTGGAGAAGGTGGGCTGACCATGGCGAAGGTGGAAGACGTTCACAAGACGGGGCAGACAGGCAACCGACCGCGCGACCGCATCTACTTCGAGGCGCGGTTTGACGGCCCGCCGGAGGCCAGCGACGTTTCCGAAGCCCAGAAGAAGGCAGGATACCACCCTGGCGGATACGGCGGTCCCCAGGACGTCAGGGTGGTCGGCAACACGGCTACCTGGTGGTGCGCGGCGAGCTGCGACTAGGAGAGCAAATGCCTGACATCAACTTCTCTCTGGAAGACGCCATCGCTCGTCTCGGTAGTGTACGTGATGATGCCGTAGAGCGCGTGGAAGACGAGTACAAGCGACTGGTCACCCAACTTAGCCAAGTCGAGGTTGCGCGACAGCATCTCAACGAGGCATCGCTGCAACAGCTTGGCGCGGCGGCTATCGGCGTCGTCTTTCATGAGGTGCGCCAAAGCATACAGGGGTTCGCGCTTGATGAGGCGAACGGATACAGGAGCGAGTGGTGCCATCTCATTCGGCCGCTCAAGCCTGGCAAGTACCGCATCGTCGTCATCTTCACCGAAGACGAAGAGAAGACAAAAACTCCCAGATAGAGATACGTGGCGGAACGGCAGCGCGACCACCGGGCCGAGTGGCAACGCCGCAAGCGCACTGTCTATTGGCAGGCGTGTTTGCTGCGTGACGGGTTGCGCGCGGAGCTGGGGGGCAAGTGCAAGTGCGGAGCAACCGAAGAGTTGGAGTTCCATCACCTCCACGGGAGGGATTGGGAGCCGCGAAGGAAGAACCTCCTTCAGCGGATGCGCCTCTACTGGCGCGACTACCTGCGCGGCGGGTTGTCTTTGTTATGTTCGCCATGCAACGGTAGGGATGGGGCCTACAGAGGATATTGGCAACGGCGGAAGCCGAAAAAACGCAGAAGCAGGGGTAGCCCTCGTAAGGGTTGACCAGTGTCACGTCACCAGGAGGTAACAGAAATGAAGTACGGACAGCCACATACAATCACCATCAAAATCGAAGTCACCCGCAACCCGGGCATCTTCTTGGCGAAGGCAACGTCAGACGATATGCCGGAGCTGGAAGGCGAAGCGAATTCATCCAACGAGAGCGAGCGAGACCTTGCCTACGCGATGGGCAACTCCGTCTGCAACTTGCTGACGGCTGCCAGCCAGCGGTATCACAAGCTGCACGATGTCGCGGGTCTCATGGACCTGAAGCCGGCGGCCCAGAAGCAGTATGAACAGCTCACGCTCGTGTTCGCTCGTTAGACAACCGTCAGACAAGAAGGAGAGTCACATGAACCTGCGTCGATTCAGCTACATCAACCTGCAACGCTGCAACATCGGTTTCAAACACAAGCTCACCGACTGGTCATACGCCGAGTGGACGAACGCCATCGCTGGCGAAGCCGGGGAGGCGTGCAACGTCACCAAGAAGTTGCTGCGCCTTCGTGACAACCTGGCAGGCAACACCAAGCCCGGGGAGGATGACGAAGGGACGCTCAAGCGCAAGGCTGCGCGCGAGTTGGCGGACGTCATCATCTACGCCGACCTGACCATGCAAGCGCTGGGCTTCTCCACCTCTGACGTGGTGGTGGCCGTGTTCAACGAGAAGTCTCGGCAGCTCGGCTGCGACATCACGTTCGAAGAGGGGCCCCGGGAAAGCCGCCTGGACGGGAAGGTCTACGGCGAGCTGTACCGCAACAAGGACGGCAAGCGCATCCCTGACGATGAGTTCATCGCGTTCCGGCCCCAGGACAACGCCTTGCCGGCGACCCTGGAGTTCTACTACCAGGAGTGCAAGCGGCTCGGCGCCGACGAGCCTCAGCTTGAGGCCATCGTCGAGCTGGCTGACCGGGTGCTCCGGTGGCGCAAGGCCAACCCCAACCGCTGCAAGGTGCCGGACGTCGACCCCGGCGAGATTACCATCCTGCCGGAGTAAGACCAATGTCTGACAACCGAAGACAGCCGTGGGAGGAGCGCCGCGACCAGAAGCGAGCGTACGACAGAGAGCAGGAGGTGAGAGTCACCTGCAAGCATCTCATCTTCAGACACCTGACGAACCGTGGCGGTGTCAAGCTCCAGGAGGGGGAGGAGCTGGCGGGCGCTAACTGGCGCACAGACGGACGAACCGTGTGGGTGCCCATGCAAGCCTGCACGTTCGAACCGCCCCTGGAACGCCTGGACGAATGGGACGAGGTGACGGTGACCATGCCCAAGAAAATGGCCGACGAGAAGGAGATGCTCTATGAGTGACCAGCGGGACCTGGGAATCGGGCAGCTCATCACCACGTCACGCAAACGGGACGCCATCCACGTCGCCATCATCCCAGTCACCGCTGGGGAGCTGATGGAGCCAGGGGCCAAGGTGACCATGGACCGCGCGGGGCGCGCCGTGCTGGCCGGCGACTGCAACATGGGCATCGGTTACGTGGACCCCCAGCTACAGGCCCCCGTGGAACCCGGTGACGCGTTCTGGCTGTTCCTGCATCACGGGACCATCCGGACCCTTCGCCACGAGTGGACAAGTGACGTCTTCCCTGTACCTGACAGCGTGTCGGCGTCTGACATCACCATCATCACGGCACCGCCAGCGGAGCGCGCGGCTTCGGAGGAGTGGCTTCGCGAGTTCGCAAAGGACAACTTCAACCCCAATCGCGAAACCGCCGAGTCCTACTATGCGACGCTGCTGACCGGTGACTGTCCAGCAGTTCACACTGAGACGACGGCGCGGGAGCTGAACGACGGCGAACTCGGCGAGGAGTTGCGGAAGCACATCGAGAACGTGTCAGGGAAGCGCATGCAAATATGGCGCGGCATGTTCACTTGCTGGTGCTGAAGTGGTGACCAAGGTGGAGCTAGTTCTATCGGCGGCGAAGGCAATGTATCACAGTGTCTCGCCGCCACAGATAACCGAAGACGAAGCGTGGAAAGATGCTGACGAAGCAACCCGATGGGCATACCTCAAGTTGGCACAAGCCGCGTTTAACAGAATCTCTGAGAGGAGTGGCATTCTTCTGCCTTACAAGCGTGGGGATTGCGTCTGCGGTACAGAACTGTGCTTACCGCCAGACGTCTGGGATGGAGTCATACAGGTCACGGCAATCTGTCGCAGGTGCGGAGGCAGTTACACCGGTTAAGGAGGTAGTCATGGTCAGACGTATGCTGTTCGTATTCGTTCTCCTGGCAGGCTGTGAGATGGTGGAAGACGAGGGGACCACGGAGGCCATCGCGCTCTGTGACCAGGCCACCGTGGGAATCTGCAACAAGGTGGCGAGCTGTTCGGCCACCATCTCCCCCGGCGACTGCACCGCCGCGCTACGCCGCGAGCTGAACTGCCAGCGCGCGGTGGGCGTATCCAGCTCCTATCAGCGCTGTCTGTCGGAGGTGGGCGGCTCTACCTGTCAGGGGCTCACCGACCCGTCCGGCGGCCTGGCGCTGCCGGCGAGCTGTAGCGGCATCATCCTGGTACGCTGATGAAGGTCTACCTGCTGAAAGAGGAAGACTTCACGGAGCTGCTGACTCTCATTGACCGAGACCCGCAGTATGGCACACAGGGAGGAAGCAGCGCCGTATTGTCAGACGCTGACAGACGGGTGTATAAGGAAGCGCACCGGTTCTACAACTACCAAATACATCGGTGGTTGACCAAGGTCAAATCCGAGTGACAACGTTCAACAAACCGAAGCCGACGAAGAAGGTCCCCGTCAGCGTGGAAACGCTGGAGCGCTGGCGGGGACTTGTGAACAAAGCGTCCAGGGGCATACACTCGAATGCTCACATGGTTAACGCTGACAAGGTCCCCTTGCTTGGAGCGCTCGCGCGCGTTCGCAAGGAAGTCGACGACCACATTCAGCTCAAGCTCTTTTCAGACGACCAGCTTGATTTCGGATGACCCTTCTAGAGCTGGTAGAACGGCTCGGGCTAGCCGAGGTTGCCCGTCGCGCGGGAGTGTCCCAAGCGACGCTGCGCAAATGGCTGACCCGTGGGCCGTCGTCAGCAGGGGCCGCGAAGCTCGCCAGCATCATCCGGCGCCACCTGGGGTCAAGGCGAGCGGCCGAGAGTCGCAAGCGGGGCGATGCCTTCAAGGCCCTGATTCCCGTTCCGCCAGAGACGGAGCTGCCCGCCAAGAAGGTCTTGCCTCCGGCGGCCCCCAGCTCCCCGCACATCGAGTCCGAAGGCTCCCACCCCTACAACACCGACCGCTACACAGGGGAGCAACACGTCCTCACCGTGGGACAGCCGGTGCTGGAGGTGGACTGGGATAGCCTGGCCAGTTTTGTGCAACGCCTTTTCGTCAACAGTAAACGCAACTATATTCGTGTTCGATTTCTGATGTTCCGTTACGTGACTCCCGGGTCACCCGGTAGAGGTGGCATGGTTTCGAGGCGCGGAAAATGGAGCGAATTCTGGATGTCAACTCACGTCCAGTCTTCTGAGAACGCAATTTACAACGAAGTATCGAGCCTAATAGATGAGGGCCCGGAGATGGGCAAACAGTCCATCCGGGACCTGGCGTCAAGACGCATCATTTGGCTTGAACAAGTTCACGTTCATACTTTCGACGACAATGAAACCCCTACAAAACTAGCAACCATTGTGGAGCGAGATTTGCGATGACGAAACGTGAGTCAGATATCGGCGTGGCAATGGCAGTCGAATTGACGGCTGCAATCGAGAAGCTTTCGTTCGCGGAGCTGATGGCGCTTCGCGGCCTGCGCGGCAAGCCGTGGGCCGACTACCCGGCGAGCATCCAGCGCAAGCTGGCCGACCTGGGGATTGCCTTTCTCAAGAGACTGCCGAAGACGTAGCGCTGTGAAAGCCTGGCCCTGGCCAGCTTGTTCGGAGTGTGCAACCCACACTCCGCTGTACGGCTGTTGCCGTATCTGTGGAACCCGCTCCCCTGAATGGGGCAAGCGAAGCCAAGCGTATTCGGAACCGCGATGCCGAAAGGCCAGCGATGGACAGCACGATACTTCGGCGCCTGCGCGGCGAACCGAAGGTACGGCAGTTTGCGACGATTGACATAGAAGCCAAGAAGTGGGTGGAGCCGTACGCCGTCGGTTTCTACGACGGGGAGAAGTACGTTGACTTCATCGACTACTCGTTTGAGTGGAAGTCGATTGACAGAGCGCTAGCGCACGTATTACGTCCCGAATACGCGGGGTGGTGGATATACGCGCACAACGGTGGGAACTACGACTTCACGTTCTTCCTCCGGCGGCTCATCCTGGACCCCTCCTATCGGTCCCGCTACACGGTGGACATCATCCCCATCGGCTCGACGGTGGTGACCTATACCGTGGTGGAGGTGGACCCGGGCGTACACGTCAAGGGGTGTCCGCTCACCAAGTGTCGCGGCTGCAAGGCCAAGAGGAAGGACAACCGGGACCAGAAGTGGACGTTCGTCGACAGCGCTCGCTCCATGCCCATGTCCCTGGAAGAGATCGGAGGCGTCTTCCAGACGACCCGCAAAGTCAAGCTGACGATGTCATACGACGAGCTAGCGGAGCGCCGCAATGAGAAGGACATGCGCCACTATTTGAAAGTGGACTGTGTCTCACTGTATGACGCTCTGTCAAAGTTCCACAAGACCATCAACGCCATGGGCGGACAGGTCGGAGTCACGCTACCGTCAACGTCACTGGACCTGTTTCGTCGCGTATTCCAGAAAGACGACATCAGTACCAACCGTCATTATCTGCGGTGCCCCAACTTCGGCAAGCCCGTCAAGCGAGGCATCAATGACAAGTGTCCGCCCGAGGTGGCCGGATACGGAGCTGACGGGAAGCCGAACGTCAGCTATTGCTGCCTGCACGACTTCATCCGCGAGGCGTACTTCGGCGGGCGTACCGAAATCTATCGGATGGAGTTCAAGCCGTATACGGACGAACACGGACGGTGGGTGGACCGCGCGAACCTGTATGACATCAACTCCCACTATCCCCACTGCATGCTGGAGCCCATGCCGGTGGGGCCCGCCATCGAGATGGATGGGCTGTCAGAGAAGGACGTGTACAGCAACGCCAAGCGCATGGTCGGCATCGTGGACTGTGAGGTGGAGATACCGAAGGACTGTTACCTGCCCCCGCTCCCGGTGAAGCACGAAGGGAAGCTGATGTTTCCCACCGGCAAGCTGCGCGGGACGTGGGACACCGCAGAGCTGGTGTTGCTGCCGAAGGTTGGCGGGAAGATTCTGAAGACGTACCGGAGCTGTTGGTTTACAACCGCTCCCATCTTCATCCACTTCATCCGACAGTTGTACAAGTTCCGTAACAAGAAGTCTGACACCTGGAACAAGGGGATGGACTGGATTGCTAAGTTGCTTATGAATTCCCTATACGGGAAGTGGGCAATGAAAGTCAATCGTACCAAGATTGTCATACATCCGTCTTCGCCCGAGGGGAAGGTCCCCATCAACTTCGAAGCCGACGTGTGGGCCGAAGACACGATTGTCAATCCGATATACGTCCTGCCCCAGCTCTCCGTACACGTCACGTCGGTGGCCCGCGCGCGTCTGTGGGAGATTAACAACAAGGTCTTGCAGGACGGAGGACGAATCTATTACAACGATACTGACTCCCTGGTATGCTCCGGCGCAACGCTGGAGACAGGCGGTGACCTGGGAGCGTTGAAGAACGAAGCCACCATCAAGCGCGCTGTATTCGCTCTGCCGAAGCTGTACCTCATCGAGACTGACGAGAGCAACAAAGACAAGACGAAGGAAGCCACACTCAAAATCAAGAGCAAGGGCCTGGGGCCCGGCATCCGGGTAGGCGAGGAAGGGGATGACCCGCTCGACGGCCAGCTCTCCGAAAAAGAGTTCTTCGATTTGGTGCGCAAAGGCGTGCCGATAACCCGTAACCGAATTACGAAGCTAAAAGAGGCGTTGAATGACTACGCCAGAAACGCCACGTCTTTTCCGCGCGTAATTTCGTCTCCAAAAGCGATGAAATCCGCGTACGACAAACGCATCGTGCTTGACGACTACAATACGGCGCCTCTATATCTCGATATGCTTTCACCGCAAAAACCGAACTAGAAAGCACGCAGAAACAGGGTCGAAAGAGGGAGAACAACATGAGCGAGATTGACAGCCAGGAGCACGGCGACGGCGGCGCACAGACGACCACTACCACCCGAAAGCGGGGGCGAAACGGCAGCGGTAAGCGGGTCGTTACGACGCGCCAGGAGTTCGTGGAGCCCGACGAGCCCGAGCTGACACAGCTCCCTGGACTGTTCGCGCTGTCTGACATCGAGGAGCATTCCATCGTCCGGGTGCGCGTCTACCGGAAGGACCCCGAGGAAGGATTCCTCGGCTACCTGGACGACCCCGAGTTCGGCGAGGAAACGCTGCGCGAGAAGTGGGGCGGCTCCCAGTACCGGCTGGAGGGGCTCAACAACGCCGGTCAGGTCAGGCGGGTCATCACGGTGAAGGTGGCCGGTGACCCCATCTTCGTGTCGAAGGTGGCGCGCGTGGAGTGGGAGAAGCGGCGTGGCGTTGAGCCGGTGGCGCCGGCTGGACAACAGGGGATGAGTGTCCAGGACATGATGGCGTTCATGAAGGCGCAGGATGACGAGCGTCGTCGGAGCGAAGACGAACGTCGTGAGCGTGAGCGGCGCGAGCGTCAAGAGCACGAAGAGAAGATGCGCAAGCTGGAGCTGGACGCGGAAGAACGGCGCCGCAAGGATGAGCGTGACCGCGAGGAGCGCAAGGCGAAGGAAGACCGCGAGCGCGACGAAGCCCGCCGCCGCGATGAGAACGAGCGTGAGGAACGCCGTCGCAAGGATGCGGAGATGGCAGAGCAGCGCAACCGGCAGCACACTGAACAGATGCTGGCCATGGTGCGCGCCTCAAGCGAACAGTCGCTGGCGATGGTGAAGGCGCAGGCCAGCGCGACGCCGCAGAACAACCTGATGGACGCGGTCAAGGTCATCGCCACCATCAAGGAAGCGTTCGGCGGCGAAGCGCCCAATCCGGAGAACGATGACCCGCTCACGCTGCTGATGAAGCACGGTGGCGAGTGGCTGTCCGGCATCGGACAGGCGGCACAGTCTGTCATCCGCGAGGTGAAGGGAAATCCGGCGCCGCAACAGGTTGTCGGACAGCCGGCTTCGCCGCAGTTGCCGGCCAGTGTACCTGATGGGCTCGTCATCCCCGCCAGCTCCCCGCTCGCCGGCAAGCTGCAACGACTGGTCGGCGAGATGGCGGCGAAGGGGCTCAATCCCGAAGTCGCGCTCTCACAGGTCATGGACCAGGTTCAGAACAACCTGAACCAGATGGGGCAGCAACCGGCCGCCCCGCCGC
>JGI10216J12902_100656529_pt1 | contig 13122 bp, 10 predicted proteins | sample KanNatreferecore_FD_12902 | JGI IMG/M metagenome (IMG submission 12902)
AGTAACACAGCAGCGACGACAGGTTTGACTTCCGGGTTCGGAATGGGACCGGGTCGCACCCTGCCGCTATGACCGGCTTGCAGTTCCTTTTCATAAAGGCTAATTTAAACTTGCCCTTGCCGGCCTTGTAGGTATATACCAAAGCCGGGACTCACTCTATGGCCCTCCTTTCAAATGGGTTGATGACGCTTGTCTTTTCCCTTTCATCGACGTGATATACTTCATATTCGCCTTTCAACCCGACAAGTTTTTCAGCACTGGGGACGAACGTGTATTCGTCCAGCTCTTTGACCTGCTCAAAAAGCGTCTGCCCTATGACCAGCCCGTTGGGCCGGGCTTTTGAATTGATCTTTGCACAAATGTTCATTGCCGGGCCAAACAGATCCTCACTCTGGGAGGAGCTGGATTTTGCAACTGAGACCTCGCCATAGTCCGCGCTTATCCTGTACTGAACTGGCGGCAATTTTTCACTGAGCATTTTCGCGTTGAGCGCGCCGCTTACCATGCCCATCGTAAGGCAGCAGTCCAAAACGTTCTTGAAATTCCTGGTGCTCTTGCCTGGATCGCCCTGCATCTCGGTGCTGTCAAAATAAAGAATAAGGGCGTCGCCTGCATTCTTTATTATCTTTGCGCCAAAGTTGCCTGCAATGCGGGCAATCGTGTTCAGGAAAATCTCGTAGTACCTGCTCAATTGTGCCGCCGTGAGGTCGGATGATATCTTGGTGGAGCCCACCATGTCGATAAAGCAGACGCAGCATTTCTGAACTTTTCCTGAAAAGGCAATCTCTTCGTTTCCGACATTCCAGTTCATCCGACCCCTTGCAGACATTCCGACTGCCGGGAAATGCTCAAACCTTGTCTTTTTGCCTCGTTTTTCTATCCCTTCTTGTTCGATGGCGCCCTGCAGGTGGGGCAACTTTGCCTTCATGCTCTTTACCCTTTCACGCATCTGTGCAGACACGTACGGCATGTTCTTTTCTATAGCTGCTGAAAATTGTCTGGAAAACTCGCTGTCTTTTTGGACGGCATCCAGAATCAGAGACTGCCTGTCTTCATCAAACGAGGCAAATGTTTCTGCAAGATCTTTTCCTAGGACCCTGCCGTATTCTGGGCTAGAGCCTGCATACTCTAGCACTCCGAGCACTTCTGGTAGGTCCAGATGCCTGAAGCTTGCCGCAATGCCTCCGGCCAGCCCTCTTTCAAGACTTGCAGAGCGCGTGGCGCGCATGAGCTCTTCGACAGCCCTGCTCCCTGTCGAAGGAAGATGGTGCCCCATACCTTCGCCCAGGCCAGCGAAAAAGCCCTCGTTACCGCCCATCGTCTCTAAAATCCTGCCTCTCTTGCCGCCTTCCAGCATCGAAAAGATGCGGCCCAGGCCAAAACCAAAACTCTTTGCAAAATCTGCATCTGTTTGCACCCCGGACAAAAACTTGGACAATAGCCCATCGTCGGACAGGTTTGCAGGATTGCCCGCAAACCCAATCGCGAGGCCTTCTGAAAATTCATTGCCCATTTTTTTGCCGGCGGCTGCCGCCGCTTCCTTTTCGACGCCTTCACCTATCTGCCTGCGAATCTTGCCGATGCCCATTCCCAGGCCAAAGCCAAAGTCACCCATGTCTGCGTGCAATGAAAGCCAGTCTCTGATGGCAGGGGATAAGCGTGGAAATTCAAGTCCGCACCCTTCGCCAAGGCCTGCAGCAAGGCGTGGGTTGTTTTTCGCCAGGCCAAATATCGCTGTTCGAATCGCCTCCGACAGGTAAGAGATGCGCAATCCAAGTCCGACTCCAAGGCCGGTAGACAGCTGCCCGTTGTGCGCAGCGCGCACAAGTATGTCATTTTTCATGGCGTCTTCGAGGTAAGAAAACACGGAACCAAGGCCGGTTCCAAGGCCCCTTGAAAAGCCTGCATCGCCTTCTTCTGCGTGCGACATCGCGAGTCGCCTCTGCGACTCTTCGAGATATCTGTAGGCTGCCCCGATGCCTTCGCCAAGACCCGCTGCAAAGTCCATATCCTTGTCTGCCATCTGGAATCCCGCCGCCCTGCCCTCTTCTGTCAGGTATGTGAACGCCCTTCCCATGCCGATCCCAAGGCCCCTTCTAAAGTCCGGATCCTTTTCAAAGAATCGCCCAAGGGGTTCGTCTTCCAGCTCGCCTCCAAAGTAAAAGTACATTGATCCAAGGCCGACTCCCAGGCCTTTGGAGACCTCTGGATGGCCTGCGGCAAAATCGATGAACCGCTGCTTGGCGGTTTTGTCGTAGACGCTCCAGAGATAGTACCCCGTCCCTTCGCCAAACCCTTCTAAAAACAAAGGGTCGACAAGTCTGTCGCGCATCAGTTGCTCTCTTTCGGCAGGTGAAAAGTGGCTGGCAATCCTTGCCAGCCCGCACCCGATTCCTCTCGCAAATTCTCCTCTTGCCGCCATCCTTTCTCTGGTGATCCGCTTGGCGTCATCGCTGTAGTAAGGCCACGCAAGGGCAGCGCCGGAGCCGAATCCCCGGTCAAACTCGCTGTTTGTGTCTGCCAACAAAATGACCTGGTCAAAAAATGTGGGCTTTAGATAGTCGATATGCGACCCTATGCCGATCCCAAGGCCCCGCGCAAAGTCGTTATTCGAGCCTGCAAAGGCCAGTGCCCTCTCCCTCAACGCATCGCCGATATAATGCCAGGTAAAGCCGAGGCCGTATCCCAGGCCCGTTGCAAAAGCATTGCTGGCCGAGGCCTTATGGATGAACATCTCCTGGGCTTCTGGCGGCAGGTGTTTTAAGACGAGGCCAATGCCGGTCCCCATGCCGTCGTCCAGCTTGGCGTCGTTTTTCAGCAAGGCCTGAAGCTTTGATTGAAATTCAGTGGACAGGTAAAAAAAGCTCGTTCCAAAACCAAGCCCGAGCCCATAGGCGACTTCGCCATTCTTGCCAAGCAGCGAGAACAAATCGCCGGGAACAGACTCTCTGTAAACAAATGCGGCATATATCCCGGCACCAAACGCAAACAGGCAATCTTTTTCCACCCTGTCAATTACAAACCTGCGCAGATCTTTGGAGAGATTTGCGTACCCTGCCGCCAGGCCCATACCAAAGCCGGTGTCCAGCTCAGAGCTTTTGTCTGCCAATCCTGTCATCTTTTTGGCGTCTTGCTCTTGCAGCAGCCCAAACGCGAGGCCAAAGCCAAACCCGAGGCCCCTCGATATCTCGAAACTCTTTTGCGCTTTCCTAGTTATTTCTTGCTGCAGCTCCGGCTCTAGCGTTGCATATATGTAGCCGAGGCCCATCCCAAGCCCGTCTGCAAACTGGGGGTTCTTTTCGGCATGAGACATGACGATAGTACGCAGGTCGCCTGAAAGCCGGCCGTACAGCCTGCCGGCGCTCTGCCCAAAATACCGGGCAAACAGCATGCCATGATAGACCTTGTCCAGGACCCTTTCGCGGTTGCTGTCGTCAAGCTCTACGAACCGCTCCCCGAGGCTGTCTGCCAGGCCCACCCCAAATTCTATTTCGGTGTCGACAAATTCAAGAATTGACTCCTGCAGTGGTTCGTCAAGCAATTCAAAGTTCTCGCCAACGCCGCGCCCTATTGCCCTTTCAAAAACGGCTTTCTTTTTCATGAACCCGTATACCTGTTCTGGAACTATTCTCTTGGCAGCAGCGCTGCCAGGCGGAGAAATGAACTGGATATTCCTTCCCAAGAACAGACCCAAAGAGTAAAGTTCTCCGTCGCCTCGCGGGAGGATTTCTAGAAAATGACTCATCAGGTGCGAAACGATCTTCATCCTGGAATAATCCGGGAGCCTGACGGCATTCCTTGCCGAATCGTGCATCGCATAATTCTGGCCTGAAAGGTAGACCCACGTCCCCAGCTTTCGGGTAGGCTCGGATGGTGCGGAACTGCCAAAAATCCCCTTTTGCAGGGCGGCAATGGAATCATGCGTCCTGTCAAACCCGACTTCATAGCAGAACCGCATGATGTAGAGAAAATCCACGTCGTTCTGCCGGCCCGGAATGTTTTTCATCACCTCAAACTGCCTTTCAAAGTAGTCGTAAACAGGCAGCCATGCTTGCGCCATCAGGAGGGCCTCTGACGAGTCGGCAGCCGTTTTTCTGATCATCAAGTCGTCGCCTGCAGCTGGTTTGTCGGCAGACACTGTTCTGGCGAGCAACGCCTTGTAAAAGTCAACTATGGTTAAGAAAAGTGGCTGCTTTTGCCAGAGGATTCTTGCGATCCTGTCGGTGTTTGCAGACACGTGCTTTTCAAATACCTTCCTGTATTCTTTGACATCCTTCCCGTACGCCTTCAGCAAGGCCTTCATCGTTTCGAGGTCGCATGTGATCTCATGGGTGTATATGTCTGGAATGTCCAGCGTCAGGCCCCTGTACATTTCTAGGTAAGTGGGCTTTAGTGCGATGTACAGGTTCTTGATGGGCCGAGAATTAATGATCTCTAACGCGCCAAAGGCGTTCTGCAGATCCCGCTTGACAAGGCCCTCGGGGAAATTATCCCAGATTACCAGATCGTTTGGGCCAAACTGGTGAGAAAGCAAGGAGATATTTTCTCTGCGGGCATCAAGCCCTGCGGGGTTGGAGGGATTTATGATAAAGATCCTGTCATAATTATTACTGCTGCCAGTTGCCTCTCTGTTTCGAACCAGCTCGATTATTGTCCGGGATTTCCCGCATCCGCTAGGGCCAACTAGAAAGACTTTATCCTCCCTGAGCAGGCTTTGAAAGTCCCTAAAGGGCACAAAGGGGAGATCTTGATGTGCCGATTCAGTAAACTGGACGTTAATGGCGGTTGCAATTTTTTGGACCGTCTGCTTCCAATCCTTATCGGATTGTACCTCTGCAAAAGATACGTCATAAGGTTCGATGGACTTTAGTTCTGTTTTTTGCGTTCTGGTCATGAAGGGGGCGCCTCGCTGGATATCTCCTCTCATAGACGATTAACGATAAAAGATAAAAAGCATTTGCTTGTTGAGACTGCCCGGATTTGGTTTCCGGGTTCGGAATGAGATCAGGTCGAGCCCTCTGCCGCTATGGCCTGCTTACAATCATCCTTCTGGCTCACCTCTTCCTTGCCGTCAAAATCCTGCATCACGTCGAACTTTTTTGCAATTCCATGTATATGCGGTACCCGGTATTGCAGGAACGGTAGTGGCGGCGGCTGCGCCAGGTGAATGAGCGACTGCCAGCCCGCAGAAAATGCGGGAAGCGGATCATCTCCTGCAACCCGCCGCCCCCGGGTTTTTGCAAATCTATATAACGCATTCACGCCAAAAAGCAACTGCATGGGCAACGACGACCCGTCATCGACCCACAGGGTCGCAGTCATGGACTATGAGCTGTGCCAGCCCCGCAAGTGCGGGCTAGAGTGCATCATCTACTGCCCAGTGAACAAGACCGGCGGCCAGTGCATCGTACAGCGCCCGGAGGACAACAAGGCGCTGATCTCTGAAGACCTCTGCACGGGCTGCGGCATCTGCATAAAGAAATGCCCATTTGACGCCATAGTCATAGTCAACCTTGCAAAAGAGCTGACGGAGGAAAAAATCCACCAGTACGGCGTCAACTCGTTTCGCTTTTACCGCCTGCCGACTCCCAAGAAAGGCTCTGTCGTGGGCCTCGTGGGAAGGAACGGCATGGGCAAATCAACGATTGTAAACATCCTTTCCGGCACGGTCAAGCCCAACCTGGGCAAGTACGAAGGCGACCAGCCGTGGGACAAGGTCCTGAAATATTTCCAGGGCACCGAGCTAAAGGCCCACTTTGACAAGATCGCAAACGGCCAGCTACGCGCGTCGATAAAGCCGCAACTGGTCTACATGATACCAAAGGCGTTTAAGGGTACGCCAAAGGAGCTGCTGGCAAAATACGACGAGCGCAAGGTTGCAGACAAACTGATAGACGAGCTGGGCCTGCAGGCCATCCTGTCACGCGACATTTCCACCCTCAGCGGCGGCGAGCTCCAGCGTTTGGCAGTCGCAGTGGCGGCGGCAAAGGACGCCGACTACTACTTTTTCGACGAGCCGTCGTCGTACAACGACGTCTACCAGCGCCTTGCAGTCGCCAAGGTGATGAAGGGCTTGGCAGAAGAGGGCAAGAGCGTGATGGTCGTAGAGCACGACATGACCCTGCTCGACTACCTGTCAGACTATGTCCACATCATCTATGGCGAGCCGGGGGCGTACGGCATCGTGTCTGCCCTGCAGAGCACCAAAGTAGGCATCAACAATTTCCTCGAAGGCTATTTGCCGGCAGAAAACGTCCGGTTCCGGGAGAAGGCGTTCCGCTTTGACGCCACCACGTCAGAAGACAGCTTTGTGCAGGACGCCACGGTCGCAAGCTATACAGACGTCAGCAAGGCGTTCCCGTCGTTCAAGCTGAGCGTGGCGGCAGGCAAGATACGTAGGGGCGAGATAGTGGGCATGGTGGGCGCAAACGCGCTTGGCAAGACCACGTTTATGCGCATGCTTGCCGGCGTAGACAAGCCCGACTCGGGCACCATAGACGTGGGCGCCAAGATATCGTACAAGCCCCAGTACCTCAACCAGGAATACGAAGGCGACGTGCGCTCGCTCTTTAACGCCGCATACCAGATGCCGGTGGAAAACTCGCCGGCAGAAGAGCGGATCATTATCCCGATGGGCGCCAAAAAACTCTATGAAAAGAGCGTCAAGAACCTCAGCGGGGGCGAGCTGCAAAAAGTCGCCGTGACGGCATCGCTTCTGCGGCCGGCGGACATCTATGCGCTCGACGAGCCGTCTGCCTTCCTTGACGCGGAAGACAGGATAGCCGTCGCAAAATTCCTGCAGCGCTTTGTCCGGGGCCAGGACAGGTCTGCCATAATTATCGACCACGACCTTCAGCTCATCGATCTAGTTTCGGACACAATAGTGATGTTTGACGGCGAGCCGGGCGTCCAGGGCCGTGCCAGCGCGCCGATGCGCAGGGAAGACGGCATGAACATGTTCCTCAAAGAGCTTGCCATCACATACAGGCGCGACGACACCACCGGCCGGCCCCGCGTCAACAAGGACGGCGGCAGGCTGGACCGGGACCAAAAGAGCTCTGGCAACTATTACTACGTGAAGCAGTAAAAAGACATGCCACACATGCTAAAGACCGTCCTTGCAGGCGTCCTCTCGCCTGAAGAGGCGTCGCAGGTCTATTCCGCGTTTGACCAGATAGGCGACATCGTGATTGTAAAGATACCTGACGAGCTTGCGGGCAAGAAAAAGGTCATCGCCGAGGCGATACTGGCAAACGTAAAGACGGCAAAGGCGGTGTTTGCGCAGGCGTCGGCAGTCAGGGGCGACTTTCGGGTCCGCGACCTTGAACATCTGGCCGGCGAGAACCGGACCGTGACTGAATACAAAGAGCACGCGTGCAGGTTCAAAGTCGACGTCGCCCGAGCGTATTTTTCCCCCCGCCTGTCGACAGAGAGGCAGAGGATCGCAGAGCTCACCGAGGACAACGACGTCGTAGTGAACATGTTTGCCGGCGTCGGCACCTACTCTGTCGTCATCGCGAAAAAGGTCCGGACCGCAAAGGTGTACAGCATCGACTCAAACTCGGTCGCAAACGACCTGTGCATTGAAAACGCGCGCCTGAACAAAGTCTCCGACCGAATCGTGCCGATATGCGGCGACGCCGCAAAGGTGATCGAGGAGCTGCTTGCAGGGGTCGCCGACAGGGTGCTAATGCCGCTGCCCGAGAGGGCAAAAGAGTTCATCGAGCCGGCCGTGGCCGCGTTAAAAGCGCGCGGGGCCATCCACTATTTTGCGCACGTCAAGGCCGACGATAAAAAGGGCTCTAAAGAGGCAGGCGAAAAGGACGCGGTGGAAGCTTTTGCAAAATACGATTGCGAGGTCCTGAAGGTGACCACCGTGCGAGAAGTCGGCCCGCGCATCTACCAAATAGTCGCCGACGTGCAGGTGGTCAGGAAGTAGCGGTATTGGGGGTAGCAGCGCCCGGCTCTTCCTTTGGGGCCGTGAGCATCGTGTACCCTATCCAGCCGAGCACCAAGAGCAGCACGCCGACGGCGCCGACCATCGTAAACTTCATCACAATGGCGTCGTACTGGGTGCCAAACATCAGGTAGGCATAGATGATGAACGCCGCTATGGCGACTGCCAGCAGGCCCGCTCCTGCGCCCCTGTTGCCCCTCCTCTTCATAGGCATTCAGGCGATGCCCGCATCTTATCAATCTTATTCCTTTCTTCTCACCTTGAACGCGACGCGCATCAACGCCTGGTATTCGACTATCTTGTCGCTGTTGACAATGACGTTCAACTTGATCACCTCTGCCGTGCGTATGTCCTTGACAGTCAGTGCCGTTTCTGCGACCGCGTTCTTGACCGCGTCGTCAAAGCTCTTGGTCGACTCGCCCAGGATGTCGATATACTTGAAAACCATGCGACTATCATCCGGCCTGCGCTTTTAAACTCACCTTTCGCCTCCGCAAACCGTGGCTGTAGGAGGCAATCCATGGAAACAATCACCAGAAGACGCCATTCTAACAATATTTACATAGAACCCGACTCTACTAATACCTGCTTGGACTTTAAGAACAGGCTTATCCTGTTTTTCATACTCATCGCAGTCATACCCATAGCCGCGCTTTCAGTCGTCTTTACCGTCACCGTGATAGAGTTCAAGGAGCAGATCTCTAACGTCTATTCCGGCTTTGTCTCCAATATGGCCATACTGCAGATGAACAAGGGCGACCTGCTTGCAATGAAGGCCGACCTCGTGCAGTACACAAGCTCGCAGGACGCGGGGCATAAGGCGTCGGCCATCGCGCACATGCAAGAGCTGAAAAACGGCATAGCCGGGATCGCCGGCGACTACAAGGCGATAAAGGACCTGCCCGGCGGGTTTGAGCCCCCAGGCATCATAATCCAGCCGGTCAGCAGCTTTAACGTCGCCAAGCTGGCATCTGACGAGACTGTGCTTGCCAACAGGATAGCCCAGCAGTGGAAGGACTATTCAACAAAGGTAGACGACCTTGCCATCCTGTCGTCGGACCCGAACTTTGCCTCCCAGGCGTCGGCCACCGCAGGCCAGCTTATCGTTCTCAACGACAGGCTGGCCGAATCGTACGACGCGCTAGTCGAGCTGAACACCCAGATAGGCGATGCATCGCGGGAGCAGTCGCAGCAGGTGATGCAGGTAGCCTTCTTTTACGGCGGGCTCGCCTCGGCGATATCCGCGGCGTGCGCTACTGCGGCGGCGATACTGGTGTCAAAGAGGGTGGTGCTCGGCGACCTTGTCCGGATGAGCAAGCTCGACCTCATCGAGACGACGCTCCGTGACCTGATAGGCGGGGGCGCGGACACGCTGGTGGGCATGATAAAGAGCCAGATGTCCGAAGAAGCCGGCGCGCCCGTGCCTGCGCAAAGGGAAGTGCAGACCGCGTTCATCCCGTCATCTGCAAGCGAAGACGTCATCATCGGCAAGTCAAAGAACAAGCCTTCTTACGACGAGACCCGGCCCGGCATACCATCCGGCGCGTTTGTAGAAGATGAAATGCCTCAGGACGAGCCTCCGGCGGCAGTCGTCCCCGGCTATGCAGGCAAGCTGGTCATGCTCAGCGCCGGCGGCAGCAGGCCCGGCGCCGGCGCCGCAGCGGCGCTTGACCGGCTGTTTTCAGGCAAGAACCTGGTGGTGCTGACTCGCAAGGGGAGCAACATCTACCACAGGGCGCAGGGCAAGGCAGCGGCTGTCTATGTGCTGGGGCAGGATGCGCCGGGCAAAGAGCGCGCAATCCCTTCTGCAAACGAGGGCGAGCTGGCGCGGGCCATAGAGGCCGTGATGAAGGAAAACCCGTCGGCGACCGTGCTTGTCGACAGCGCGACGGAGCTCATTTACACACTTGGCTTTGAGCGCGTCTTTGCGCTCTTGCGCAGCCTGTCAGAGGCCGCGTCGTCGCACGAGGGAGGAAGCGTCGTGGTGCTCGTGAACAAAAAAGCCCACGAATCCCGGATAATCGAAGCGATAGGCAGCGTGGCCAACGAGTTTGTCGATTAGCTATCCCTAACAACACCGTTTAAATCCATTTGGCGGGCAATAATGCCCATGCCAGAGACCATGTGCCGAAGATGCGGGGCCAAGCTGGCAGAACATGCCTACTGTAACCTGTGCGGGCGCGCCCTGCGCGTCATATGCCCCGAGTGCGGTTACCTGCCGGACGACCGGGTCCACGTCGACTGCGTGACTGCGGCCTCTCTCCTCAGTTCAGCTCTAGCGCCATGAGGTAGGCGTCCTCTCCGTCCCTGTAGTACGAGCGCAGGCGCGACTTTGTGTCAAACTTTAGCTTTTCGTACATCTTTATCGCGCCGGTATTGCTGGCCCTGACTTCGAGGTAGATCTCGTCGGCCTTTCTCTGCAGCACGCCATTTATGCCCTCGAGCATCAGCGCCTTGCCGAGGCCCTTGCCGCGGTGGTCGTCAAGCACGGCCACCGACACGACGTGGCCTTTTTTCACAAAGCCCAGCTTGCGAAAGTTCGAAAATCCAAATTCCAGCTTGCACATGATATAGCCCACTATCCTGTCGTCTATCTCGGCGACGATGAACGCCTCCGGCAGCTCGTGCAGTATCGACTCGAAAAAGTAGTCAGAATAGTGTTCTGGCAGCGCGGCCATGTTGATGTCGACTACGGCCGGCAAGTCCCTGTTCTCGCAACGGCGTATGATATAGTCGCCAACCTTGCGCAGCGCTGTCTGCAAACTGGCAGTAATTCAGAAACGGCATTAAAAAACCTTAAGGACGGTGAACTCGGAACAAGCTTTTAATTCGATTGTTGCCAATGAATTGCGGTATTGGCGGTATTCGTCAACGGCGACTATTCCCGGGCAGTGCCGGCTGTGTCGTCCTTTTACACCATACTCGACACGCAGAGGCACCCGACGGGGGACGCCGTGCGCTTTCTCATAGCCGAGAATGAAATCTATTCTACTTTTCCAAAGCTGCTGAGAGAGCTGGCCCGGGAGGGCATGATAGCGACTGCTAAGCGCGCCAGGTACAGTTCCAGACTGATGCCGACCCTTTCGTCGGCCAACCTGACGGTGGAAAACAGGGTGGTGATAACAGTATCGCGGATCCAGGGCGCTAAGGAGCGCAGCAGGCGCCTCAAATCGCTGCCACTGATTTTGTTTATTGCGGTGCTGGCCATAGTCTTCGTTGATGGCATCTACCGGTCGTTGGACTTTACAACATTAATCGCGCGCGACCCCCTGCTGCTTGCGGCCGTCTACACGATGTCGCTCCTCGGGATATTGGGCGTGCACGAGATGGGACACATGATAGCAAACAAGTGGCACGGGATAAGGACTTCATGGCCCTACTTTATTCCCGGCATACCGGGAATAATCCCTACGTTCGGGGCGATGATAGTGATGCGCAGCCACATGACCAACCGCAACGTGCTCTTTGATGTCGGCATCTCAGGCCCGATAGCCGGCCTGATAGTCACGCTGGTGGTGTCAGTCTATGGCGCGTCGATTTCTGTCATCATACCTGCTGATCAGGCACAGGACTCCGGCGGCCTGGTGCCCCTGCGCAGCAACATACTGATGATGGCAACTATGCAAGTGAGCGGCAATGGGGGAGAAGCCGCCAGCAGTGACAACACTGTGCTGATAGCGTCGCCGGTGCTCTTTGCAGCATGGATAGGCTTTCTCATAACGTTCCTGAACCTGATGCCGGCGGCGCAGCTGGACGGCGGACACATAGTCAGGTCGGCCCTCGGCGTGAGGTGGCACCGCATACTCACCTACAGCAGCATAGGTGTATTATTTGGACTTGGATTTTATCCAATGGCATTTCTGGTCCTGCTTATCGCCATGAGGGCGCCCGAGAGCACCCCGCTTGACGACGTGTCGCCCCTCTCCAAAAAACGCAAGGCGCTCTTCTGGGTCGCGATCGCGCTGGCCGTGCTGTGCGCCCCGCTCCCCGACGAGGCGCTCAGCTCGCTGTTTTGACAAGGGAGATGTCGGCGTCTGATACCACGAGCGACTTGTGGCCTTTACCGTGCTTGGCCAGCATCTTTTCAAACGCGTCCTTGACCCCTGCATAGGTGGAAAAGCCCAGCTTGGTCGCGTAATAGTTGGGCAGGCTCGACACTATGCCCAGCTCGCGCTTTGTCCTTAACTCTTGTATGTACAGCAGGTGCTCCAGCCCCTCGGTGTATGGCGACAGCGCGACCTGCTCCTGCTTTAGCCTGCCTTCCGCCAGCGCCTGCAGCGCGCCGCCTCCTATGCCTTCGCGGCATTCGGCCAGCAGCACGGCCGTCCCGCCCTCCTTGACCGCGTGCGCGCTGTTCCACAGCGAGTTGAGCGCGCCCGCAAGCGTCGCGTGCGGCCCCGGCTCGCTGCTTGCGCTGATTACCGCCGACCGGCACTTCTCGACTTCTGCCGCCGGCACGGACCTTAGCTGCTCGACTGCTCCCGCAAAGGCGCCGTTTACCGTCCCCGTGTGGACGCCGGCGACGCCGGCGCTGTTTGCCACCAGCTCTACCGATGTCGTCGCCTGCTGCAGGCCCTCTACCGCGGCAGTCGCCACCTTTAGCGGCGCGCCCTGCACGCCGGGTTCCGGCACGTTGCCGCGCCGGGCGCCAAACGCCTCTGCCATTTTTTCCGGATAGAGCGCCCGCACCAGCGCCGTGGGCGCCCCTGCAAACCCAAACAGGGGGTCGTATTCGGCCTGCGAGACTATCACCGTGCTCTGGAATTTCTTGCACCTCTCCTCAAGCGACTGGTAGTCGATGCGGTTGATTGAAATTGCAGGTGCCTGTTGATCTGCAGACGCGGCGAGGCCCGATCGCAGCGAGCCGGCAAGCCGGCCCGGCACGTCCACCGTCACTGACGACGCCCTGGCCGCTATCTGGCTGACAGCCTTGGCAGCCGCCCTTGAAGACGACAGCGCTATCACCAGCATGTTGTCTGTCACCGGCACGCCGCCAATAAGCGCCTCTCGGACCTGGTCGTCGGGCATGGCCGGAAAGTTTGACGAGACCTGGCTTGCGAGGTTTTCAAACCTGATGTCGAGCACCACGTCGGTGGTGCCGTAGCGAAGCCATATCTCTGGCATGTATATGCAATAAAAGATAAAATAATTGAGTATTATACTTT
>JGI10216J12902_100424246_pt1 | contig 13114 bp, 11 predicted proteins | sample KanNatreferecore_FD_12902 | JGI IMG/M metagenome (IMG submission 12902)
CGTCGCGCTCCATCAGCAACTTCCAGCGACGCCGCTCCGCCGGATTTTCGTAAAGGTCGGCCGCGCTTACTTTGAGCAATGCTTCACGATCCGGATAGCCGAGCATCTGGATCATCGCCGGGTTTGCATCGATGATCCGTCCCGCAGGGGTGGTCTTGTACAACCCAATCGGCACGTCCGCGAAGAGCATCCGATAATTGGCTTCGCTCTCGCGCAGCGCGCGGCGTTGAACAGCCCGCTCCAGCGCCCGCCGGGCCGCGCCCGCCAGGCGAACGTAATGTTTGGTTGATTTGAGGACGTAGTCGTCGAGCCCGGCTTTCATCGCCTCCACGGCGATCTCTTCACTGCCGGTGCCGGTGAACATGATGATCGGACAGTCCGGCCAGTGCGTCTTAACCGCCCGCAGCACGGACAAACCGTCCGTCCAGCGCAATTGATAGTCGGTGATGACGAGATCGCAATCACCCGACTCCATCGCCAGCGTGAGCGCCTTCCCGTCCGCGACCTCATGAACCTGCACGTCGGGAAACTCCCGCCGCAACTCCCGCAGCGCCAGGGCGCGGTCATCGGGATTGTCGTCGATCAACAGGATTTCAAGCGAAGGTTTCATGTCATTTCGGTCTCCGGGCCGAACTACGTGGTGTCTAGTTGGCGCGGAGCGCTCGTTCGCTGCCGAACTCCGGCGCCTCATTCAAAACAAGCCAATAGCGATCCAGACTCTTTACGAGTTCCATCAGGGTATCAAACCCGCCGGGCTTCACTAGGTAGGAGTTCGCCCCTAATTCGTAGGCCCGATTGACGTCGCTGCTCTGATTGGAGGACGTCAGCATCACTACGATCAACCGCCTCAGCGACGGCTGCTGCCGAATCCATTCCAGCACTTCCAAGCCCGATTTTCTCGGCATTTTAAGGTCCAGCAACACCAGCGCCGGAAGCGGGTACTGGTTCCGGTCAGCGTACCCGCCCTGCCCGCTCAGATAAGCAACGGCTTCCTCGCCGTCCTTTGCAAAATGCAAAGAACAGACCAGCCGCGTCCTTTGGAACGCGCGCTGCAAAAGCAGAGTATCGTTGGGATCGTCATCAATGATCAGAATGTCCCTGTTGCTCATAACGTTCCCTTCTTGAACTCGACCCAGAATCTGCTGCCGTGACCCTCCGCCGATTCCACACCCACGGTTCCACCCAGTCGTTCGACTCCTTTTTGAACGATGGCCAGGCCGATGCCGGTGCCGGGGTAAGTCTCGACCCCATGCAAGCGGTCGAAGATATGGAAAATTCGCTCGTGATACTCGGAAGGGATGCCAATGCCGTTGTCTTCCACCCACAAGCGGACCAAAGGTCCGCGGTCTTCAGCCCACAACGTGACTTGCGGCGTAACACCGGGCGCGACGAACTTGGCCCCATTGGAAACCAGGTTACCCACGATCTGGACCAGGGTCGGGCGATGTCCCTCGACGGTCGGCAGCGGCGTTCGCACCGAGAGAAGGGCGTTTCGCTCTTTCAGGTCCGCCTCGAGTTGGAGGCGAACGTCGCTCACCACCGAATCAAGCGCCACCGGCTTGAATTCCAGATCCGTTCTGCTGAGGCGGCTGTAGGCCAGCAGGTCCTGAATCAAAGCCTCCATTCTGCCGGCCGCCGCGACGATGCGGCGCGCGTAGTCCCGGCCGGCGTCATCCAGGCATTCGCGGTAATCTTCCTCCAACGCGGTGGCCAGTCCTTGCATCGCTCGCAATGGCGCCCGCAAATCATGGGAGACCGAGTAGGTGAACGACTCCAGTTCCTTGTTGATCGCTTCCAATTGGGCGGTGCGCTCAATCACGCGCTGTTCGAGGTCCGTGTTGAGTTTGCGGATCTCTTCTTCGGCGCGTTTGCGCTCGGTGATGTCCCGCGCTATTTTGGAGGCGCCAATCACCCGCCCCGCTGAGTCCCTAATGGGAGAAATCGTCAGGGATACATCGATTCCGGATCCGTCTTTCCGCAGTCGGACGGTTTCATAATGTTCGATCCGCTCGCCTGAGGTGAGCCGTTCGAGAATCGACGATTCCTCGTCCAGACGGTCTGGGGGAATCAACAAGGTCACCGGACGGCCGATGATTTCCCGGGCGGAGTAGCCGAAAACTCTCTCGGCGCCGGCGTTCCAGCTCACGATGACGCCATCCAGCGCCTTGCTGAAGATCGCATCGCTGGACGACTCGACTATCGCCGCCATTTGGTTGCGCAGTTCTTCGGCGCGTTTGCGCTCGGTCACGTCGCGCACGTAGCCGGTAAACGTCGGCGGTCCGTCGCGAGGGATTCGGCTGATGGCCAGTTCGACGGGGAATTCTTCGCCATCCGCGCGCATCGCGGTCATTTCCACCCGCCTCCCCAGCACCGAACCCTCTCCCGTGTCCAGGCAACGCGCGAGGCCCTGGCGATGTCTCTCGCGCAAGGCCGGCGGGACGATCAGTTCGCTCATCTCGCGGCCAATCACCTCCCCGCGGCGATAGCCAAACGTTCTTTCGGCCGCCGGGTTCCATTCGACTACCCTGCCTTCGTGGTCCATGGCGATAATGGAATCCAACGCCGATTCCAGGATGGCGCCCTTGAGCGCTTCACTGTCCCGCAGCAGTTGCTCGGCCCTCCTGCGGGCCGTCACGTCGCGCAAAATAACCAGGGTGTAGATCTCCCCCTTCAGCTTGTACGAGGAGACGTCCACCTCCAGATCGAATTCGGACCCGTCGCTGCGGAGCCCCCGTGTCTCGTAATGCGTGGGTGCTTCGTCGCCGACCGCGCGGCGTTGAATGCGCTCGCGAATCACGTCGTGTTGGCTTGAAGCGACGCACTCCAAAACAGGCCGCCCCACCACGTCCGCGGCCTGGCTATAACCGAACATCCTGAGATAAGCCGGATTGACCAGAACGTGGATTCCATTTTTCGACACCCCGATCGCATCCATTGAATTCTCAAAGATGGCTTGAAATTTGGTCTGGCTGTCCCGCAGCGCTTCCGCCGTTCCTTTATGCTCGACGATTTCCGCCATGAACGCTTCGTTTGCGGCGGCCAGTTCCGCGGTGCGTTCCTGAACCCGTTCCTCCAAAGCGTCGCGGACATTGCACAGGCTCGCTTCGGCAAGTTTCCCCTCCGTGACATCCTGACCCGTGCCGATCATCCGGACGGCCTTGCCGGTGTCATTGACGATCACCCGGCCGCGCCCGTGATGGATTCGTTCCGTGCCGTCCGGACGAACAATCCGATGATCGAAGGTGAACGGTTTGTGATCCCGACAGGCTCGTTGCACGGTTTCGCGGACTGACTGACGGTCATCGGGATGCACGCATTCGAGAAATCTCTCGTAGGTCAGCGAAACCTCCTTCGGGTTCAATCCGTAAAGGCGATACAGTTCGTCCGACCAGTTGACGACGTTCCCGGCAATGTCCCACTCCCAACTGCCAACCTGAGCGACCTGTTGGGCCTTCGCCAGCTGCTCGCGGTTCGCCTGCAACGCGAGATTGGTTTTGGCCAGTTCGGTCGTGCGCTCGATGACTCGCCGTTCCAGTTCGTCGTGCGCCTTTCGGAGTCCTTCTTGGGCCTGCCGGTGTTCCGCAACGACTGCAGCCAGGGCCAGTCCCGTGACACTGAGCACGCCCATGAACGCCTGCAAAAAGATAAGGGATTCGTGTTGCGTGTCTCTTACAAAGGGACCGTAGCCGTGGAGTGTTCCCCAAAGAGCTATTCCCGAAAGCGCGCACGTGGACATCACTGTTTCACGCTGACCAAATCGAAACGCCGCCCATGCCATCAGTGGGATGCACAGAAACGAGAGCGGATAATTCCTGCTGGAAGAGATCAAACCGGTGAACACCGACTGGCCGACGAGAAACAAGACAACCAGGAATAGGGTCGCCTCGAAGACACGATTCCGGCTCCAAGGCAGGGCGCGTTTTTCGCTCCAGAGGACGAAGAGCGGAGCGAAAACCAAGGCACCGGCGGCATCTCCCAACCACCAGGTCAGCCAAATGGCTCCGTAGCTGGCCCAACTGGCAGTGCCGACCAGCGAAAGGCTGGTGACACCAATTGTGGCGCTAACCGCCGTGCTCACCACACCGGTAAGCACGGCAAATCGGAAAACAGTCCGGGGCTGATCGAACGCCTTGCAACCATCGGCGAACCGGTTCACCAGGCAGGCGCCCAGCAGTCCTTCGAGCGTGTTGCCCGCCGCGATGCCCAAAGATGCCGCAACGGAACTGGGCGTCGTGATATTGACCAGGAATGCGCCCAGGAAAATCGCGGGCCAAACTCGATACCCGAGGACGAGCAGGCCGGCGAGCGCGATTCCCGTCGGCGGCCAAACCGCCGTCGCATTCGCGTGGACGAAGGCCAACTTCAAACCAAGCTTGCCGGAGAAAAAGTAAGCGGCCAGCAATACCAGGGAGGCTGCCAGATATTCTGACCTCCATGCAGGAGCACTTTTTTCTTTGGTTGCTTGCAATCGAGTCTCTAATCGCGACTTCAGTGACGCGAAGCGTTCGCGGTGGTTTTCCGCCCGCCCCGTCTTGAGCGCGCGTCCAGCAACCAGCCAAATCTGTTCCGTAATCGGCTCCGTCAAAACTACCGCTCTAACCAGCGGAAACACCGCGCCGACTCACGGCCGAGGAACGTCTATCTTTGGGACTGCCTGTCAGATTCTGGGGCATACGTCGACCATGTCGAGAAACTTCTGGCGGAACATCATCGGTTGGAGCTTTGCGGCCGGATGAATCCGGAGAGAATTGAATTGCGTGGAAACGATCCGGACCGGGCGCGGTCGCATATTTGACTTGCACGCGCACCACGTTCGGCAAAGATTCGGTCATTGGTGAAACTCTGAATGTTTTCATTTCATTATGGCTGACCTGGCACACTCGACCGACGCGAAGGCACCGCTGCAAAACCTGGAGGAATGGGAAGACTTCCTGAAGGAACGTTACCCGGATCCAGCGGAAGCAGAGGGGGCCGCGCAGTTCCAGGCGACTGACCCGAACAAGACGAAGGAGAAGTTCCGCAACTACGAAGCCAACGCGCGTCCGAGCGTGCGTGAGTTCTACCGTCTGAACCACCGGCACCAGACATTCGATTTCGTTCAGGCCAAGAAGAAGGACTTTCTCTCACATGGCCGCCGCCAGATGGGCATCTGGGAGGCGATGGAATACCTGAACACACTCGTGGACGACAGCGATCCAGACACGGATCTCTCACAACTCGAGCATCTCCTCCAGACTGCGGAGCAAATTCGGAAAGACGGTCATCCCCGCTGGTTTATCCTCACCGGATTGATCCATGATCTTGGAAAGATCCTCTGCCTTTACGGCGAGCCGCAGTGGGCCGTGGTGGGCGACACCTTCCCCGTCGGTTGTGACTACTCGGATAAGATCGTCTTTCACCAGTTTTTCTCGGACAATCCGGACAGCGCCGAGCCCAGATATCACTCGCGCCTGGGGGTTTATGGCGAAGGCATCGGACTGGACAGCGTCCATCTGTCGTGGGGCCACGACGAATACATCTATCACGTTGTGAAAGACCACCTGCCCGAGGAAGCCCTTTACATGTTGCGCTACCACTCGTTCTACCCCTGGCATCGCGAGGGCCAATACGATTACCTCTGTAACAAGAAAGACCGCGCCATGCTCAAATGGGTCCAGGCGTTCAATCCATACGACCTCTATACCAAAAGCCACGAACGCCCCGACGTGAAGCAGCTTCGCCCTTTCTACGACGAATTGATCTCGGAGTATTTGCCCTCCAAACTTCAGTGGTGATCAGATTGGGGCGTGGCTTCCATGCCCCGGCAAGTTGACCTGTAGCGCCAGTCTGTGACTGTCGCCAAAAGACGAAACCAGCGACAGCCGCAGGCTGCCCGCTGCAACTGTTTACAAAGCCATGGATTCACTACCAACTGTGCTGCTCAAGCCCGGGGAAGCGGACCGCGTTGTGGCGGGGCATCCCTGGATTTATCAAGGTTCCGTTCTTCGTCTGACGCACCCTGCCGCGGATGGCGGCCTCGTCCAGGTCAAGGACCATCGCCAGCGTTTTCTAGGCGTGGGTTTCTACAATTCTAAATCCAAAATCCACGTTCGGCTGCTGGCCTCGGAGCGAGTGACCCCGGATGAAGCGTTCTTTGAACAACGCATCCGCGCCGCCCTGGCGGTCCGTCAGAGGCACATGCCGGAAGCATCGTCTTTCCGGATCGTCAACGCCGAGGGCGACTTCCTGAGCGGGCTGATTGCGGACAAGTACGAGGACGTGCTGGTCATCCAGATCTCCTCGCTGGGAATGGAACTCCGCAAGGCGATGACCGTTGCGGCCTTTGAGAAGATTTTCAAACCGCGCGCCATCCTGGAGCGCAGCGACACGGCGTTTCGCAAGTTCGAAGGACTGGACGACGTCAACGGCGTTTTGCGGGGCGAGTTGAACGGCCCGGTCTCCATTAAACTGAACGGCCTGACGTTTGTCGTGGACATCCAAAGCGGCCACAAGACCGGGCTTTATCTGGATCAACAGGTGAACTACCAACGCGTCGCGGAGTTGGTCGCACGATCGCCGGGCGGCCAGGTGCTCGACTGCTTCAGCTTTCTCGGCGGGTTTGCGCTGCACGCCGCGCGCGCCGGCGCGGCACACGTCCATGGGCTCGACCAAAGCACAGAGGCCACCGCATCCGCCGCGCGCAACGCCGCCGTCAACGGGTTGGCGGACCGATGCTCCTTTGAAACCGTCAACGTCTTCGATTGGCTGAAGGCACAAACCGTCGTGAAGCCGCATGAAAAAGTCATCCCGCGATTTGATTGCATCGTCCTCGACCCGCCTTCCTTCACCCGCAATCGCGCCGCCGTCCCGGACGCGCTCCGCGGCTACAAGGAAATCCATTTGCGCGCGCTGAAACTGTTGAAGCCGGGCGGCACGCTGGCGACGTTCTGTTGTTCTCATCACGTCGATGCATACATGTTCCTGGATGTCATCTTGTCCGCGGCCTTTGACGCCCGGCGGGTCCTGCGGCGCGTCGCCGCCTACAGCCAGTCCCCGGATCATCCCGTCATTCCGATGATTCCGGAAACAGAATATCTCAAGGGCTTCGCGTTCGAGATGGTCCGGTGAAAACGGACCCGCCAGTGAGCCGTCCGGATCATCCCAGGAGGAGTTCGTGCTGCCAGGGCATCAGTTCCTTTTGATGCGTCTCCTGGTCTTCCGCCAGCAAACTGAGTGTGGCGCGGCTGGCGATCAGACTGGGGTCGATCTGGAGTTCCCCGGCGAGTCGGTCGCGCTTTTGGCGAAGTTTTTCGAAGCGTTCCTTTTCCTCTCGGGAGGGCCGGCGGCCGGAGGCGCGGTTGAAGCCGGGCCACTCTTTCGGGGCCAGCACCGCGGCCCGTTGAATGGCGGCCAACGCGCGTTCGCGCCGCGCGGGCGGGACCCGGGAGGGCAACAGGTTCGTCACGTCTTGCATTTGCGCCGCGGCGTTCGCCAGGGCGACAAGCGTTTCGTGATTCAAGATGAAATAGGGCGGCTTGTTGGCCGAGACTGCCTCCTTGTCCCGCCAGTTCCAAAGCTCCCGCAACACCGCAAGACCGCGGCGGTCGAGTTTATCCGCCCCTTTGAGCCGCCAGACCTGGTCTGTATCGACCACCCGCGCCCGGGCGCAATCGGCTACAAGCCACTCGCAAACCTGCCGGTGCCATTCCAGACGGCCTCTTTGCTCGAGCTGCGCCCGCAGGAGATCGGCCAGTGGTTTGAGATGGCGCGTGTCGTTACGTGCGTAGTCAGTCATTCGCGGCGTCAACGGCCGGCGCGCCCAATCCGCCTTCTGAGGTCCTTTCTCGAGATGAACGCCGAGCAATTTGCCAACGAGGACTGTCAGGCTGAATTCCGTATGGCCGAGGAGCCGGGCCGCGGGCATCGTGTCAAACACCGAACGTGGAACGAATCGTTGCGCGCGATACAACAATCTCAGGTCATAGTCGGCCCCGTGCAGCAGCAGGTCACGCGCGGAGAGAATCTCGAAAAGCGGAGTAAGATCCAGCCCGGCCAGCGGATCAATCAATTCGTCGCGACCCGGCACGCTGATTTGGAGGAGGCAAAGCTTTTCCGGATACGCATGGAGACTGTCCGCCTCGGTGTCCAGAGCGATCCAGCCGGCGGCGTTCAGAACGGGCAGCAACGCCGCTAATTGTTCTTCCGTGGCAATCACCGCGAAAGTTAAGCGCGAATCGGCGCCAAAACGAAAGGTGAATGTGAAACGACCCGCCTATGCCCCGTCCTGCCGCAACCAATTCGCCAGTCGGTGGGCAGGGCCGCGGATTGCCCGCAGCATCGCGCACGAGACAACGTCCGAAATCTTGAAATCGGTCATCAGTCATCCGGAATCTTAGATTTGAGATGCCCGATCTCACGATTCCCAAGGCCGCGGTTCCCGCCCGCGAGAGGACGGGCTTGACGCGCGGAGTCGGGATGCGTTTCTATTCCGGCAACCATCAGCCTGTCCCCGCAATGAATCTCGCCACTGCTTTTGCTGCTTCAGCGGAGAAGAATTCCAAGCGGCCGGCCGTTTTCTGGGGTGATGACGCGTATCTCTACGCGGAGTTGCTTCGCCAGTCGCGTTGGCTCGGACGCCGACTCCGCGACGACTTCGGAGTAAAACCGGGCGACCGGATCGCCGTCTGGCTGAAGAACTGCCCGCAATTCCCCTCGGTTCTGTTTGGCATCTGGCACGCGGGTGGCGTGGTGGTCATGATCAACCACTTCCTAAAGCCGGACGAAATCAGTTACATCCTTCAGAATTCAGAAACCCGTGTGGTGATTTCGGAATCCGCATTTGCCGAAGCGCAGACGAAACTCGCCGGCGCCATTCCCCAACTGCGATTTCTTCTCATTGAAGAACTGCCCCGCTTCGCGCCCGATGCGAGTTTCGCGCCCTCAAGTCCGGCGGAAACCGACCTGGCCGCCCTCCTTTACACCTCCGGCACAACGGGTCGCCCCAAAGGAGCGATGCTGACGCACGGGAATTTTCTGCACAACGTGAATAGCTGCCTCCGCTGTCTGGAGGTTGACGAGACCGACCGTTTCGTCGTTCTTCTGCCTCAGTTCCATAGCTTCATGTTTACGGTTGGAACCTTGCTGCCGATGCTGGCCGGGGCGGGCATCATCCTGCTCAAATCACTTCATCCGCTCCGGAACGTTCTGGAGGAAGTTGTGCGACGCGGCGGAACCATTCTCCCGGCGGTGCCGCAATTTTACCGGACCCTGACCCAACTCCCTGCGGCAACACCGCTGCCGTTGCGGCTCTGCGTCAGCGGCGGAGCGCCCTTGCCGGTCGAGCTGTTGCGTGAGTTCAACGCCCGATTCCCCGTTCCGTTGGTGGAAGGCTACGGGCCGACCGAGAGCAGTCCGGTCGCGTCGGTAAATCCGATCCGCGGCCCGTGGAAAGCCGGTTCCGTCGGTATCCCCATCCCCGATGTCGAGATGAGCATTCGCAACGAGGCGGGGAAGGAGCTGTCCGACGGCGAAACCGGAGAGATCTGCATCCGGGGCGGAAACGTCATGCGCGGTTACTGGAACGAACCGGAGGAAACCGCCAAGGTCCTGCGCGATGGCTGGCTTTACACGGGCGATGTGGGACACCGCGACGCAGAGGGCTACTACTTCATCACGGATAGGAAGAAGGACATGCTCCTGGTCAACGGCATCAATGTGTATCCACGGGAAGTCGAAGAGATCCTGTATCAATTCCCGGGGGTTAAGGAGGCGGCGGTTATCGGTCTGCCCGACCCGCGCAAAGGAGAACAACCCGTTGCCTTCATTGCCCCCAACGAGGGCGCCGTGCTCGACGAAAAGGCAATCATCCAGTTCGTACGCAGCAAGCTAGCGGATTACAAGGTCCCCAGGCACGTCGTCTTCCTGCCGGCTCTGCCGCGGAACGCCACGGGAAAAATCCTTAAGACCGCGCTCCGCCAGCTTCCTCAACCTGCCGCCAATTAACGCACCCATTGGCAGGAAGCAGGGCGAAGACCGATTCCTCACCGCACAACCAGTTCTTTGCCCTTCAAGGAGTTGCAAAACACGCCCCTGGAGTGGCACACGAGGCTTTTCCCAGTTGACGCTCTCTGTCGCGCACCCGTAAGCTGGTGGCTCACTAATGACCGATTCACGCCCGTTTTGTCAGGAGATCTTATGGCCGAAGGATATTGCGTTAAATGCAAAGCCAAGAAGGAAATTGTCGATGCCGTCGAGGAGCTGATGAAGAACGGCCGCAAAGCCATCAAGGGCAAGTGCCCCACCTGCGGGGCTGTGATGTTCAAAATCCTGGGAGGCAAAGCCACCTCCAAAGTGCCTGCCAAGTCGGAAGCTCCGCCGGCCTGACAGGGGCTTCTCTATTCCCGTATGCCGCAGCAACTCGCTTACGTCATCATCACGCCCTATTCCCTTCATAAATCGCGTACCGGAGGGATTCTAGCGCGGCTGATCAGCCGGACCAGTCTGGAACTGGTCGCCGCCCGGATGTTCGCCCCCAGCCGGGAGCTGGTGGACGAATACTCGCAAGTCATTGTCTCGGCCAATGACCCTCAGGATCGCCGCATTCAGGAGCTGATCCGCGATTACATCCTGCGAAACCTTTCGCCCGACCCGAAGACCAAAAAACGTCGGCGAGTCATGATGCTGGTGTTCCAGGGCGACGACGCGGTTCGCAAGGTGCGTTCGGTGATCGGGAACATCAGTGCAGACCGCCGGGGCGGCGAGACAATTCGCGACACTTACGGCGACCTGATCCTGGACGAACCCAACCAGGTCCGCTATTTCGAGCCGGCGGTGCTCGCCGCGCCGAACGTCGAGGAGGCCGAGATGAAGCTCAAGCTTTGGGCACGTTACTCGGACAGCGACGGCGGTTTGTTGAAAGACACCATTGTTTACCCCGCGAGCGAAAAGCCGGAGCAAACACTGGTATTGATCAAGCCCGACAATTTTCGCTTTCCGACGGGCCGTCCGGGCAATGTGATCGACTTCTTCTCCCGCACCGGCCTTTACATCGTGGCGATCAAGGTGCAGCGGATGAGCACGGCTGAAGCCATCGAGTTTTACAACCCTGTTCGCGAGATTTTGCGTTCAAAGCTGAACGACGTTGTTGCCGGCAAGGCAAAGGCGGTGATCGAAAAGGAACTGGGTTTTAAGGTTCCGGCGGAGGAAGAAAAAGCGCTGGGCAAACTCCTGGGCCCGCTCTCGGGCGATCAGCAGTTTGAAAACATTGTCAAATTCATGTCGGGCCGGTCGCCGAGCGAATGCGATCCTCCCGCGTTGAACCAGCCCGGCAGCGAGAAGTGCATCGCCCTGGTGTACGAAGGTCATGAAGCCGTCCGTAAAATCCGCGACGTCCTGGGCCCGACCGACCCGTCGAAAGCCCCTCCCGGCTCCATTCGCCGCGAGTTCGGGTCCACTATCATGGTCAATGCCGCGCACGCCAGCGATTCGGCGGAAAACGCCAGTCGCGAAATGGCCATCATCCGGCTCGGACAAGAAAATACCTTCAAGCGGGGGATCGAGGACTTTTTCGGGAAGCCTTAGCGCGGCGCGGCGGATCCCGCCACACCTCCGGCCAGGTGCAGAGGTCCTCAAGGAATTTCTTGTCCGCAGCGGGAAACTGAAACTGCGCAAGTTCATCTGGACCGACCCAGGCCAGTGCGAGGCAACCGAGGGCTCGCGGCTCCCGCCGCCGCAATTCGCACCGATAGAACTTCAGATGCACGGTTTTCTCCGGATACGCATGCGTGACCGACCCCAACAACACACCAACCCTCACCTCGATCCCCAGTTCCTCACGCAGTTCGCGCCGCAAGCAGTCCTCAAACGATTCTCCCGTCTCGCGCTTGCCGCCGGGGAATTCCCACAATCCGCCGAGATGATCACCTTGCCGCCGTTGAGCAATCAACAACTTTCCCTTGCGGAACACCAGGCCCGCGGCGACATCAATTCTGGCATCCGAAGCGCCGGGCGGGGCCGTTGGACAACTGGGAGCGGGCAATCCGGAATGGTCGGCGTCCATTGGGAGGCCAGTTTAGACGCCAGCAGCCGGAACCGGCAACTTCGAAACTTCAATCCATCGCGGCGGCAAGTGGTCCGGTGCGCGACTCTACCATTTTCACTTCGGTTCGATCCTCAATCAATACAACGAACAAACCCATCGGCCCGCATCGGGAGCCACTCTAATTCTTGGCCGCTGCTTCCGCGATCGATTTCATTTGCGCCAGGCCTTTTTCGAAATCGCCGCCGACCATCTTGTCCATGTCCATAAACATGCAAAATGCTTTGGCCATGAAGTTGTTTGTGCCGGTCATGCTCCAGGTGATCGCCGTTTGATTGCCCGCCGGCGCCAAAGCAAACTCGGTGGTATTGACGGCGGCAAAAGGCTTCAGGAACTCCAGCTTGATGCGGATCAACTCGTTTGGCCGGCTCTCGGTGATGGTCATGCGTCCTTCGCCCACCTCTTTGTTGCCGGCCCACGAGTAGATCGCTCCAGCCCCGGCCGGCGCGCCTTCGTGTGTCTGCTTCATCGCCGGATCCAGCTTTGCCCACGGCGACCAGCCGTCCCACTTATGGAAGTCGTTTACCTGAACGAAGACAACCCCGGCCGGAGCAGCAATGGTCGTTGACCGCGTGATGCGAAAGTTTGCGGGACGCGTGGCGACGACGATAACAAATACGACGATGATCGAGGCAAGAGCGATGAGGATTTTTTTGAGCATGGATTCTTTGGGTGTTGGTTTCGTCGGTGATTTCCCGCGGAGACTAACCGCCCGCCATCGCTCCGACAATCAGGAACGGCTCCGTTCCGGCAATCACCGCGTCGGCCAGCCGGGTTTCCGGCGGGTCGAGGGACAAGTCCTCCTTGCAGGCAAAGAAGCGTATGAACGGGCGACGCTTCAAGGTGCCGTGATCGCGAATCGTCCCGCGCAGCACCGGATAACGGGATTCGAGCGCGTCGAGAACCGAACGCACGGTGGCTGGTTCCTCAATTTCAAGCTGCACCTCGCCATCCACGCGAGCAAGGCTGCGCAGGTGATAGGGAAGCACGACGCGGATCATGGCCGTATCCTGGACTGCGGCGGGAAGCGCAGCGCCA
>JGI10216J12902_110691836_pt1 | contig 13112 bp, 9 predicted proteins | sample KanNatreferecore_FD_12902 | JGI IMG/M metagenome (IMG submission 12902)
TCGCCGGCTTCGCCCGGTTGCGCAAAACGCGGGGTCTGGCGCGCGGCGGTGGCGAAGTTACGATTGCCCAGTCCCCCGCGGCCGCCTTTGCAAAGGACAAACCGCTGGCCGTGCTGCGTGAGGTCCGCGACCAGTTCGCCTTTCGGATTGGCCGCCGCCACGCCGGCTTCATTGCCTTCGCGGGAAAGGTCGATCTCCATCGCCGGACCGCTGTTCGAATGCCGGATCACCGGCCGCCGGCTGCCGCTCGCGCGCAGCACCGGCTTTTCGTCGTCTTCCTCAGACCCGGCTTCCGCGGAACTTTCCCGGGGCAGTTTCCAGACCAGCGTGCCGCACGGGACCTTGATGACGAGGTCCTTGCCCGCGGGACCATCCATGCCTTTGCCCATTCCGCCTTTGCCGTCCTGGGCCAGGAGCTTTGGCTGGTAGTACTGCGCGATCAGGTTGTTGAGGTCGTGGTCGGCCTCGAGAATCACATCGCCACCGCGCCCGCCATTGCCGCCGCTGGGTCCGCCCTTGGGAATGTACGCTTCACGATGAAACGCCACGGCGCCTTTGCCGCCGTGGCCGGCCCGCGCGTAAATTTTAATTTCGTCGATGAACATCTGCGCTCGAAGTATAGGTCGTATAAGACCTATAAGTCCTATACTTCCCCAAAAACAAAAAAGGCGAGGCTCGCACCTCGCCGTGAAAATTCGCTTTTCGACGGACTAGTTCTTCGTCGTCGCGTCAGCCACCACGTTCACGCGGTGACCTTCCTTGTCGAACGAAACTTTGCCGTCCACCAGCGCGAACAACGTCCAGTCGCGGCCGGTGCCGACGTTATGACCGGCAACGAACTTCGTGCCGCGCTGGCGGACGAGGATGCTGCCGGCGGTGACGAACTGTCCGCCAAATCGTTTCACGCCCAGCCGTTTGCTGACGCTGTCGCGTCCGTTGCGGACGCTGCCTTGACCTTTCTTATGTGCCATAAACTGCTCTGTACTGGTTAAGCTTTGATTTCTTTGATTTTGACCACCGTCAGTTCCTGGCGGTGTCCGATGCTCTTATGATAGCCTTTGCGGCGTTTCATTTTGAACGTGAGTTTCTTTTCGCCGCGAATGTGCTCCACCACGTCGGCCACCACGCTGGCGCCTGCCACGGCGGGCGAACCCACGGTGACTTTGCCGTCGTTGTTGATCATGAGCACGCGCTCAAAAGTGAACGGCTTGCCCGCCTCAACGGCCAGGCGTTCCACTTCCAGCGTATCGCCCGCGGTAACGCGATACTGTTTGCTTCCGGTTTCTAATACTGCGTACATAAATTCTCCCAATCAAAGGGGCGGTGATGAAACCAAAATCCACTGGTGGTGTCAACGCCTCATTTTCCCATTCAAAACACTCCTGTCAATCGGCACCCCGAAGTTTTTTCTTCCCCACCCTCCCTCAGCGGGACTGCTGGACTCACCCCACTCGATTTGTTTTTGCTTCTTGGGCCCGTTTCGTTAGATTCCGGCCATATGGCTGAAATCGTGGACTTTTTAAATCGCGGAGCCGCATCGGTCACCCCGGCGATCGTGGAGAAAGTGCTTCGGTCCCTGCCGCAATGGAAGCTGGAGTTCACCCAGATTTACGAACCGCTCTTCCCTCACCTCGGAGCCCAGCTCGATTTTCTCGCCACCGCCGTTGAAGACTATGCCGAAGGCGCTTACAAAGAACTGCCGTTCTATGCCATCGCCCAGGCCACGTTCGCCCTCATTTATTCCCACAAAAAAGTGGGCATCATCCCCGACGCCGTCCTGAACCTCGGACGGGCCGATGACTCCAGCGTAGTCCGCGCCGTATTGATCCAGAACGAAAAGGCGTTCGCCATTTTTGCGGCGTCACAGGACCTCGATTGGGCAAAGATCACCAGCCAGCCGTGACTCATTTATGATTTACGATTTATGATTTGAAGCGCGGCAGTTCGTCGGAGGGCCTCCCAATCATAAATCATAAATTCTCCCGCAGGAGCTTCCAGACCCGCAGCACCTCCGTCACCGACCATGCCTGAGCATCACAGCCTCGCTGCGCATGGGGCGTGTCGCCGTCGAGGATTTCCGGGATCTGGCCCAGGCAGCCTTCATCCATCAATCGTTTCACGCTGCCCAGATACGCGCAGGCGGCTTTGATCGCGTCGGGCGAAAAATCCCAGGCGCGCGCCAGTGCTTCGCAAAACACGGGAAAGGTCCAGGTCCAGGCGGTGCCATTGTGATACGCCGGTTTGCGGCGCGTGTCTTCATCGCCTTCGTAACGCGGCCAGTAAGGATTGCGGGGATCATTCAGCATACGCCCGTCATTGCCGCAAACCGGCAACGGCACCGAAACCGGCAGCGGCGCGAGCGATCGCAATCCGCCGGGCACAACCAGATAACGGGCGGCCGCTTCCACGGTACGTTTCGCGCGTTCCCCTTCCGCCAGACCCAGGCTCACCAGGAGAAGAACGTTGCTGCGCAATGCATCGCTGGCTGTGCCTTGCGCCGCCGGTTGTCCCGCCCTGGCGAGCAGTACATCCGCATACCAGCCGCGGTCCTCAAGCCAGAACAGTTTCCCGATAGAAGCGAGGGCGCGTCCGGAGAGTTCCCGCCACCGCTCGGATTCAGCCGGTTTGCCGGTGACTGCCAGCTGGCGCAATAAACGGATCCACAACGCCTGGATCTCAATCGGATAACCCTCGCGCGGTGTGCCGGCCGGATGATTGGTGTCCATCCAGGTGAAATGGCCCGGACTGAAAACCAGCCCCGATTCAGGGTCCACGCGGATTCCGTTCGGCGTGCCCTTGAGGTAATTCTCCGCGATGCTCCGGAGCACGTCGCCGATCGTCCGTCCGGTAGCGTCCGCCGGCAACGCGCCGAAATTCTCTCCCGTCTTCGCCGCCAGTTCCTCACAGACCAGCGCGAACCAGAGCGGCGCGTCGGAGGTGTCGCGGTTCGACGCGTCCTCGCCATGAAGTGAATTCGGCAGGGTGCCGTTTTTTTCCAGTCCCGCAAACGTGACCAGGATCTGTTTCACTTCGTCGGCCATGTCCGCCGCCAGGAGTCCACGGGCGCAGATAAACGTGTCCCGGCCCCAATCGAGGAACCAGGGATAACCGGCCACGACGGTTTTGCCGCGGCCGCGGCGGACCACGAACGCGCGGGCGGCGCGGGCCAGGTGGCGTTCGAAGTCCGGCTGCCCGTGTTCGGCCTCCAGTTTCCAGATCCCGCCCGCCGGCTCGTCCGTTTCCGCCGTGATCACGAGGGTGCCTTGCGCGCCCTTCGGCAGCGGCAGTTCGAACCAGCCGGGACTGTACGCGTCGCCGCACGGGACCTGCCCGCGGCTTTGTTCCATCGGGTGCGGAATGTTTTCACACCATTCCGGCTGCGGATGATATTCCCCGGCATCGGCAAAAACGCGGAGCTGCCGGTCCGGCGCCGGCGTGAAAGCAAAGCCGGCGTTTCGGATTTCGGATTTCAGATTTCGGATTTCCAGCGGCCGGACGTGCGTCGCGAAATGGTGTTCCGCTCCGGAATTACGCCTGGTTTCCCAATGGAAATTGCGGTCTTCAATGTCGACCCGCACCGTCAGACGCACGTCGCAATCCGCCGGCAATTGTTTGCCGAGCGCCTGCGCGGCGGTCGGACGGCGGAAATGAAAGACCGTCGTATTGCGGCCCTCGAGCATTTCGGCGTGCACTTTGATTTCCACGGTGCGGCCGTCGCCGGCATTTGCGATGAAACTCCAGCCCGCAGGCGGGCCAGGCTCGAACAAAGCCAGGTTGTTGAGGTCGAGCGGTGAAGTAAACCCGTCGGCATTCACCCAAACCCGGATGCGCCTGGCGAAAATGTGACGGTCCACCGGCACAGTGGGATGCAGGTTCGCGCCGAGCACGCAATCGTACTTGGATTTCACCCGGCCGAGGTCCGCGCAGAGGCGCGCCATGCCGCCGCGGCCGTTGGTGAGCAGCACCAGGTCGTCCGGTTTCGGCTCCCGGATCTCAGCCGACGGAGCCTCGGGCAGCGCCGGAAGAAATCGCAACCCGGCCTCAACGTGCGTGTCTTCCGGCGCGTAACGTTCCAGTTGCAGCCGGGCGTCTCCCGGAGTTATTCGCGGCGGAAAACACGCGATGTGCCCGCCGGCCACCGCGATGGATTCCGCATTGCGCGAAAGGCCGCCGTTCGCCGACAGCGTGGCGCGGAACGGCACGGTGTCCTCGATCAGCAACCAATGACCGGGCGGGACGGGAGTGATGCGCCGTCGATCGACAACACTCCACCGGACCACCTGCGGGAACCATTCCTGTTCAAGGGCTTTTTCCAACGCGGCATCCAGGTCCGTTTGCGCCACGGCGGGATCGAGATGCCGGAGGGCCGCAAGGAAGCGGAACGGCGAACGCTCAACCGCGTGGGCCAGCTTGTGCCAGTCGTACCGGCCGGTTTCGCCGACGGAAAAATATTCGCTCAACACCTGCACCGCCCAGGCGGCCTGCGCCCGCAACCGGCGATACGCGTCGCCGCTCAAGCCGCGCGGCCGCGCTGTGGGCGCCAGGCAATACACCGCTCCCGGCGACAGCACCAGTCGCGCTTTGCCGCCATCGGACGGTTTCACATCCGGCAACGTCTGGTCCAGCAATTCGAACCTCCAGCCGTGAGGCGCCCCAAACTCCTTTTCTATCCGCTGAAGTTCATGCTTCAGCATGTCGCCGGTCCGCGCCGGACCGTCACTCGCGGCTTTTTCGCCCGGCCCGGAGCTCCAGACGGCCGGTTGTTCCCGTTCCGTGTCATTGTTCACCAGCACCAGCACGGCGTCTTTGCCTTCGGCCGATTCGCGCAACAGTGCGTAAACCGGAGACTCCGGGTCGCTCAACCGCGTGAGCTTCGCGCCGTCGAAAAAACAGGGGTGCTCCAGCAGCAGCCGGTCGAGTTGCGCGAGTTCCGGGACCAGGTTGTCGCGGTTTCCCCACGCGAGGCCGGTGCTGTCGTGGACGCGGATCTGTTCCGAGGCCAGCCATTCCACCCCGCACGTGAAACCAAACCCGCCGCTGACACTGGTGAGCGCGCACAACCGGTTTCGCAACAGCGACCAGGCCCGGCCTTTTTTCGCGAGCCGATCGTTGTCGTGCGTTTCGCTGTAGTGAACGTACAGCCCGACGCGCTCGCTCTGGCGCAGCGCGTAGTCAAGGTACCAGGCAACGTCGCGGCCGGTGTAATTCTGGAACAGCTCCGAGTAGGCCCATTGCATGCCGCCTTCAGTGAGCAACGCTTCGGTGGCTTCCCAGGAGCCACCGAGGCCTTCCAGCAGAAAAACCGTTTCCGGAAATTCCTGCTGCACGCGGGCAATGATGTACTGCCACGCGGGCACCGGGACTTTGTATCCGGCGTCGCAGCGAAACCCGTCGACACCGCGACGGCACCAGACCAGGAACATGTCGGCGAGCGTGTCCCACAGGGCGACGTTGTCGTGCTTGAGCTCGACGAGGTCTTCCCACGTGACTCCCCACGCGCCCGGGCTGGCAAAGGTGCCGTCGGGATTTCGCAGGAACCATTCGGGGTGATTTTCCTGCAAAGAGGAACCCCAGCCGGTGTGGTTGATCACGATATCGAGGAACACCCGTCCACCGCGCAAATGCGTGGCGTAGGTCAGCTCCCGGAACTGGTCAATGCCGGTTGTGCGTTTGTCGAAAACAACCAGCGCCGGATCGACCGCCGTGAAGTCGAGCGCCGCATACGGGCTGCCGAACCGCCCGAAACGCGCATAGGTCGTGGGCGTGGGATGGATCGGCAGCAGATGCAGGATCCGGCAGCCGAGCACGTCAATAATGTGCGGCAGACATTGGATCAGGTCGCGCAGCTTGCCGGAAGGAGGGATGATATTGTAGCCGTGCTGTTCGATCTGGCGGATCTGGCCTTCCAGCCGTTCGTTCCGAGTGCTGACCGACGTCCGGCCCGGACCGAACAGCCGGGGGAACGCGCAGTAAAGGATGTTCCCTGTGCGATAGGCGTTGGCGTGGACGCAAATGCCGACGTCCGGTCCGTGCGGCCAATGCTGCCAGTTTTTTTCATCGAGCAGATACGCTTTGGCTTTGAAGAACCCGGCTTCGGCAAGAGGCAATTCGAGCGACCAGCCGTCGCCGTCGCGTTGCATCGGCAGGTCGCCCCAGGAAGCGCCGGCGAGGGGAGCGCCCTGGGTGTGCGCATGGATGATTTCGCGGCGGAGCATCTCGGCGCGGCCGAGGTTGGTGCGCAGGCGGGCGCACCAGCCGCGGCCCGGCTGCGAAGCGCCGGAACCATCCTTCAGAACGAAACGCACGCGGTCCCCGATGAAACGCAACAGGCGTTCACCGGGCGCAGGCGACATCACTGGCGTGAGTTGTTCCATTCGCGCAACTGAAAGCTGTGCTAAAATTCTCAATCTCAAACCAGATTGCAATGCCGCATTCGCGAACGCGCTTCCTTCCGCTCCCGCGTCCGGGAAATTTTGTGACTGAAAACCACGGTGAAATCCGAGCGAACACCGGCCGGATTTCCGCGCCGGACTAAAACTGGACACAAGTGTATGCCAAACGGAACAGGGGTCGTTTCGTCGTGAAACAAGTGATTACGTACAATGCGAAACGTTATAAAGTGGCGGATATTTTGCTGTAACGCAGCCACGCGCGGCGGCAAACGACCCTGCCGGCCGCAAAACAAACATGGCAAGCACATTAACCGCAGGCGAAGAAGCCCAATTAGGCCAGACGATCGAGATGTTTGAGGTCATCACCGAGTCGCAGCCTACTGACTATCAGTCGCTCGAAATTCTAAAGGAAGCTTACCTGAAACTGGGTCGCGACCCGGACGTCATCAGAACCTCCAAACGGATCGCTCAGGCGTACGTGCAGATGGGCCAGCTTTCCTCGGCCATTCTCGAGTACGAAACCATCCTGCAACGCTTTCCCGATGACCCGGACGTGCAGAAAGCGCTCAAGCAGATCGAAAGCAAAGCCAACAACATCGCCGAACAGCTTTCCACCGCCGAACCCGTCGCCCTTAAAGCCGTCAACGCGCCGCCACCCAAAATGGGGATGTCCAAGGCGCCCAAAACGACCGCGACCAAAGCGACGCCCGTGATCGTCGACGACGGACGCGAATCCATGCGCAAGATTTTTGTCGACGGCAAATTTATCACCTCCGGCGACTTCGACCTGTGCTGGGTGTCACCCGATCCCGCCACCCCGCCCAACGGCGTCATCGAACCCTTCGTCCAGATCCTCGCGGACAAAGGAATTTTGCCTGTGGAAAAATCGTTGAAAGTCCTGAGCGACCGCTCGCGCATGGCTTATGTGCCGCTCGACAAGTATGACATCGACATCGACCTCGCGCGCAGTTTTCCCGCGGAGATCTGCCAGCGCTACTGCGTGATACCGTTCGATCGCATGAGCAAGTCCGTGCTGATCGCCACCGTCAACCCGTTCAACCAGGATGTCCTGCGCGAACTCACGGCGGCCAGTCCTCATCGCCCGCTGCTCTATCTGGCCCCGCCGGTTGAGATCATTAAAAACCTCCGCAAAGTCTTTCGTTAATCATGCCTCCGGTAAAATCATTTGGTGAACGCATCGCCGATGCGCTGATGGATGACGGCCTGCTGACGGGCCGCCAGGTCGAGGAATTGCTCGAGCAACAGAAGACCGGCGGCACCCGCCTGCTGAAGCTCATTCTGGAAAAAGGCTACGTGAGCGAACAGGACATGGCCGTGTCCATGGGCCGCGTGCTCAACACACCGCCGGTCAACCTCGTCCGCATCAGCATCCCCGCCGAAGTCGCCGATCTCCTGCCGCGCGAAGTCGCCCAGAACCACAAGGTCGTCCCCGTCTCGCGCCTCGAGAACAAGCTGTTCCTCGCGATGGCCGACCCGCTCAACGTGCTCGCGCTGGATGACGTCAAACGCATCACCAAGCTGGAAGTCGCCCCCCTGATCGCCGCCGAAAAAGCGATCATCGACAAACTGCACAGCCTCGATGCCGCCAAAGGCGGCAGCATGGAGGAAATCATCGACGCCGCGCAGAAGAAGGCGGAAAGCGACGCTGAAGCAACCGATGAAAACGTGGAGGTCACCAAGGAAACGCTGGAAGAGGTCAATCTCGACCAGCTGGCGGCCTCGACTGAAGAAGCGCCCGTCATCAAGCTTGCCAACCTCGTCATTGCCCAGGCCATCAAAGACCGCGCGAGCGACATTCACATCGAACCCTTCGACAAGCAGCTGCGCCTGCGCTACCGCGTGGACGGCGTGCTCATGGATGCCACCCCGCCGCCCAAGCAGATGCAGCTCGCGCTCACGTCCCGGTTCAAAATCATGAGCAGCCTGGACATCGCCGAACGCCGCCTGCCCCAGGACGGCCGCATGCGCGTCCGCGTCGGCGGCAAAGATTACGACCTGCGCGTTTCCATCATGCCGACCGTTCACGGCGAGAAGATCGTCTTGCGCGTGCTCGACAAATCGAACCTCTCGGCCAGCCTCGACAAACTCGGCCTCGACCCGGACACGTTCCAGCAGGTCAAAACCGCCGTCGACGCCCCGCACGGGCTCATGCTCGTCACCGGCCCGACCGGTTCCGGCAAAACGACCACGCTTTATTCCGCGCTCAACGAACTGAACAATCCGGTCTACAATATCATCACGGTTGAAGACCCCGTGGAATTCCAGATCCCCGGCATCAACCAGGTGCCGGTCAAAAAGGAAATCGGCCTCACCTTCGCCAACGCGCTCCGCTCCATTCTGCGCCAGGACCCCGACATCATCATGATCGGCGAAATTCGCGATATGGAGACGGCGGAAATTGCCATCGAAGCCGCGCTCACCGGCCATCAGGTGCTCAGCACGATGCACTGTAACGACGCGCCCGGCTCGATCGCGCGCCTCGACGACATGGGCATCGCTCCCTTTTTGATCTCGTCCTCCGTGATCCTCGCCTGCGCGCAACGCCTCATGCGCCGCGTCTGTTCCCATTGCAAGGAACCGGTCGAGTATCCCGAGAAAATGTACCAGGACCTCAACATCGACCCGAGCATCTTCGACGACGTCACCCTCTATCGCGGACGCGGCTGCGACCGTTGCAAAAACTCAGGTTATGCCGGGCGCATGGCGATCATTGAGGCGATGACCGTCACCGACGAAATCCGCAAACTGGTCATCGCCCGCGCCAACACCCGCGAGATGGGCAAGGTCGCCATCGGACAGGGCATGAAGACGCTCCGCATGGTGGCGCTGGACCGGGTGCGCGAAGGGGTCTCCACCCTCGAACAGGTGCTCGTGCTCACGTCGGCCCACTAAGCCTGGCTCACGAGCGACCGTCCGTATCCGAATCCCCGGCGGATCCTGCGCTTTCCGCACTCGACACCCGCCGTCCGTCCCTCGACACTTCCGCCATGCTCGAACTGGAAGAAGCCCTGGCGCGCATTCTCGATTCGCTTCCCGATCCCACCGTCGATCGCGTCCCCCTGAACACCGCCGCCGGCCGCGTGCTGGCCGAGACCATCGTGTCTTCGGTCGACCTGCCGGCATTCGACAATTCTTCCGTGGACGGTTTTGCCGTGCGCGCCGAGGAAACCAGCGCCGCTTCCCATCCGCATCCCGTCCGTCTGCATCTCGCCGGGCGGGTCGCGGCGGGACAACATTTCAACGGGGAGATTGCGCCCGGCCAATGCATCCGGATCTTCACCGGTTCACCCATGCCCCGCGGTTCGAACGCGGTCGTGATGCAGGAAGACACGCGCGTCGAAGTCAACAAACCTGGCGATATCCTGGTCCTCGAACCGGTCAAGCCCTGGGAAAACGTGCGGTTCCAGGGTGAAGATGTAAAACAGGGAGCGACCCTGGCGGGACCCGGCGAACAGTTGACCATTGGACGGATTGCGCTGCTGGCCGCGGGCGGGATTGCCGAAGTGCCGACGGCCCGCCAGCCGCGGGTGGGACTCCTTGCCACCGGGTCCGAGCTGAGGGAAGCCGGTGCCGATCTTGCGCCGGGACAGATTTACGAAAGCAACCGCGCCGCGCTCGCGCCGCTGGTCCGGAGCGCCGGCGGCCTCCCGGAAATTTTTCCGATCGTCCCCGACGACCTGCCGGCCACGTGCGCCGCGCTGGAAGAGGCTTTCGCCGGGTCCGACGTGGTCCTTACCTGCGGCGGGGTCTCGGTCGGCGAAATGGATTTCGTCAAAGGCGCGTTCGAACAACTGGGTGGACGCCTGGAGTTCTGGAAAGTGGCGATCAAACCGGGCCGGCCTTTTGTCTTTGGCCGGCATGCCGACAAATTCCTCTTCGGCCTGCCCGGCAACCCGGTTTCGGCGCTGGTCACGTTCCTCCTGCTGGCGCGCCCCGCCCTGCTGCGGTGGCAGGGAGCGGCGAACACCGGACTGCCCGCGCATCCCGGCACGCTCGCGGAACCGCTCTCCAACCCCGGCAGCCGCCGCCACTTCATGCGCGTTGCGGTCAACCCCGCCGGCGAAGTCCGCGCTGCCGGAATCCAGGCGTCGCATATTTTAAGTTCCATGGCGGCCGCCAATGGACTTGTGGAAGTGCCGCCGCAAACGAACTGGACGGCGGGGACAACCGTAACGGTGTTTCGCTGGTAAGCGGCAGTCTAAAACTGCCGGCGTGGAACGCCAAATTCCATGCGCTGCTGCTGAAGCGGAGGCGTCACCGCGGGCGTGATGAGCGCGGGCGCGGCCGGAGCCGGCAGGCCCGCGATTGAAGAACCAGGCGCGCCGAACAGGGGAGCGACCGGCTTTTGCGGGGCCGCTGAATTGTTCACGCCCCAGGACGGAGTCCCGAAGGAGGAAGAAGCCGGAGCGAAAACCGGCGTCCGCGCGGAGGGGAGGTCCCAGATCTTTTTGAAATTTTCGATGCGTGTCTTGTGCTCCCGCTCGATGCGCAGCGTTTCCGGAGTCGGCATGCGGTCCGAGTTGAACTTGAACAAATCAACAAAACCGCTGGGCGCCACGCCCGGTGCAAAAACTCCCGGAGTCGGGCCGGAATCAAATAGCTTCCGCAGTGAACGCTCAGTGCTGCTGAACTCGTCCGGTATCTCGATTGACTTCTCCGGTCCGGAAAGAGGACCTTCCCAGCTTTCACTCGGCTTGCGCCAGTTGAGACCGCCCGTTCCCGGCTGGTTGGTGTTTCCTTTGCGCCCGGCGGACAGCCGTTCGATGTAACGTTCCATGGGCGAAAGATCTTTGTATTTTCCGTCCCGCTCGTCTTCCGGCGCGGTCCCCAGAATGAGTTCCTCCGGTGTGGCAAACATCCAGTTGCGACGCCGGTCCTGCGAGTCTTTGGAACGGGTGCTCCTGATCGTCGGCGGCGTCATCGGCCTGACTCCAATGCCCTCAAGCGAATCGCCCGGCCTGAAAGATTGCAATGGCCGGGAAAGATCGTCCTCGAGACTCTTCAGACCGTTCGGCTCCCGCAATTGATTGACGTTCGTGCTCGGGATTTCATTGCGCGGCTCGGTGACCTCGATCGACCGCACCGAACGGCCGCGCCCCGGCCGCTGCTCCGCACCCTGCAAACCAATCGCCGCGCAGGCAAGGCAAATAGCCCACGCGCAACAGTATCTACGATAGAAGAGCCGGCGACTCATTGTCGGGTCAAATCGTAGTCGAATTCAGCCTCCCCGTCAAAGTCTCAATTCGCCCGGTTTCGACCGGGGAACCAGGATTATTCGGGTTCTTCCTCTCCCGAAACCGCCGGGCCACCCGCGTCACTGCACACCCCGCGCCGGGCCGACGCCACAAATTCCAGCAGCGTCCGGGCGGGCGCGCTCGAAAACCGCCCCTGCGCTGCCGCCAGCGCCGTCCGCAGGTTCTGGCCGTTGCGAAACAAGGCGTGATAAAGGCCTTTGATCTCCAGTCGTTCCCCGGCGGAAAAACCGGCCCGCCGCAGGCCGACGACGTTCAGCCCGCAGATCTCGTTGTCCCGCAGCGCCACCGTGAACGGCGGCAGATCTTTGCTGATGGCCGAGCCCCCCTGCATCATGGCGAGCGTGCCGACACGCGTGAACTGGTGCACCAGGCAGTTGCCGGAAATGAAGGCGCGGTCCTGCACGACCGCGTGTCCCGCGAGCAACGCGCCGTTCGCCAGGATCACGTGATCACCCACCACGCAATTGTGCGCCACGTGCGCGTTCGCCATCAGAAAATTGTGCGACCCGATCAACGTGGCCTCGTCCGGTCTGGTCGAGCGATGCACCGTGAAGTGTTCGCGAAACACGTTGTGATCCCCAATGCGCAGCCGCGTCGGCGCGCCGTCGTATTTCAAATCCTGCGGCGCATCCCCGATCACGCACCCCGCATGAAACCGGTTGTGCGCGCCGATCGTCGTCACGCCGGTGAAATACGCATGCGGCCCGACCACACAATGCGGCCCCAGCTCCACACCTTCGTCAATCACCGCATACGGCCCCACCTGGACGGTGGAATCCAGCTTTGCCTTTGGATGAATGATGGCAGTCGGGTGAATCACAAATTAATTACCGGAGCAGCCGCGCTGCGCGGAAACGCTCCCACGCAGCATCGGGAGAGCCCGTCCGAAAGTCGAGCCGGTTTCAGTTCGGATATCCGAACAACTGCGCCGTGCAATAACTGTTTTTCAGCGAGATCGTGAACGGTATGTAAAGGGACACCATCCCGAGACCGTAGTTCAGGCCGTAGGCTTCCGTGTTGCCAACGACTCCATTGAGCAATGAGAACTTGCCCACAAAATCCACCTGCCCGGCCACGTACGGCGTGCAATCGATCGTTCCCTTGATGTTGATCGCCTTCAGGGTCACCGCGCCGGCCAGGATATGGATATCGACGACGTTCCCCCATACATCCGGCGCGTCGGGTCCCACCGTGATGTTCAGCGTGCCCCCGCTCTCGGTCACCTCCACCGTCAATGTGTTGTCGTTGATGTTGTAATACGCGTTGGCGCCAATGCCCGAGTAGGAAACCAGGACCCCATAAATGTTGGTTTTATACCCGGCGTAAGCCCGCCCGGCAAAGGTCAGCATGAGCGTCAGCAACGCAGTCACCCATAGGGTTTTCCTGATGTGTCCGGCGGTTGAGAATGTGTTTCTGGAGAGGTTCATAAAGGCGGTATTTTGAG
>JGI10216J12902_100671555_pt1 | contig 13096 bp, 7 predicted proteins | sample KanNatreferecore_FD_12902 | JGI IMG/M metagenome (IMG submission 12902)
GGCGGTTCGTTCGCCATGGGTACCGGAACGACGGCATCGAACGGTAATACTTACGCCGGCTGCGATGGTACTTCTGTGACCGCATATGCTTCCTTCGGCCATGGCGAGAATCTCGACATTGACGCTCCGTACGCCGCTGGCTTCGGTACCGGCAATACCATCAACAGCGCGGCGACCGGCGCGTTCGTCGCGGGCGCCAGCAACAACGTGAGCGGCGACTATTCGCTCACCGTCGGCGAATCGAACACGGTCACCGGCGACCGCGGCTTCGCCTTTGGCTTCGCCGCGACCGTCGGCGACGCGATCGGCGATCTGAACTCCTTCGCCGGCGGCGGCACAGTGTCATCGACCGGTACCGAATCCTGGGTGTATGGCGAATGCGCCAACTCGACGGGCTATCTCTCCATCCTTTTCGGCAAAGGCCAGGATTGCAGCACGAACAAGCTCCAGAACACGACAGACCAATCGTTCATGGTCGGCTTCGCCTCGACCACGCCGAGCATCACGGTCATGGGCAGGCAGGACAGCGCGACCTCACCCTTCCAGTTCAAGGTCACCGGCCAGCCGCATACCACGCTCGTGGCTTCGAACGAGGCCGTCGATGTCGACATCAATCTTGCAAGGACGGTCAACTTCAGCACCGGCGCATTGACCACGCAGCGGGCCATGCTCGTGCGCGCGCCGACCTACTCGTTCGTCGCTGCCTCGACCATTACGAACGCGGCGACGCTGGCCGTCAGCGGCGCACCGGTCGCCGGCACCAACGCGACCATCACCAACCCGCACGCCTTCTGGGTCCAGGGCGGCAATGCGCAGTTCGACGGCAACGTTTCGCTCACCAGCGCCTCCACCTTCAACAAGGTCGTCGGCGCCGGCACCTTCACCTTCAACACGAACACGGTGACGAACGGGATCAACCTCTCCAACACCGGCGCGACGCTATCGGGCAACAACGGTATCGCCATCTCTTCCTCTGTGACCACCGGCAACGGCATTGCGTTCACGACCAATAACCTGTCCACCGGCAACGGCGCTATCTTCCAGTCGTCCAACGCCTTCTCGGGCGATCTCGTCCGCATGAACGCCTCGAGCGGCTCGAACACCGGCGATGTGCTGGCCATCTCCTCGGCCGGGACCGGCAACCTCATGAGCGTGAACGACGACGGCACGTTCACCGACACCTCATCGTTCGTCATCGACGCCACTGGAAATGTCGGCATCGGCGACTCCACGCCTGAAAAGATGCTGTCGATGGACGTCGGTCAGGCCTGGTTCGATGGCAGCGGCGTGCATGGCGGGACCGGCAACGCCATCCTGACGGTCGATGGTGGCTCAGGCACCGACATCGTCGAATTCCGCGACAACAGCGCGGTCAGCCTCTTCGTGATCGAGTCCGACGGCAAGACAGGCATCGGCGACTCGACGCCCGAAGGGCTTCTCGACATCGAAGGTTCGACGAGCACCGTGGATGCGGTGTCCATCAGGCACGATACTTTGGCGACCCCAGCGAGCGGCCTGCGCGTCGAAACGACGACCACCAACCTCGACACCTCCGCGGACCTCGTGGACATCACGCAAACGTCGACCTTCGCCGCCGCGGACACTAATACGGGCGCCCTGCTCGAGGTCCACAGGAACATCACCGCCACGGCCGGCGCGACGACCAACAGCGGCGCGATGATCCTCATGCAGAGCGACCTGACCCAGTCCGGCGGCACGTTCACCGACTCCTCCGATGTCCTGCAGATCAACTCGAACTTCACCAGCAACACCGGCAACGCCTTGACCGTCAATTATTTTGGCACGGGCATGGCCTTCAGGGTGAACGACGTTTCAGGCGACACGTCGCCGTTCATCATCGACGATGACGGCAACGTGGGGATCGGCACGGCATCGATCAGTTCCATCGCAAGCTTGCATGTAGCGAACGCGGAGTGGGCCTCTCAGGAGGTCTTGATCACCGCTGGTACCGGCGCCAATGTGGGGCCGACCCTGTCCCTCGATAACTCCGCGGCGACGACCGGCGAGGATTGGGACATCATAAGCGCAGGAACGAACGCGGACATCACCTCGGGCTCTCTCGGTTTCTGGAACAATACCGATAGCGCTTACCGCATGTTCATTGACGCATCGGGGAACGTGGGGATCGGACCCATGGGGTCGGACACCGCTCCCGATACCATTTTGCACGTAGCAAAGGGTTCAGCTGGCTCGGTCACGGCGAGTACCAATGCCGTTCTCACGGTCGAGAACAGCACGTCTGCCTTCATCCACGTCCTCTCGCCGGCCGCCAATGAACAAGGCGTCTTGTTCGGCGATCCCACGGACAGCATCTCGGGCGGCGTCATTCTCAATGCGTCGAACGCGATGGAGCTCCGGACGGGCGGTAACGCCACGAGGATGACGATCGGTGCTACGGGCAATATAAACGTGATCGGCCCCACGACCGGACAGGTATCGTTCGATATCGGCCCTAACAATACGACGAACAACGGCCCGACACGGCTCGGCCTCTACGAAAGCAATACCGCCGATTGCGGCGTGCGGCTGGAGTACGAAGGTGTCACCACGAACCAGTTCCAGATCCAGGGCGGCTGTACGACGTTCACCACGCAAGTCACCATCGCGCGCGACTCGGGTGACACGGATATCGGGGGACAACTATCGTTCGACTCGGCGGGTGATAAGGCTGAAAGGCTTTGTCATGACGCCGGCGACGGCGGCACGGCGGACCTGACGGCCGGCGACTGCGCGGTCGCAGGTGCCGACGTCGCCGAATACGCGCTCATCCGCTCGGTGGCGGCTGAACCCGGAGATCTCGTCCAGGTCGTCGGCAACGATCCGGCGAATCCCACGCGAACGCTCAAGGACCTTTCGAGCGCGCCGTACCAGGACAATATCAATGGCGTCATCAGCACCAACCCTTACACCGATATCCTCGGCGACCGCACCTATAAGGACATTCCGGGCGCTTGGCCGATCGCACTTACGGGCCGCGTGCCGGTGAAGGTCTCCCTCGAGAACGGCCCGATCGCCGTCGGCGATCCATTGACGTCGTCCTCGACGCCCGGCGTCGCGATGAAGGCCGACAGGAAGGCCTACGTCATCGGTTACGCGGAGGAGCCCTACAATGGATCGACAAGGGTGTCGGATCATGTCGTGGAACAAGAGGTTTGGGCGAACCGCTTCCGAACGCGTGGCGTGCCCTATACGTCCGACCCGAACCGATGGCCTGCCGGCGTCGGGAAGATCATGACGTCCATGCACTACTCCTACTATGACCCCGACCTCTTCGACTACACGCCGGGGAAGGCATCTGCGACTCAGACCGCGTACGACTCCCAGTTCCTGACGTTCCGCGGCTCTGCCTGGCAGGGCAGCGAGGCGGTCGATCGCGACATGAAGCTTACGAACGTGGTCGTCGATGCCGACGATTATAAGCTCTCCCTAACGAACAACGACGGCGAAGAGGTCGCATACTTCGGAGAAAACGGTGATGTCGCCTTCGCCGGCAAGATCTATCCGTCCGATCGCGGCACGCTGCAGACCAACCGCTACATCTATTACGACGGCAACATCAGCGGACCTGGCGGCGACCGCATCCGCACGAATTCCGCGGGCTGGGGGACCGGCTCTTACGACTTCGCCGAAATGTTCCCGTCCGACGATACTCTCGCCCCGGGCGAGCTCGTGATGGTCGATACCCGTGGTTCGACCAAGATGCGCCGTGCGGTCGGCGGCAGGGAAGAGGCGCCGCGTTATCTGCTCGCTGGCATCGTCTCGACCCGTCCCGGCTATCTCGCAGGTGAGGATGCGGCTGGCCAGTACCCCATCGCGCTCGAAGGGCGCGTGCCCACCAAGGTCGTCGGACCGATCGCGATCGGCGATCCGATCACGGTCAGCCTGACCGACGGCGTCGGCACGACCGTCGAAGGCCCGGACTACATCGTGGGCTTCAGCCTTGAAGCCAAGACCGACACCGGTCCTGGAACCGTGACCGTCTTCGTCAAACCGGGCTGGTGGAACGGCATCGACGTCGTAGAGCCGACCGACACCGCTTCGGATACCTCCTCTCCGAACGATCTCACGGTGACCGACACGACCGTCGATTTCAACGGCCGGATGCTCATGAAGGTAGGCGTCATCGAAGGTATGGGCGGCCTGTGGAGCATCGACGGCACCGGCAAACTGATCATCAAAGAGATCGGCGCCGACAAGGTCACGACCAGGGAATTCGCGGTGAAGGCCGACGATACGTCGTCCAAGATCGGAGAGGGGTCCATTCCCGTCGGCAGCTCGATGGTCAGCATCGATAATCCGACGGTCCACCCCAACAGCAGGATCTTCGTGACCTTCTACGGCAACGTCGAAGGTTCGTGGTGGATATCCCGCCGCGTCGAGGGCGCCTTCGACATCACCCTTGGGAGGGTGGCTGCGACCGACCTGAGGTTCGAGTACTGGATCATGGACGTCGTGGACCAGCGGACCCCGCCGGCCCCGCCGCCTGAACCAGCGCCGACGCCGGAGCCCGTGCCCGAACCCGCTCCCACGCCGGAACCAGTACCGGAACCCGAGCCTGAGCCTACGGACCCCGCACCATCGCCCGAGCCAGCTCCAGAGCCTGCGCCGGCACCGCCACCCCCGGCTGAGCCGGAACCGGAGCCCGAACCAGACCCTGAAACAACGACCACGACGGATACCGAACCGACCCCCGAGGGTTCGACGACATAAAAGCGGCCTTAACCGGCCGCTTTTTGCTTGCAGATGGCCTCACTATTAAATGTAGTGCTGTGTATAACTCGGCCGTCTCATTTTTGTTATACTGGCTAGGAATTCGCTTCTCAATTTAACGGAGCGCCGCATCGCTTCCTTTTGTGCTCGTATGCAAGACATGAGCTATTCCATGGCCTCGGCGCCGGCAGCTGAACCGGCAGCCCGTCCCTCGAAAGTCGTACGTTTTTGCGACGCAGTGATCGCCTGGACCATCCTTGCGACCGCCGTGTTGCTGCCGCTGTTCTTCCTGCCCTGGACCATCGAGGTCTCCGAGCTGAACAAGCAGCTCCTGCTCGTGGTTGCGGCCGCGGTCGCCGGCATCGCCTGGCTCGGCAAGATGCTCGCCGAAAGGAAGTTCGAGTACCGCCGCTCCGTCGTGAACGTCATCGTCGTGCTCTTCCTGGCGGTCTATGCCTTGAGCGCCTGGTTCTCGCAGAGCAAGTACATGAGCCTGGTCGGCGACTTCGGCCAGGAAATGTCCGGCCTCCTGTCGGTGGTGTCCTACGTCACGTTCTACTTCGTGATCGTCAACAACATCCGCACCCCGAAACAGGTCCGGAACTTGCTCAATGGCATGGTCCTCGGCGGCTTCGTCGCGGCCCTTTACGCCTTGCTGCAGGGTCTTGGCCTGTTCATCCTGCCGTTCGAGTTCGCCAAGACGACCTCCTTCAACACCGTCGGCACCGTGGCCGCGCTCGGCATCTACCTGTCGCTCATCGTGACGCTCTGCGGCGCGCTCCTGCTCGCCGGACACGGCACGCCCACGGACTCGAAGAAAGAGAAGGCTGCGGCGCTCGGCGGCAAGGTGTTCCTCGGCGTGACCGCCGTCATTTCGCTCTTCCTCGTCGCGGTCATCGATTTCTGGCCCGTCACCGTCTGCCTGTTGGTCGCCTCGGCGATGCTCATCGCCTTCTCGTTCGTGCACGCCAAGAACCTCAAGAACATCGGCGGCGTGCTCCTCCCGATCGCCGCGTTCATCGTTTCGCTGCTCCTGCTCTTCATGCGCTTCCCGCTCAGCCTCGGCTATCCGGCCGAGGTGATGCCATCGATGAAGGCCAGCATGGAGATCACCTCCAAGACGCTGCGCGAATCGCCGTTCCTCGGCTCCGGCCCGGGCACGTTCATCTTCGACTACGCCAAGTACCGGGCGGCCGAGGTCAACTCCACGCCGTTCTGGAACATCCGCTTCGACCGCGGCGCCACGCATTTCCTGACCTCCCTCGCCACGACGGGCCTTCTCGGCACGCTCTCCTGGCTGATGGTCGCGGTGCTGCTGCTCGTGTCCGCGGGACGCAAGCTGACCAAGACCGACGAAGAGACCTGGCACGTGCTCATCGGCGTGTTCGCCGCCTGGACGCTGCTCGTCGTCTCCAAGTTCACCTATAGCTCGACCATCGCGCTTGAGTTCCTGTTCTGGGTCATGATGGCCCTCCTGGTCGTCGCGCACCGCAAGGAGTTCTTCTCCGTGAAGTTCGAGAACTCGCCGCGCGCGGCCATGATGGTCTCGTTCGTCTTCATCCTGTCGCTGGTGCTGGTGCTCTCGGGAGTGTTCGTCGAGGGACAGCGCTACGCCGCGGAGATCGCCTACGCCAACGCCATCCGCGCCGACCGCGCAGGCGAGGACGTGGACAAAGTGCTCACGTCGCTTTCGCAGGCCGCCGATCTCAACCAATCCAATGACGTTTACCGCCGGAATCTCGCGCTCGCCGTCCTTGTGAAGGCCGACCGTGAGTTCTCCGAGGATGTGAAGTTGGAGAAGAACAAGGATGAGAAGGAAGAGGATTATCAGGCCCGCTTGCAGGCTGCCCGCCAAGAGAAGGTCAGGCAGATCTCGCAGCTGACCGCGGCCGCGGTGAACACCGCGAAAGCGGCGACCGACATCAACGACAAGAACGTCGCCAACTGGTCCGTGCTCGCTTCCATCTACCAGAGCCTCGTGGGCGTCACGGAAGGTGCGGATGAGTGGGCGGTGAAGTCCTACGAGACGGCCATCGGGCTTGAACCCGCGAACCCCGCGCTCCATACCGAGCTCGGCAAGGTGTACCTCTACCAGAGCGATGTCGCCCGGGAGGGGACACAGTCGAAGGACGAGAAGGAGAAGAAGGCCGCCGAGGACAAGACCAACGAACTGCTCTCGAAGGCCGTCGACGAGTTCAACAAGGCTGTCGAGCTCAAATCCGATTACGCGCCCGCTCGCTACAACCTCGCGCTCGCGCTCGATCGCCAGGGCAAGCTCAAAGAGGCCATCACCAAGATGGAAGAGGTCGTGACGCTCAACCCGCAGGACGTAGGCGTCGGGTTCCAGCTCTCCCTCATGTACTTCCGCGACGGCCGCAAGGATGACGCCATCAAGCTGCTCGAACAGGTCGTGAAGATCTCCCCGAAGTTCTCGAACGCGCTGTGGTACCTGGCTGCGATGTATGAGGACAAGGGCGAGCTCGACAAGGCCATCGCCATGATCCAGCGCGTGAAGGAGCTCAATCCCGACAACGAACTGGTGGCCAAGAAGCTCGACGATCTCCAGAAGAAGAAGACCGCCGCGCCGGGAACGCTCCCGCCGCCCGTCGAACAGCCCGTCACCAACGCCAATGAGCCTGGAGTGAAGCCCCCGGCGACCACGCCGACGCCGCCCGCCCCGCCCAAGCCATAAGGCCAAAAAGAGACCCGCGAAAGCGGGTCTCTTCTATATATAAGGGGGCGCTTCCGGTCGTTGACACCGCCTCGCGCTTCTTATAGTCTGTATTCGTCAAAAGGCGGATGGCCGCCAAGAAGCCGGTTTCACAAATCATGGGCCGCTAGCTCATTTGGTAAGCCCCGGCCATGGGGCTTGCGTCGAGCGGTGTCGGCCTTAGCCGAATCTGTATATGTCGTGCCGCGCTGCGGCCCGACGCCGCCGTAGAGCGCTTCTGCGGCGAGGAGTTCAAAACGTTTCACAAATCATGGGCCGCTAGCTCATTTGGTAGAGCGCTTCCATGGCATGGAAGAGGTGACCGGTTCGATCCCGGTGCGGTCCACCAAGCAAAGCGCCTCACTCATCGAGTGGGGCGATTTGCTTGAAACGAGGTCCGGCAACTGAAAATTGAGAACATCCCCGTATGAAGGTCGGCATCGTCGGTCTCCCGAACGTCGGAAAATCCACCCTCTTCAAGGCGATCACCAAAAAGCAGGTCGATTGCGCCAATTACCCGTTCTGCACGATCGAGCCGAACGTGGGTATCGTTGCCGTTCCCGACCCGCGTCTCGATGCGCTCGCCAAGGTGTCGAATTCGGCGAAGGTCGTTCCTGCGACGATCGAGTTCGTCGACATCGCGGGCATCGTCGCCGGCGCATCCAAGGGAGAAGGGCTGGGCAACAAGTTCCTCGCGCACATCCGCGAGGCCGACGCCATCATCGAGGTCGTCCGCGCCTTCGAGAACAAGGACATCGTGCATGTCGCCGGCAAGATCGATCCCTCGTCCGACATCGAGACCATCAACCTTGAGCTCGTGTACGCGGACCTTGCGACCATCGAGAAGCGCCTCGATTCGACCCGCAAACAGGCCAAGGCCGGCGCCGATCGCGATCTGAAAACGCTGCTCGAAGCGCTCGAAAAAGTGAACGCCCTGCTCCTCGAGGGCAAACCGGCGCGCGACGCGTCATTCTCCGACGATGAGCGCCTGGCGATGCGCGAGCTGCAGCTGCTCACGATGAAACCCCTGCTGTACGTCGTGAACGTGGACGAGGAGCAGCTCAAGGCCGGCTTCCGCGTATCGTCCCTGCCCTCCGAACTGCAGATCCCACTGTGCATCCGTCTCGAGGAAGAATTGGCCTCGCTCCCTCCCGAAGAGGTGAAGGATTACTTGGATGCGCTCGGCCTGAAGATGACCGGCCTCGACCAGCTCATCACGGCCGCATATGACCTGCTCGGGCTCATGACCTTCCTGACGTCCGGCGAGATCGAGACGAAAGCATGGACCATCGTGAAAGGAACGAAGGCTCCACAGGCCGCGGGCGTCATCCATACCGATTTTGAGAAGTCCTTCATTCGCGCCGAGATCATGCATTGGAAGGACCTGGTCGAGCTGGGAGAGGCGGGAAGTCGTGAGAAAGGTAAATTGCGCGTCGAGGGCAAGGACTATGTCATGCGTGACGGCGATGTCGTGCACTTCCGCGTCGGAGCCTAGAGATGCAGAGAATAGAGAGCAGAGAACAAAGAAAGCAAAGAGAAAAACGGGCCGAGGCCCGTTTTTCTTTATTCTCTATTCTTTACTCTTTATTCTGCGAGCCGGAGACGAATGATCTCCCGCCAGACGCGCTGTTCGTTCCGGCCGTACAGAAGTCCGTGGTTCTTGGTCTCGGGGACGCCGAGGCGCGAAAGGATCGGACTGGGCAGCATCGCCTCGGTCCGGTATCCCAGCCTCTCGAACTCCTTGGTGCTGATACCGTGCTTTTCGATGCCCAGGATGTAGACCGGCATGGCCATCACGACGGGGGCGCCGGGCTTGAGCAGGGGCCTCCAGGCGGCCAGCGATTCGTAGTAGAGCGTCGTCAGCTCGGACAACCGTTTCTGCAGCTCGCCTCGTCTTTCGGCGCCGGTTCGGTTCGGTCCGAGGTACGGCTCGGTGACGATGGCATCAAGAGCGCCCGGCTTCACGTGCTGGCCGACGTTGCGCGCGTCTGAGGCGAACAAGGCGACGTGGTTGGTATCGCCCTGCACCAGACCCTTCTCCTTGAGCCAGTCGACGTTCTTCTGGGTCGCGTAGACGGCATCGGGGTTCTTGTCGCTGCCATACAGTTCGCGGAACCCCATCTGGAGCGCCTCGGTCAGGACGGTGCCGGAGCCGCAGAACGGGTCCAGGACGGAGATCGACGTGACCTCGCGCGAGACATGGATGAGGTTGATCATGATGCGCGCCAGCTTCGGCGGAAGCATGCCCTGTACGGTGTCGCGTTCCGGCCGTCCGTAATCGACCAGCGAGAACTCCTCGAAGGGCTGGATGACGTCGGTCTTGCCCACGATCATCGTGTCAGATTTCGCCAGTACGACGAACTCCGCCCCGTCCATCAGCATGTTGTTCTTGCCGACCGCGGCCGACGTGAGCGCCGTGCCTATTTGCGCTTTGACCCAACGGGCGGAACAGCCCGCGGCCTGCAGCTTCCGTTTCACGCGCATGCCGACGTCCTTGAACTTGCCCGACAACGTCGCGGCCTTGTTGGCCGGCTTGTCGGATTCGAGCGAGTAGACGCTGATGCCGAAGGTGGCGTTGCCGATGTTCGCGACCCGCTCGGAAAGTCCCTGCAGGACGTTCTCCTCGAGAGCGTCCGCGTTCTGCGGCAGGCCCTCCGCCAGGACCGTGCCGATCTTGATGGTACCGCCAAGACGGGCCATGAGCGCCTTCGTGTCCAGGACGTGTCCCGGCATGGCGTCCACGATGACCGCCTGCTTGTACATTTCGGTGACGGTGAACTGACGCCCGTCCAGGAGCGCGATGATCTCGGCCGTGGAGAGGACGGGGTTCGTCCCGAGGATGAAGAAATACCGCATAATGCGTTAAGTCTCGCAGAAAAGCCTTCATCTTTCAACCCTGGGACCCACTCTTGCAACGCCTAAAGGCCCGTGGTAAGGTCCTTGCCGACGCGCCAATTCAGGCGCACTGACGCCTTATTTCCGTGATCCGCCGCAAGGCGGGTTCGTGCGAACAGCACGAATGAGGCCATGATATGGAGAAGTACGAACTTCTTTACATCATTGCCGCCAAATACACCGATGCGGAGATCGAGGGCCTGATGGAAAAGATCAAGGGCCTCGTCACATCGGCTGGCGGCAATGTCACCGAGATGCACAATCTCGGCCGGCGTAAGCTCGCGTACCCGATCGGCCACGTGCGAAACGGGAACTACGTCCTCGTCTATTTCGAGGCCGAACCCGCATCGCTCGCCAAGCTGAACGAGATGTTCCGCCTCTCGGCGGACGTCCTGCGGCACCTCGTCGTGTCCCGCAGCCCGTACCTCACGAAGATCCCGTCGTTCGCGGAGCTCACCGAGATCCGCCAGGAGGGCGATGAACAGCCGCGGCCCAGGCCGATGGCTCCGCCGATCCAGCAGGCTCCTGTCGTCCCGGCCGCTCCGGTGACCATGGAAGAGCTCGACAAGAAGCTCGACGAGATCCTCACTGAAGAAGTGCTCTAACGCCCTTACATAATTCATTCGACCCCGTATGAATCTCAACCGCGCAATGATCATCGGCAACCTCACCCGCGACCCCGAGGTCCGCACGACCGCCAACGGCCAGAACGTCGCATCGTTCGGCGTCGCGACCAATCATTCCTGGACCGACCAGCAGGGTCAGAAGCAGGAGCGCGCTGAGTTTCACAATATCGTCGCCTGGGGCAAGCTCGCGGAGATCTGCGGCCAGTACCTCGGCAAGGGCCGCAAGGTCTACGTGGAGGGCCGCCTGCAGACCCGCGAGTGGGAAGGCCAGGACGGCGCCAAGCGCAACCGCACCGAGATCGTCTGCGAGAACATGATCATGCTCGATCGCGGGAACGCTCCGGCAGGCGCAGGCGCGATGGCCCCCAAGGCCGCCGCCGCAGGTGGCGCACCGGTCCCGGCGCAGGCGCAGCAGGCTGCCGCGGCTGACGATGAGATCAGGGTCGAAGACATTCCGTTTTAAACTATGAGAAGGAACAAACAACAGAACGTCCTGAACGAGCAGCGCCACTGCGGCTTCTGCATCCACAACGTCAGGGCCGTGGATTACAAGGACTCGAACGCTCTCCGCCGCTACACCTCTTCTTACGGGAAGATTGTGCCGCGCCGGAGGAGCGGCGTGTGCGCCAAGCATCAGCGCATGCTCTCCGAGGCCATCAAGCGGGCGCGCACGATGGCGCTCCTGCCCTACGTGGTGAAATAAGGACGCTGTCCGAAACGAAGACCCCGTCCGCAAGGACGGGGTTTTAGGTAAAGACATGACCGGAACTATCCCCAACTGGAAGCGGCTGAAGGACGACCCCGCGTACCGGGGCCGCATGGAGAAGCGCGCGGCGATCATCGCCGGCGTGCGCGCTTTTTTCGATGCGCGCGGCTTCTTGGCGACGGAGACGCCGACGGTCGTCGCTCATCCCGGCATGGAGCCGCATTTGGACCCTTTCCGCACCTCCGTCGTGCGGCAGGACGGCGCCGAGTTCGGTGCCGCGCTCATCACGTCGCCGGAGTATTCGATGAAGAAATTGCTTGCCGGCGGACTTCCTCGTATTTACGACCTCACGCGATGCTATCGGAACGGCGAACCCTGGGACGGCGGCCACAATCCCGAGTTCACCATGATCGAGTGGTACCGCGCCGATGCCGATTACACCGCGATCATGAAAGATACGGAGGAACTGGTCGCCGAGCTCGCCGCTCGGTACGCCGGCGGCACGTCCGTGCGATATCAAGGCGCCGATATCGATCTCTCCGCGCCGTGGCCGCGCCTCACCGTCGTCGAGGCCATGGACCGCCATGCAGGCATCGACCTGGCCCGCGGCATCGACGATCATGAATGGTTCCGGAGCGCCGTCGAAGCCAAGGGTTGCCCGACCGGCCCTCAGGACTCTTTCGACGATATCTTCTTCCGCATCTTCCTGCGCGACGTCGAGCCGAAGCTCGGCCTCGGCCGGCCGGTGATCCTTCATGAATACCCGCGTTCCATGGCCGCGTTGGCGCGGCTCAAGCCAGGCGATGCCCGTTTCGCCGAGCGGTTCGAGGCCTATTGCGGCGGCATGGAGCTCTGCAACGCCTTCTCGGAGCTCAATGATCCCGAGGAGCAGCGCCTCCGGCTTGAGGAAGAGCGGGACCTCCGCATCAAGCTCGGGCGCCATGACCACGGAGTGGACGAGGATTTTCTCGAGGCGCTGGGCGAAATGCCGCCCGCGGCGGGTATTGCTTTAGGCGTGGACCGTTTGGTAATGTTGCTCACGGACGCCCCTTCGATACGGGATGTCCTCTTTTTTCCGGCCGGCGACCTATTCACCTAAGTGGCAGGGTGCTTAAGCGGCTCAGCGGCCTTCCGGCTCCTCAACCGCTCAACCACTCCACCACCGCAACTCTTATGGCAGATACGACGGATCTCAAGCGCGACGTGTTCATCATGTTCAAGGACGGCATCTGCGCCGTCGTCGATTTCCAGCACGTGAACCCCGGCAAGGGCAGCGCCTTCGTGCGCACGCGCCTCAAGAACGTGCAGACCGGCAAGGTGCTCGAGCATACCTTCAAGGCAGGCGAAGGCATCGATGTCGTGGAGCTCGACCGGTCCAACATGCAGTACCTGTACAAGGATGCCGACAACTATTACTTCATGGACAAC
>JGI10216J12902_103198859_pt1 | contig 13092 bp, 9 predicted proteins | sample KanNatreferecore_FD_12902 | JGI IMG/M metagenome (IMG submission 12902)
AATCTCCAATCCTCCCGCTATGAAACTCATCCCGTCCATCCTCGCCCTCTCCGTCATTAGCCTCACCGCTGCAGCAGGGGAGAAGAAGCTCTTCAATGGTAAAGACCTCGCTGGCTGGGACGGCAATCCCAAGCTGTGGTCCGTGCAGGACGGTGCAATTACCGGAAAGACCGGGGAAGACGCCGACACCAAGATCAAGCATAACACCTTCCTGGTTTGGAAGGACGGCACCGTTGGTGATTTCGAGCTAACGTTGAAATACCGGATCGAGAAGGGGAACAGCGGGATTCAGTACCGCTCCAAGCTTCGTCCCAATGGTGAGTTCGGCCCCATCGTCGGCGGATATCAGGCCGACTTTGAGGCCGGCAAAACCTACAGCGGCATTCTCTACGAGGAAGGGGGCAGGGGAATCCTCGCCCAGCGCGGGCAACAAACCAAAATCGTCGCCCAGGCCAAGGACGCCGCTGATCCCAAAGCGAAAGATTTCAAGGTCGAGACCACGGGCTCCGTGGGCGACTCGAACGAGATTCAGGCCGCCATCAAACACGAGGAATGGAACGAATACAAAGTCGTCGCCAAGGGAAATCACCTCGAACACTTCATCAACGGGAAGAAGTCGGTGGATGTGACGGACGAAGATAGCGCCCACGCTGCCAAGGACGGCATCCTTGCCCTGCAAATCCACGCGGGTCCGCCGATGGTGGTGCAGTTCAAGGACATCGTCCTCAAGGACGGGAAATAACCCAGCCTCGATCTCAATCTGCCGCAATTGGGCCGACACTCGGCCGCTAATCGCACGTGGCGATATCTCATGTCTTGTTGTGCCGAACTGTCACCCCGATCGGAACTCCGCCCGGACGGCTCCGATTCGTGGCGTTTAAACCCAGTTGGGACCTTTGGAGTAACCGCTGAAGCCGTCGACCGGCTTTGGAAAAAAGCTGCCGATGCCGCCGGGCAGCCCGATTTGAGACGTTAATCTCACCGCCCGGCCGCCGGGCAACAAATTGTCCGAGGTGAAACACGGTGCCCGGCGGCTCAATCGCCTTCGTTCAGGAATTTCGCCGAGTGGTGTCCAATTTAGTCGAACTCATTCGTAGTTACTTAAACGAAGCCCTCGCCGGTGACATTGACCGGGGTGTCTTCCGAACTAGAAACCCAATTAGAAAGAGAATAAGACGATGCGAGTCATGGTAATCATCAAAGCGACGAAGAACTCCGAGGCTGGCGTGATGCCGAGCGAAGAGCTGCTCACCAAGATGGGCAAGTTCAACGAGGAACTGGTGAACGCAGGCGTAATGTTGGGTGGAGACGGCCTCCAACCAAGTAGCAAGGGGAAGCGAGTTCGATTCTCGGGCGGGGAGAGGAGCGTCATCGATGGCCCGTTCGCCGAGACGAAGGAACTCATCGCGGGCTATTGGATATGGAAGGTGAAGTCGATGGAAGAGGCCGTCAATTGGGTGCGCCGCTGCCCGGATCCGATGCCCGGCGAAGAGACGGAGATTGAGATTCGCCCATTCTTTGAGGCGGAAGACTTTGGCAGCGAGCTTACGCCGGAGCTGCGCGAACAGGGGGTACGCCTGCGCGCAGAGGTCGAGCGGCAGCATGGATGAGGTGACACCGAGGCTTTTGGCTGAAAGATCGCCTGGCCCGTTCGGCGTGTCGGGCGACTGGCCGGGGGCACGCCCTGTGAGTGAGGTGCGCAGCTTTTGAGGGCCTCACATTGTGAGGCGGGACCTCACGCCTGCTGGGATGAACATCCATCATTCCATGAAAGCATCTGTGCTCCCACACCTTACCGATCGTCCGTACGTCACTGACGGCGGACTCGAAACCACCCTCGTCTTTCACGAAAACATCGATCTGCCGTGCTTTGCAGCCTTCGATCTGCTGCGAACGCCTGCTGGAAGGGAGACGCTTCGCGAGTATTACCGGACTTACGCGAATTTCGCCCGCGAATTTCGCGTCGGCTTCATTTTGGAAAGCCCTACGTGGCGTGCCAATCCTGACTGGGCACAGAAACTCGGCTACACGAAAGCCGGGCTGGTCGACGCCAACCGGAACGCGATTGCGCTCATGCATGAGGTGCGCGCCGAGTTTGAAACTCCGGAGACGCCCGTGGTCGTCAGTGGCTGCCTTGGTCCGCGCGGCGATGGCTATCAGCCGTCCGCGCTTATGAGCGCCCGCGAAGCGGCTGCCTACCACCGTCCTCAGATTCGCACTTATCGGGACGAGGGCGTCGACCTGGTCACGGCCTTCACCCTGAATTACGCTGAAGAAGCTATCGGCATCGCGGACGCCGCGGCCGATCTTGGAATCCCCGCCGTCATCTCGTTCACCACGGAAACGGACGGGAAGCTGCCCACCGGCCAGGGGCTCGGCGAGGCGATTGAAGCGGTAGATGCGGCTGCATCGCAGATGCCTGCGTATTACATGATCAATTGCGCGCATCCGACCCACCTCCGGGACGCACTGCCGACTGGCGCGCCCTGGCTCAAACGAATTCGTGGCCTTCGTGCCAACGCCTCATGCCGGAGCCACGCTGAACTGGACGAGAGTCCCGATCTCGACTCGGGCAATCCTCAGGAACTCGCGGGTCAATACCGCCAGCTCCGTCGAAAACTGACGAATCTGCAAATCCTCGGAGGCTGTTGCGGCACTGATCACCGCCATGTGGAAGCCATCTGCCAGTCCTGCTTCTCCCCGGCGGAGGCCCTCATCTCGTAAGCAATGCATTCAATAGAGCCCTTTTTCATGGGAAATTCGACCCCGGATTTCCCGCCTGCACCGCCCAAGACTGAACTCAAGCGGCTTGCCATCGTTATCCGCGACGACGCGTTTGATCGACTGCTCACGCCTCTCACCTTCGCGTGGGAGATGGGTCGCAATGGCGTCGAGGTCGATGTGCTGTTCGTTCTCTGGGCCGTGCGCGTGATCTCCTGCGAGGGCGTGCAGGAGATCAGAATCGATCCTCGCTATGCTCATCGAGAGTCCTGGCTGCGGGAGCGTTTGCAGCGCGACGGCGACCCGCTCGAGATCCACGACTTCCTGAAGCTATTGAAATCCACCGGTCATGTCCGTCTGCACGGCTGCCGACTTGCCGCCATGACCTTCGATGTCAGCGAGGCTCAACTGATCCCGGAAGCTGACGGGATTATCGATCCCGCCAACTTCTTGCGAGATATCGTGCTCCGCGCCGACCATTGCCAATACTTCTGACGGGCATCCTCCTTCCGTGGGTTCAGCGTCAGCGGCCAAGGAATTCGACTTCAGCGACGTAGGTGTCGAACGGGTCGGGCATGGAAAGATGCGCGACGTTTTCAATCGAGATGGAATCCCAGTTGATGACGTAGGGTTCGCGGCTGTGGGCGAAGCGAGAGACGGCGCGACCACGGCCATGGGCGCGAGTGTCCTGAGGAGGGACGTAGGTGCACTCAATCCGCCGGGCGGCGTCATTGAACTCGCCGATCGCCTTCGCGGGGGTCAGCCCGTGGAAAAGTCCGCGACGCGGGTCAATATTGTGATACTCGAGGTCGAGGCTCTGCAGCCACGGGTCGTCCCACTCAAGGTTTTCGGCTTCGCGGAATTGTTCGAGCATCCACTTCTTCGAGATCCAGTCGACCCCGCCGATAAGCAATTCTGGTTTCGTCGAAAGTGCATCCAGCGTGAAGCGCCAGTTTTCGAGAATCCAATCTGTTTCAGAGTCGGAGCCACCGAGTTGGCGCCGCGCGGACTCGTAGAAATCCCACTGAATGTCGAGAGCGCTGCGGGTGTGACCGTCATCGAGCAAGACCGCGCCACGCCCTGTGCCGTCATGACTAATCTGACGTGTCGCCAGCACGGGATCACGAAGGATCACGTCGTCCGGCAAAGAACCTTTCTCGAGCAGCGTAAGGATCAGGCAGGTGGTGCCCAGTTTCAGCGCACAGGCAAAGGGCGACATGTTGGAGTCGCCGATCAATAGATGCAGGCGACGATATCTGCGATAGTCTGCGAGGGGCTCATCGCGGGCGTTGATGATCGCGCGGTTGAACTGGACCCACTGATAGATATCGTTGACGATGTGATCGGCGCGCTGGCTGATCTGAAACTCGATGGGTGCGCCGCTGCGTGGAGGATCAAAGTCGAAGGCGAGGGGACTGGCCTGCCCGACGCGGCCAGCGCCGGTGAATATCTGGCGTGTTGCGAGAAAACTGAGCAACGTGCCGAGAAGCGTTGGGTGGAACTGAACTTCGCGGCGCATGAGATAATTCTCATGGCAGCCGAAGGTCGCCCCTGTGTGGTGATCGATGTTGTTCTTGATGAATGCGACACCGTCCGCGACGTCGAGCTGCTGGAGCGCCTCCTGCAGAATGAGATCTCCGGCGCATTCATAGGCAACGGCGTCGCGTATGGATCGGCACTCCGGTGAAGAGTACTCGAGGTGACCCATGTCCAGGTAGAGGCGGCCGCCATTTCGGAGGAATCCGCCATTGCCGGGCGGCTCCTCGTAGTCGCGATAGTGCAGGTCGATCGCGCCCGCCCGCATGCGCTTGAATACGTGGTTCTTCACGCGCGCCGGCCAGGCGTCGGCGTTGCCTATGGCCTGGTCTCCGCTGGCGAGGCACCCGTATTCCGTTTCGATTCCGACGATGCGTTTCATGCGGAGGGTGCCTGGGATTGTTCGGGCCGGTCAGTCCTCCCAGTAGAGGATTCGGCCGCAGTTCTCGCAGTGGACGATTTCCTTTCGCGCCCGGCATTTGGAAATCGTCGTAGGAGTGACTTTCATGTGACAGCCCGAGCAGACTTCGTGTTGCAATCCGACGACGGCTTCACCGTTCTTGGTTCTGATGAGGCGGTCATAAGTGTCGCGCAAATCCTCTTCGATCCCCTCGGCGAGGTTCGCTCGATCTTTCTCCACTTCGGCTAGTTGCACGGTGAGCGCGGCGATCTTTTGATCGATATCCGCCGTCTGGCGGTCGAATTGTGATTTCACCGCCGCGAGCTGCTTTTCGACTTCTCCGATCACCGCCTTTTGCTTCTCGGCGGATTCCATCAGGTCAAGCTCGCGGTCTTCGATCTCTCGAATGTCTTTTTCCCCGCGCTCGATCTCGTGGTTGAGCGCGGCGAACTCGTCGTTTTTCCGCGTCTGAAACTTCTGCGCCTGATACTTGCCGATACGTTCCCGAACAGCCTGCGCTTCGTTCTCCAGCTTCTTGCGCTCGACTTCGATTTCCTTGGCCTTCAGGCGAACCGCTTCGAGTTGCGACTGAGACGACGAGAGCTTGTCCTCCAGGTTTTTTCGCTCCAGCGGGGCACTCTTTTGCTCCTGACGGAGGAGGCGAAGTTTGCGGTCGCGGTCCTGGAGGATGAGGAGCTGTTCGATCTCAGGCAACATGACCGCAATTGAGCGAGCCCGGCCCGGCTAGTAAAGCGTCGCCTCTTCCGGCGGGTCTGTTTTCTCAATTTTCTCAGCCTTCAAGACCGAGACGCGTCGGCCGTTCTCGACGGGAAAGGTCGGGGTGCCGATGATCTTGATCCATGTCATCTCCGGGAGATCCGGCATTTTATCGGTTTCGACCAGTGTTGCTACCGGGCGTGAATCCGCCGCGCAGCAGTACATAAACATCCGTACAGCCTTAAACCGCGCACCCTGCGCCGCGCTGGTTTTGTCCGGCATGAGTTGGCCGATGAGTTGCACTCGCTTCCCTTCGAAGTCCTTGCGGAGCACGTTGTCCTGGGCCGCGTAAAGAAGATCGAGCACCTCGGCAACGATGTTTCCGTCCGGAGTCCGTACGAGATAGTCAGTCGCGGCTGGTTCGGGTGCGGGAGGCTGCTGATTGGATTGGGTCGAGTCACCCGGGGTTCCTGCGGGTGGTGTGGGATCGTTGGTCGGCAGCGGCATGTCCACCGGCGCGAGCGACTTCGGTCGTCCAATACCGAGTGAAGCGTAATCCTCGGTGATCCCGCGATTTTCGATCGCTGTTTTCCCGAAGGAATCTGGAGAAAATGTGGCGGCGACCGTCAGTGGGACAAGAAGGATGAGGAAGGTGAGGATCTTGCCGGTTGCGAGACGGGAAAGCGAATGGCCGCACTCCGCCGACGAGCAGCAAGAGGCATCGGCCCGGAAGAGCAGGAAGATGAGCGCCATCAATCCAAGGATCACACCGGCAATGGGGACGTAGGGCCGGAACGTGGGAGCGAGAAAATCCTTAACGCGTCCGTTAAAGTGAAACACCAGAAGTACCGCGCTCCATGCGGCGAGCGTGACACAGGGAAGCCAGCGATTAAAAAGCTTGTTCATGGAACGGAGCGATTAGTTGCCTGAAAGAAACACCTCTGTGGGAATTCTCCAGCATAAGACAGCGATAACAATAAAAAGTCCAAGGGCGAGCAGCGTGACAAAGCGGCGCTTGAAAATGATCCCATAGAGCCAGAACAACTTGAGATCAAAGAGAGGACCAAAAAGCAGGAAAGCGAGCTTTGCCTGCGGCGGGAAGGGGACGAAGGTCCATGCCACGAAGGCGTCCGTGGTGCTGCACAAGGCGAGCAACGCCGCGAGTCCCATCATTGAGATAATGGCCAGCGGGGTCGATTCGGCCAGCGGCGTCAGAACCTCACGCGAGATCGCAGTGTTGAACAAGCTCGTAACGCCGACGCCAATGACGAAGAAGAACGCAACATCGAGAAAGTCGGCCGTCGCGGATTGAATGGAGAGGAGCAGCTTCCGTGGAAGGCTCGCCGAAGCGACGATGGCGCTGAAATCCTGAGCTTCTCCTGTGGGAGAAGGCGCGATGTTCAGTCCGCCGCGACGTCCAGACCCTCCGACGTTCGAAGGCTGGAGAATGCGATCGGCTCGCAGGCGGTGCACGATCAGGGCAACGCCTACAGCCAGCAGGTATCCGATACCAAGGCGAAGGCCGGTCCAAGCCCAAGGATTCTGCGATGCGGCGGAAAAAGCCTGCCACGTGGACAGGGCCACGATCGGACTGACGATCGGTGCTGCGAGCATATAGGCGGTCGCGGAAGAGAGAGGCAGCCCCTTGCGGATGAAACGGCGAATGATGATAACACTTCCGCATTCGCACATTGGGAAGACGAGACCCAGCAGACCGCTCATCATCGTCGCCGCCACGGGATTCCTGGGCAGGAGCTTGGAGATGCGTTCGCTCGAGACAAAGACATCGACAAAGCCGGAGATGAGCGATCCGAGCAGCAGGAACGGAATGCCCTCGAAGAGGACGCTCAGGAAGGAAAAGGCGAAATCGGGAAAGCTGGGACGAAACCAATCCATTGGGAGGACGTGCGTTTAGACCCCGGCAGGGGTGGTGGCATTAGATGGCGACTTCAAGGCGGCGGACAGTGGATGGGTGCCGCGCGGATGGCAAGCGACCCGAATAGGAAAGGCCGGCCCAACCGCATGGGTTGGACCGGCCTTTAAGTGGTAATCCCCCCGAACAGGCAGGTTTACTTCGACATTCCCGTCGAAGCGGGCGCAGGAGCCGGAGCCGGTTCCTTACTGGCGCAGGCACCGAGGCCGAGCGCGGCCGCGGCGAGCGCGACCAGAGCGATGTACTTCATAATGTGTGATTTCCCCTCCTTTCTTTGCGAGTTGCTACATTGCGAGAAAGCAAGGGAGCTCTCGGGAAGGCAAGCGGGAAGTAGGCGCTTGGCCTATTGCGGACTCGGGGACTACGAATGGGATATGTCCGACTTGGATTCCAAACCGTTGTCACCCGCGTTAATCGCCGGCGTCATTTTTGTCCTTCAGATCGTTGGCATGGCCGTCATGGGCGTCACCGGGGCGATGGCCAAGCTGCCTCAAGCCGTGCAGTTCTTCTTTGGATTGGAAGCCGTGGGATTTCCCCTTCTCGTTTACGTGCTGTTAAAGCGCCGGGAGAATCGAGGGGAATAAGTGGATTACGCTCGTCCTCGAGCCAGCTCACCATCTTGTAGTCGTTGATCGGGCCGCCCGAAGAGTTGCAAGACCAGTGGGGTGGACGTGGCATGGAATGAGATCGTCAATGGCGAGGCTGGCTAAACTCGAAGTTTATCTCGGCAAATCTTACGCTCTACTGGAGTAGCGGCGCCAGGCGCCGACGCCGCAGTGTTCCATGGGCTGCTCACCGCATCGAACGTCGAACTGGCTGAATTGGAGAAGCTGAGCCGGGGCGGCGGCTAAGTCTGAGTTGTCTTGTGGGCGGTGCTCTGCTTTTCCCAAGGCATGCGCTTCCTGCTCGCCGTTACTGTGTGTGTCGCTTTCGCCCTCAGTTTGACGATGCGTGGTGACGCGACGGAGCGGCCCTTAATGACGGAGTTGATGGGCGTGAACGGCCACACAGTGCAGTTCAAGCCCGAGTTGTATGCACCTGTGGCGAAGCTGGTGCGCGACTACCATCCCGTGAACTGGGACCTGGGTAAGGACACCAGCGCAGCAACGAGCTTTCCCTTTGCGGCCAACCGGGTGGATTGGTCGAAGGTCTATGGAAGCTGGCTGCCGCACGGATGGCGTATCAACGCGTGTCTGATCTTCGACGAGATCGCTCCAGCCGATTGGAAAGATCCGCTGAAGGATGGCGCCGCGTACGGCGAGGCCTTTGCCCGATATTTTGGGCCAGGCGGCAAGGCGTTGGTGGAGTCCGTGGAGATCGGCAATGAGCCGGGCAAGTACAGCGATGAAGAGTATGCGCGGCTATTTAAGTCGATGGCTGAAGGGGTGCGCCGCGGTGATCCCAACCTGAAGATCGCAACCTGCGCGGCAAACCTGGGCCCCAGCGGGCGCTACTCGAAGAGCGTCGATTCACTCAAGGGCCTCGAGGACCTGTACGACGTCGTGAACATTCACCTGTACGCGGAAATTGAAGGCTGGCCCACCTGGCGTCGAAGTTACCCCGAAGATTCAGCGATCAAGTTTCGCGAACATCTGCGAAGTGTATTGAGCTGGCGAAACGAACATGCACCAAGGAAGGAGTTATGGCTCACGGAGTTCGGTTGGGACGCGTCCACCAAGCCCGCTCCGACCAAAGGCACGTTTGCGAAGTGGGAAGGGAGTTCGGAGACTCAGCAAGCCCAATGGATCGTTCGCGCCTGGCTGATGTTCGCCCGTGAAGGAGTCGATCGGGCTTACCTTTATTTCTTTAATGACGACGATGAACCCCAGGTTCACGGAAGTTCCGGCCTTACGCGGAAGTTTGTCCCGAAGCCGAGCTTCCATGCTTCGGCGTGGCTGCAGAAGTCGCTGGGCGAATACCGCTTCAAGCGCGTGGTGAGCGAGGACTCGGACAGGGCGTGGATCTATGATTTCAGCCACGAGAGCGACCCCAAGAAGCGCGTCTATGCTGTCTGGAAACCTTCCGGTCCTTCGCAACAGACGACCATTTCGGTAGAGCGAGCTGCAATCGTGCGAGCTTCGAGGATGCCGCTTAGCAAAGAGGAGGTAACTATGCCTGCCCTGCTGCCGGACAAAGACGGAAACATCACGCTGGAGGTAGGCGAAGCCCCTCTCCTCCTCTGGCTCGATTGGGACCATTTCGGCCCGCGTGACGAACGTTGATGCCGGCGGGCCGCGATTCTGAAGGACCAGTCATTTGGTTTGGGTGTTCAAAAACCGATCGTGCCGACGCGGGGACAGGGACTCGAAGCTGATCGATTGCGATTGGTAACGCGGTTGTCACATCTGGACTTGTCCAGACAGTGAACGCTTCGTACAAGGTGGGTAGGTTCCCCGCCCAATTAATGCGCCAATCGCGCAAATCCCCCAAAACGAACAAAATCCGCAGACCTCGCGTGGGCAGGGGCGGTTCCCTACGTGAAGTGGACCTTAAATTTTGACCGGCATGTTGAAATCCCAATCCATCCTCCGAGGCACGATTGCTTCGATCCTGACGTTTGCGCCGCTGACGTCCTTCTCCGCTACGAATACCATCTCGGGCGCCAATCCTGCATGGGGGACGACGACCAACTGGAGTCTGGGCGCTCTGCCGACGGCAACCGACAACGCGGTGATTGCTGCAACCGGCACCGTTGACATTCGTGGGTCCGCTTTCCCGACTTTCACCACCGAGATTCAGGATCTCACATTCACGACGGCAGCGGCGGTAACGCTCGCGAACAACAGCACCTCGCAGAATATGACGCTGATTCTGAACGGCGGGCGAGGCGCGGGCGTCCCGTTGCTCTCCACGACTGGTAGCTTCACGTACACCATTACCGGCACGGGGACGGGCACTCGTACCTTGTCGCTGCAATTAAATACGGGAGGTACGATCGACGTCGCCGGGACAGGGCGATTGGATTTGAATGCAGGCCTGATCGAAAGCGGAGGAAGCTTCTCGCTGACGAAACTTGGCACCGGAGTACTAAGCCTGGGAGGGGCCAACTCCCTCTCGGGGGGCATTAGCGTGAATGAGGGTACCTTGGAGGTGAACAATGCGACAGGCGCCGGAAGCGGGGCCATTCAACTCGCCGGCGGGACCCGGATTCTGCTTCGCAACGTCGCGATTCCCAATGCCATCACGGCCGCCGGAGTGGAATTGGCTACGCGTTCCGGAGACCTTTCCAGCTTCAACGGACCGATGACGATCACGGCGGACTCAACAGCAGTGCTGAGGAGTTTCACGACCCCGGCGAATGATCAAAGCATTACGATTGGAGGGAAGCTGTCAGGTTCCGTGGTGCTGACGGTCCTCGGAAACGCGACGAATGCGACCAACGGCAAGGCGCTGATCCTGACGAACCCCAGCAACGATTTCAGCGGCACCTTTGTCGTCAGCGCAGGTCAGCATTTGCGCAGCGCGCCGATCAGCACAGGAAACACGCTCGGCACGGCGGCGGTGCATTTAAATGGGGGCTCGCTGCAGATTCGCGAGGACGGCGCGGGGAGCGGGACGACGATCACGTACAACAATAACCTCGTCGTGGGAGCCGGCGGCGGGACGCTGGATGTCGATCGCGTGGCGAGCATCAACACGGACAACACGATTCAGTTTGGAACCCTGGCCATTGGGGGCGAGACCCTGACGATCAGCAGCTTCAATAACTACGCCGCGGCGTTCCTGGGCCCCGTGACGTTGAGCGGCAATGCAACTTTCAATACGCAAGGCGCTGGATTGAAGTTTGAGTCGGCCATCAACGGTGCGTTTGGAATCACGAAGGGCGGCGCGGCCATCGCAACCCTGGCGGGCAACAACACCTACACGGGGGCCACGACGATTGCCGACGGGGTGCTGGCGCTGACGGGTTCCATCGCGACATCTCCGCTCATTGTGGTGTCCGATTCGGGCCAGTTCGATGTATCGGGGCTTGCCGGTGGATTCGTGCTGGGAGGTACACAAACTCTCTCCGGGACGGGGACGGTGAACGGGCCAGTGACGGTAGCAAATAATGGAACGGTGAACGCCCCCGGGGGAAGTGCCATCAGTTTGGGTTTCAATCTTAGTCAACTAACGCTCGGGCAGGTGTCGGGCGATATTACGAACGTGGGGATCAGCATCAGCGCGAATTCAGGAATGATTCTCGTCGGAGCGCCCGGAGGCTTGTCGGTGGCTGGGGGAGCCGGGAGCGCGAAGCTGAACGTAAACAGTGTTTCGCTCTCGGTCGGAACGTACCCGCTCGTTGACTATAGCGGCTCAATCGGCGGGGCGGGATTCGCTGGATTTGCCATCGGCTCCCTTCCGGCTCGCACGATCGCTACGCTGGTGGATAACGCTGCGAATACGTCGATCGACCTGAACGTGACGGGCGCTGACTTCCCGGTTTGGACTGGAGCGGTGAGTTCTCAGTGGAGCACCGCGGCGATTGCGAATCCGAAGAACTGGAAGGAGAGCAATTCGGGAAATAATACCGACTTCATCAACGGCGATCGCGTCGTGTTCAACGACACGGGGACGCGGAGCAATGTGGACATCAACGTCGAGGATGTCAGCGTGATCAACCTGACGTTCGATCATTCGGCTCGCAATTACACGATCGCTGGGAGCAACGCGATCATCGGCACGGCAAGCCTGATCAAGTTGGGCAACGGGACGCTGACCATTTCAAATGTGAATCGCTTCACCGGTCCGGTGACCATTGGCGGAGGGACGATTAGCATTGCTGCGATCGGTGACGCAGGGAGTAACAGCCCACTCGGTGCGGGCACGGCCATCAGCATCGATAACGCCACCTTGGAGTTTACCGGCGCGACGGGTGCGACTAACCGGGCTATCACTATTGAAATAGCGGGTGCGACGATCAGGACGAATGGTGCGCTGACGATTTCGAGCAGCATAGCGGGTACGGGGAAGCTTACGAAAAGCGGGAGCGGAACGCTGATTCTTACGGGCACCGCCAATGCCTATTCGGATACGCTGATATCATCCGGTGTAATGCAGATCGGTGACGGTGCTGTGAATGCAGGCGCCCCGGGCACGGGAACGATCACCAATGACACAGAGTTGATCTTCGATCATTCCAACGACTTCACGGTTCCCAACATAATCGAGGGCGTCGGCAAGCTGCGAAAGCGGGGAGCAGGGATTCTAACCCTGGGCGGGTCGCTGCCGAATTCGTTCACCGGGGGGGCGATCGTCACCGCAGGAACCTTAGTGGCAGGCAAGTCTGACGGACTGGACTCCGTGGCCGATCTCACCATCGAAGCGGGTGGGACCTTTCGGTATCTTAATAACAATGTTAGCAACCAGATCTCCGATTCGGCGTCAGTGACCATTAACGGCGGAACGTTTGGCGATCCGGCCAATGTGGCGCCCACGAATCCCGGCGCGACGGATACGATTGCAAATCTGACGATCAATGGAGGTACATTCGGGTCGGGGCGGAATAGCACACTGAGCGCGTTTAACGTGACGGGTCTTTTAAAGATAACCTCCGGCGTTGCCCTGGCGCAACGAGGCGGCGCCATTCTCGCCACTACCGCACAAATCGAAGGCGGATCGGTGAATCTGGACGGGGGCAGCGCTACGGTTGGTCAGGAGAGCCGGCTCGATGTCGGGAGCGGTGGGCTGAAGCTTTCCTCCGGGACGATCAATTTCAATGCAGGACCCAGTGCAATTGCCGCTGCTTCCCAGGGCAGTATCGTCAACTTGGGTGGCGACGTCACGTCGACCGGAGCGAGCCGAT
>JGI10216J12902_105361726_pt1 | contig 13083 bp, 4 predicted proteins | sample KanNatreferecore_FD_12902 | JGI IMG/M metagenome (IMG submission 12902)
CTGTGCCTGGAGGGACCTTTATGGGTTACACGAAGCGGCTGAACTCTGGCCTGCGGGAAATCCCTTCGCGCATTGACCAGCCGACCACAGCCATCTACGGAACCACGCTATTGAGGCGCACATCGCCTCGAAACCCGCATAGCAGGGGCGGTACCACGGTCATCGATTTCGTTGTGACTGAGACTTAAGACGGACGCCCGCGCGACCAAAAAACCCTTCTAAATCGAGAGTTTTAACTGGTTGAGGATTCCACTGTTTCACGGTCAGACCTCTGTCCATTTCCTGGGGGGCCACTCCCTGCCGACGGCGCGGTCGTGGCAGGTTTTTCCTAAACCTCAAGCGTTACTTGCCCTGAAAAGACTTGAAGGACGGCCACCAGGACTGCTAGCGTCGCCACCACAAACCCCATGTTGCCAATTCCGAACAGCAGGTCGGGTCCGTGCGTGTCGGCGCACAATTACCAGGGCCCGTGGCTCGAAGGCTGATCTACTCATCTCCCTATATGAAAAGTTCCCTGTTTTGCTGGTCCATCTCCGCCGCGTTCTTGACAGCCGCGGTCACGTCCTTTGGGCAAACCCTGACGGTCACCGACGGACTGGTACTCTGGCTGCGCGCAGACGCGGGCGTGACCACGAACCAGAATGGCCTGGTGATGCAATGGGACGATCAATCCGGCAGCTTGAATCACGCGTTTCAGGCCACCGACCTGCAGATGCCCCTGTTCGTGCCGAACGCGATCACGAACAAGCCGGCCCTGCGGTTCGACGGATCCGCCACCGCCGGCGAGCACGACTTCCTGAATATTCCGCATGCGGAGAGCCTCGCTATCACCGGCGACCTCACGACGCTGTTCGTGATCAAGGTCGACGATTTCGCCAACTACAACGCCGTCTGGTCCAAGACGGCCGGCAACCTCCCCGCGCCGACCGATCTTTACACCGACCCCTCGGGACCCATGCGGTTGTATCGCGGCGACGGCACCCTGCAGAATCTGTCGACCGTTCCGTCCGCGCAGGCATTACGGGCAGGCGCCTACCTGGTGCTGGCCGTGGACATCCGGGAAACAACCGCGACGCACTACCTCAACGGCCAACCCAACGGCACCGGGACTGTCAACACCAACACGGCGGACACCGGCCAGGACATGAAGATTGGCACGCGCAGCGATTTCTTCACCAGGATGCGCGGGGACATCGCTGAAATCCTCATTTATAACCGGTCACTCTCGGACGCCGAAAGGAACACCGCGTTTAGTTATTTGCAGAACAAGTATGGCCTCCAGAACTCGCCCCCCAGCGTGACGTTGAGCGCCACTCCCAGCGGCAGCGTCAATGCCGGGACCGTCGTGACATTGAACGCGACGGCCGTCGACCTGGACGGATCGATTGCACGGGTGGAGTTTTTGGCGAATGGCGTAACCATTGGAACCGCCGTGGCGCCGCCCTATCGGCTTCGCGTGCAGACAGAATCCGCGGGCAACGTGACCTTCACGGCGCGCGCGGTCGACAACCGCGATGTGGCCGGGACTTCCACGCCACTGACCGTGACCGTGACCGGCGCCGGACCGACAGTCAACCCCGTGACCGCCGGTGTGCAACTTTGGGTGCAGGCAGACACCGGGACAACGCTGGGCACGGCCGACAAAGTGCTGGAATGGGCCGATCAATCGGGCCATCTCAACACCGCCACGCAACCAGACGAGAATCTGGCCCCCACCCTGGTCGCAAACGCCCTCAACGGCCATTCGGTCATCCGCTTCGACGGTGTGGATGACGTGCTCGACGTCGCGGACTCCGACAGCATTTCCATCACGAACGACATCAGCACGTTTTATGTCCTGCGCTTCGACAACTTTTCAACCTTCCGCTCGGTGTGGGGCAAGACGCTGGTGAACCAGCCTGCGCCCACCGATATTTATGCGGCATCCGGATCAGGAACTCCCGTGTTCTATCGCGGCAACGGAACGTCGCCCGGAAACGCCAACGGAGCCAGACCCTATCCGGCGGGAAGTTATATTCTCGCGGGCGTCCAGCAGGCAGGAACCGCCGTGTCGCATTTTTTGAACGGCGCTCCAAACGGTGGTGGGACGATCACTGCCGTGGCGGAGGACCGGGATACTGCCTTGCGGATCGGGAGTCGGGCAGACGGCGTGACGCGCATGAGCGGCGATCTCGCCGAGTTGCTGATTTACAACCGGGCATTGTCCGCGACTGAGCGGACCGCGCTGCAAAGGCATTTGGCGGAAAAGTATGCGTTGCCTGGATTCGTGACCGCAATCAACGCGAGCCCGACAGTGACGCTCATCGTGACGAACAGTCCGCAAGCACCGACAATCTTCAATTTTAGCGTCGACTCTGCGGACACCGACGGCGCTGTCACGAGCGTCCAACTGCTCGTCAACGGAATCATGTACGTCAATGACACGAATGCGCCTTACTCGATGGCGGTCACGGTGCCCTATGGCGGCCAGGTGGTATTGACCGCCATTGCCACAGACAATTTCGGAGCGCGAACAACCACGACCCAAAGGCTCTGCGTGCCGGGGCCGAGTTCGCCATATGGCCTCGTTGGCTACTGGGACTTCAACGGCGACGCGCAGTCGCAACTCGGACCGGACGGAGTGCTGGTCAACGCTCCCGTTCCCGCACCGGACCGGCTTGGGAGTCCAGTTGGCGCGTTGGCTTTTGATGGATCGAAGTCCAATCGTGTTGAGATTCCCGGTGGCGGCGGCTTGAGCGGAGCGCAACAGGGCACCATCAGCATGAGGGTCAATTGGAACGGAATGCAGGACGGTGGAGTCGACGGGAGCTACGGCGCAGTGCTGGGCCGGCAACAGGACGGCGTTTTCTCCGCCAACATCATTAACCTCACGGCCGCTGATCCGGCCGTGGCATTCCTGCAATGGCGCCGGGGAAGCGGCGCCTCGATCACTGGCACGACGCCGGTCGGCAACGATACCTGGCGTCACGTCGCCGTCACCTTCACCACGACCAACAGCGAACTCTTTCTCGATGGCGTCTCCCAGGGAGTTGGGCCCGCTGGATCATTGACGGCGAACGTCACTACGCCATTGGCAATTGGCGCCTGGAGCGGCGGTGGAGGATCGTACGCGACGGCGTCGATCGACGATGTCGCCATTTGGAACCGCGTGCTCGCCCCCACCGAAATCCAGGATCTCGCGGCCAGTTTTGCCGGCGTATTGACCCTCCAAAGCCAGCCCGACTGCCTGACGATCAGGCCGGTCGCGGTTAGTGGCGGTGAGATTCGCTGGGGTTCCGACGGTGTCCTTCAGCAAGCCGATACCCTCGACGGGCCATGGAATGATGTCACGGGCGCCACGAGTCCCTACACCATTCCGCAAGGTCCGATGAAGTTTTACCGCTTGCGGAGTCTGTAAATGATCAAGTTCCAGGCGATGCGACGAACCATCGCGACGCCCGTGATGTGACTCGGCGGCTGAAAAGGCTTGAGCGCTGCGACGGCCCCCTTCACACTTTGGGATAACCCAAAGTGTGGCGGGGCATTCCCCGTCCGAGCCGTGTTTATGCAGCGAATTCTTGTTTTTTGTCTCTTGCTCGCGAGCATCACTGCCTCTGCCGTCGATAGCGTCGTCGTGTTCAACGAGGTCCATTACCATCCGGCCACGAACGAAGCGATTTTGGAGTGGATCGAGTTGCACAACCAAATGGCGGTCGACATCGATCTCTCCGCGTGGTCTGTCCGCGGCGAAGTGGAATACACGTTCCCCGAAGGCACCCTCATTCTCGGGCGGGGATATCTCGTGATCGCGAGCGATCCGGCTTTCCTCCGGGCGTGGACTGGAGGCACGAATATCGTTGGACCCTTCAGCGGGCGCCTCAACAATTCCCGCGGCACGCTCACATTGCGCGACCGCAACGACCGCGTAATGGATCGCTTCGAGTATCGCGACCAGGGAAAGTGGCCGGTGGCAGCGGACGGCTCGGGCACGACACTGGCCAAACGCAACCCGGATTCCACAAGTGGTGACGCGGAGCATTGGGCTTCCAGCGTGGTGGTCGATGGAACGCCCGGCACGCGTAATTTTCCAGCCGCGCAAACTGCTTCGACACGTCCGCTCATTCCTCTCAACGCCCTTTGGCGCTTTAACGCCTCGGGCACGGATCTCGGCACCGCGTGGCGGCAGCCGAATTACGACGACTCGACCTGGGCCGGACGCAACAACGCCACCCTTGTTTCCTACTGGACATTCGATGGCAACGCGACCGCGACGCGCGGCACTTCGGGAACGCTGATGGGAGCAGTCGGAGCGGCGAACGACCGCAACAATCAACCGAACGGCGCGCTGGCATTTGGCGGGCCGCCACAGCACGTCAGTGTCGCGGGCGGAGGCGGGCTTAACGCGGCGGCGGCGGGAACCATCAGCATATGGGTGAAGTGGAATGGCGTGCAGGACGCCGATTGCTGCAGCACGTTCGGCGCCGTGCTGGGCCGCCAGGCGAACGGGATGTTTTCGGACAACATCATCGCCCTGAACACGGCCAGCCCGGCGACTGCGCGAATTGTCTGGCGTCAATCGGGCGGCCCGGCACCGGTGCTCATCACCGGCACAACGGCGGTGGGAACCAACTGGCATCACGTCGCGGTCACGTTCGCCAACAGTGGCAGCACGTTGTACGTGGACGGCGTGCCGCAAGGTTCGGCGGCAGGAGCCGGGATGAACAACGGCCCCGCGACGGCGCTGTCGATCGGGGCGTGGGCCGCTGACGGCGGCGGATTCGCGACGGCAACGATCGATGACGTGGCGATCTGGGATCAACCGCTCACGGCCGGACAAGTCGCCCAGCTCGCCGCGCAAACCAGAACGCCCCTGGATTTTGCCGTGCCGGAAAGCGCAGTGTATTACGCCGGCGATGGACGCCTGACGACCCATGATGAATTGCGGAAGACCGAGCTTCCCTTTGATCGGTTCACTTATTATTTCCGCAACGCGTTCGTTTTCAACGACGACCCTGCGCAGGCAGAACTGAAGCTCGACCTCGCGGTGGACGATGGTGCGGTCCTTTACCTTAACGGCGCAGAAATATATCGCCACAACATGCCCGGCGGGCCGGTGGATTACTGGACTCCGGCCCTGAGCATGGTCATCGATACGCCCGTCATCAGCGGGATTACGTTGGCAGTAACAAACCTCATTCGCGGGACGAACGTGCTGGCCATAGAAGTGCATCAGCACGCCGCCACGGATGGAGGAATGACTTTTGGTGCCGGTCTCACGGCGATCGTCACGCCGGCGCAACCGGTGGAAACCCGCACGCTGATCGGTGTCAACGACGACTGGAAATACAACGCGAACGGGGCGGACCTCGGCACGGGATGGCGCGATACCGGATTCGACGACGCCTCGTGGCCCAACGGGGCGGCAGCCCTCTACGCCGGCGGCGGAACGATTGAGGGCGTGCCGCCTGAACGGATTGCGCCGATCACCGTGACCGCCTCGTCGCAATATCTAGCCGATCGACGCTACGCAAGCAATGCAGTCAATGGCGCGGGCCTGGTCGGCAACGCGCACGTGATCACCCCCGCGGATAGCATGTGGCTGAACAACGGAACCTTCGTCGCGCCAAATGACACCAACGCGTGGATCCAGTTCGATCTCGGCGCCGCGCATCCCGTGCGTTGGATGAAAGTATGGAATTACAACGAGACACTTCCAAATCAGCCCCATCTGCTGTCGCGGGGAGTATCGCGTGCGGATATCCTTTCGGGAGTGTCGACCGGCGCGCTGTTCATGCTGATGACGGAACAACCATTCGCGAAAGCGCCGGGTACGCAGAGCGATTTTTCCGAGTTGATCAACATGAACGGCACCACGGCCCGTTTCGTGAGGCTTCAAAACCTCACGAACTTCACCGGGGGCGACAATCGCTTTGTTGGCCTCAGCGAAGTTCAGTTCTTCCGTGACGCCGATTTGCGCCGGACGCAGGTGCCCATGGGCGCGACGACATACTATTTCCGCAAGCGGTTCAACTTCGGCGGCGAACCCGGGGGCGCGACTCTTTACTTGAACGCGGCTGTTGACGACGGTGCCGTATTCTACCTCAACGGCGTCGAAGTGCGGCGCATCAATATGCCGGGAGGCCCCATCGGGCACGGCACACCGGCGGACCCGGTCGGCAACGCGACGTTCACGGGCCCCACCGTGTTGGCCGCGACGAACCTTCACCGGGGGGCGAATGTGCTCGCGGTGGAGGTGCACCAGTCGGCTGCGCTGAGCGACACGGACATGATGTTTGCGGTCGAATTGCGCGCCGAGATTGCCCCACGCCCTGATTCGGCCTTCGACCCGGGCCATCTGTCGTTCAACGAGATTTCCCCGGCGCTCGCGAACCCGTTTCAGATTGAGTTGCTGAATTCCAGCGCGCAGCCCCTGAATCTCGCCGGCTACAGAATTCGACGCACGGGCGGTTCGGCGGACGCGGAGTTCACCTTTGGCGGGCAAACAATCCCGGGCGGCGGGTTACTCTCGTTGGCCCAGGGGGTGCTCGGCTTCTCGGCGGCGGCCGGAGACAAATTGTTCCTTTTGCGGCCCGATGGCGGCGTGGTGGATGCGGTCGAAGTCCACGAACGACCCCGGGCCCGTTCGACCGCGCGCGAATGGCTTACGCCGAATGCCGCGACCTTTGGCACGGCGAACGCGTTCACCTTCAGCGAAGACGTGGTCATTAATGAAATTATGTATCACGCCCCGCCGCGCCCCGAAGTGCCGGCGACCTTCGGCTCGAATGTAGTGATCACATTCACCAATGTATGGAAGTACCAGGACGAGGGCGTCGACCTGGGGACTGGCTGGCGTTTCCCGGGCTACGACGACACGCAATGGCCGTCCGGCCCTGCGCTCCTTTACAACAACACAAACAATTTGCAAATGCCGCGTAACACGCTCATCAACTTTGGCCCTAACACGCATTATTTCCGGACGACATTTGTCTACACGGGCGCGCCGCAAATTCTCTCTCTCTCGCTGCGACACATCGTCGATGACGGCGCGGTGTTTTACCTCAACGGCATGGAGGTGAATCGTTTCAACATGCCCGCCTCCGGCGTCATTTCCTACACGAACGTTGCTTCCTCCGCGGCCGGGAACGCGTCGATTCGGCTCCTCGCCAGCCTTGCCCTGACGAACCTCGTCATCGGGACGAACGTGCTCGCGGTTGAGGTCCATCAGGCGGCGATTCACGGAGAGGACGTCGTCTTTGGCGCCGAACTCACGGCGCGCGTCGAGACGGTGCCGCGGGTTCCGTTCCTCGAATCCGGGGAGGGCTGGGTGGAATTGTTCAATCGCGGCAGCAATCCTGTAAACCTCACGGGCTGGCGGATCGACGAAGGCATCGATTATCGGTTTCCCTCCAACACGGTCATTGCGCCCGGCGGTTACCTTGTGGTGGCAAATGATCCCGCCGCATTGCAGGCAGAATTTCCCGGCATCAATCTCGTCGGACCGTATACCAATGCGTTGTCGCATCGTGGTGAACGCATCGTGTTGAAGGACGCCGCGGACAACCCGGCCGATTGGGTTCATTACTTCGACGATAGCCGATGGCCGAGGCAGGCCGATGGCCGAGGTTCCAGCCTCGAACTGCGCGACCCGTATGCGGACAACACGGCGGGCGAGGCATGGGCCGCGAGCGACGAGACCGCGCGTTCGGCGTGGCGCACGTACACCTATCGCGGAAACGCAGTCGCCAGCGCGACGGGACCTGATGGCCAGTGGCGCGAGTTTGTTATCGGGCTTCTCGCCGCCGGCGAAGTGTTGCTGGACGACATTACTGTCACCACGAACGGCGTCCAAATCCTGACCAATGGCACGTTTACGACCGGGTTGACGGGCTGGCGCATCATCGGAAACCATCACGGCGAAGTCATCGATGACCCGGACCAGCCGGGCAATAAAGTGCTGCGGCTCGTCGCCACTGGATCGACCGAGCACATGAGCAACCATGGCGAAACCACTCTGCTGGGCAACGCCGATGTTGTCGGCGGCCGGGAATACGTGATTTCCTTCCGGGCAAAATGGGTCAGCGGCTCCCGCCAGTTCCATACGCGACTCTACTTCAATCGCCTTCCGCGCACGACCCTGCTCGAAGCGCCCACAATTCATGGAACGCCCGGCACGCAGAACACCGCGTTCGCCGCTAATATTGGCCCGACCTACGGCAGGATGCATCACGATCCACCGGTGCCCCCCGCGTTCGCGCCCGTCACGGTTTCAGTCCAGGTCAGCGATCCCGACGGCCTGGCGGCGGTTGATCTTTGGTCGCGAGTGGACGGCCAGCCATGGAACCGCGCTGCAATGACTGCGGACGGGAGCGGCACCTACCGCGGCAGTATTGTGGGCCAGAGTTCCGGGACGGTAGTGCAGTTTTTCGTCGCAGCCGCCGATATGCTCGGAGCCGGCTCGACATTCCCTGCGGAAGGAACCAACTCCCGCGCGCTTTTCAAGGTTGACGACGGTCTGGCGGCAACGCACGGCCTGCACAATTTCCGCATCATTACGCTGGCGCAGGACGCGACCGAACTTTTCCGCACGATCAATCTCATGAGCAACGAGCGGATCGGCTCGACCGTCATCTACAATGAACGCGAGATTTTTTACGACACGGGCTTGCGTCTCAAAGGCAGCGAGCACAGCCGCACGACGACGCCGCGGCTGGGGTTCAACGTGTCGTTTACGTCTGAGCAGCGCTTCCGCGGCGTCCATGACACGGTCGCGGTTGACCGATCGGAGAGCACGGGTTTTGGCCAGCGCGAAATGCTCATTCACCAGACCCTCAATCACGCGGGCGGTGTGCCGACCAAGTACCATGACCTCATTCACGTCATGGCCCCGCGAAGCGATTACACCGGTTCGGCGGAACTCCAGCTGGCGCGCTACACGGACGTGTTCCTGGATGACCAGTATGAAGATGGCGCCGAAGGCACGGTCTTTGAATATGAATTGGTTTACCAGTTGAATTCGACCGATACCGGCCAGCCGACGGGAAACAAAATCCCGGCCCCGGACAGCGTGGTGGGCACCGCGATCCGCAACCTGGGTGACGACAAGGAAAACTATCGCTGGACATTTTTGATCAAGAACAACGAGGACCGCGATGACTTCAGCGGCATCATGACCTTCGCGAAGACGATGGAACTGGGGGGCGCCGCGTTCAACAGCGCGATCACAAACATTGTCATTCTCGATCAGTGGTTCCGTGGCGTCGCGGTGAACGCGCTCTCGGGCGCGGGTGACAGTTACGGCGGGGACGGCTCACAGCACAATGTGCAATTCTACGTGCGGCCCGGCGACAAGAAGGTGCTGTACTTTCCCCACGATGTCGATGCGTTCTTCGAAGTGAACCGGTCGATCGTGCCGAGCCCGGACATCCAGAAGTTCCTGGCCGTTCCGGCGTGGGCCCGCTTGTACTACAGCCATGTCATGGATATTATCGGCAGCACCTACAACGCGAATTACCTGGGGCGCTGGGCCAATCACTTTGGCCGCTTGCTGCCGGCGCAGAATTTCCAGGCGCACCTGTCGTTTATTTCGCAGCGCGTGAACATCGTGACCGCGCAGGTAAACGCGGCGGTGCCGAACGTGGCGTTCGCCATCACCAGCAACTCCGGCAACAATTTCGGCACCTCAAATACGGTCGTGACCCTGACAGGCAGCGCGCCGTTGTCCGTCCGTTACATCGAAATAAACGGTATTTCCTATCCCATCAACTGGACCACGGTCACGGCATGGTCGATCGCGGTGCCGCTGTTGGCCGGCCCGAATCCACTGCGTGTGCAGGGCCTCAACGGCAATGGCGCATTCCTGACCAACGCCGTGGACAGCATCACGGTAACCAACAGCGGCGTGGGCGCTCTCCTCCCGGTAGTGATCAACGAATGGATGGCGGACAACGATGGCCCGGACGGCTTTGCTGATCCGCTCGATGGGCAGTTCGCGGATTGGATCGAGCTCTACAACCCAAACACGAACGAGGTGAACATCGGCGGGTTCTTCCTCACAGATGACCTCAGCGATCCGACCAAATGGCGCATCCCCTCGCCCACGCTGATTGCACCCCAGGGGTTTTTGCTCGTGTGGGCTGATAACGAGACGAACCAGAATGTGCTCGATACCTATGGCAACCTGCATGCCGGTTTCAGTCTCAGGCGCGAAGGGGAAGCCATCGGACTTTTCAGTCCCGCCGGCGCCGAACAACACACGGTGACGTTTGGGGCGCAAGCACTCAACGTCAGCCAGGGTTGGTTCCCCGACGGAACCACCAATCTTCACACCATGACGAACTGGACTCCGCGTTTGCCGAACACGCTGAACGCGCGCCTGGAAATCAGCAGCATTGCGGCGCAAGGCGGCAGCGTGACCCTGGTTTGGAGGGCAACTCCGGGCATGACTTATCGCCTCCAATACAAAGATCGGCTCAACGCGCCACAATGGATTGTGACCGGCACGCCGGTGCCAGCCAGTGGGATCACCGCCACCACCACCGATACCCCGCCGCCGGGATCGATCCGCTTCTATCGTATCGTCGAGGCGGGGCCGTAGGGTCCCCGCGCCCGGCTTGAAGGTCTGGCGCGCCTTAAGGGAGCAGCCTAAAAGGCCGATAAGATTAGAGAAGGACTCGTCTCGGTCGCCGCCAGGAAAACAACTTGAGTGTGGAGGCAGGCCGGTTCACCCTTGGCATATCGGATTAACGAATGCCGGATAACCTGAGTTTATGAATGCACGATTAACCCTTTCTTTCTGCGCCGCGATCCTTGTCGGCGCTTGCTCCGTTCATGCCGCCGACGCCTATACCGCCCGCGATGAGGGCGAGATCCTGCAACTGGAGGCCGAATGGGCCAAAGCGCTCCAGACGCGCGACACAGCCGTCATGGAACGCCTGCTCGCACCCGAATACGTCGGCGTAGATCCGGCGGGCGTCGTTATGAGCAAGGCCCAGGAGATCGCAATGTTTAAGGCCGGAGACTTAAAATTTGATTCCATCACGGCCGGAGGACAGAAGGTCAAAGTTTACATTGGCGGGGTCATGGTGACCGGCACGTCGAACGTTAAAGGCAAATTCAAGGATCAGGACATCAGCGGTGAATACCGCTTCATCGATATCTTCGAACGAAAGCCCGCCGGATGGCAAGTGGTCTACAGCCAACTCACGAAGGTGGAAACCGAAAAGGATAAGAAGGATTCGAAACCAGCGGCCACGCCGAGTGCCACTCCCTGACCTGACGCGGCTAGCCGCGTTCCACCCTGGCTTTCAGTGCGGCCATGAGGCCGTCGATCGTGTGCTCCCGGGCCTCAACCGCCGCTTTCAGTCCCAGCGCCATGAGGGCCTTGCTTGTCTCCGGCCCGATTGACGCCAACCGCGTCCCGGGGAACTGCTGCAATAGTTTCGGCAGATCAAATCGTGCATGAAAATTCTCCACCGTTGAGCTGCTCGTGAAGGTGATCCAGTCTGCTCCCACTTCCAGCAGGCGCGCGGCCGCCCCATTGCGATCCTCTGTCTCCGGGACGGTCTTGTAACACGCGATGTCATCGACGATCGCGCCTTTCTCCTCCAGCGTTCTCGGCAATTCGGGATTCGCGACCTGCGCCCGCAAAAGACACATGCGCAAATTCTCAATGCTCGCGTAGCCCTGAAATGCCGACAGTATCTTCTTCGTCAAATACTCCTGCGGCATCAGGTCGACCTTCAGATGAAGCTCCTTCAACTTCGCGGCCGTCGCCGGGCCGACCGCCGCGATCCGCGCCCCGCCGATGTCCCGCAGATCATCGAACGTCTTGAAAAAATAATCGAAGAATGTGCTGACGCCGTTAGGGCTGGTAAAAATCAGCCAGTCGTAAACGTTCAAGCCGAGGATGGCGTCGATCAAATCCTGGGGGTCGTCCGGCGCTACGATCCTGATCGTCGGAAGTTCCAGCACCTCGGCGCCCAACTCCCGCAACTGCCGGGATAGCTGGCTCGCCTGTTCACGCGTGCGCGTCACCACGATTCGCTGACCAAACATCGGGCGTTTCTCAGCCCAGTTCAATTTGCCGCGCAACTTCACCACGTCGCCAATCACCGTCACGGCGGGCGCCTTGAACTGTTTCTTCTCAACCAGGTCGGCGATAGTCCCCAACGTCCCCTCAATTGACTCCTGCCGCCCGGTTGTGCCCCAGCGCACCATCCCCACCGGTGTGTCAGCCGCCATCCCATGCTGGATGAGCGACGCTGCCAACGATCGAATCCGTTCCACTCCCATTAAGACAACTTTGGTGCCGGGAATCTTTGCCAGCTGTTCAAAGTCCAGTGATGTTTGCTCCTTTTTTGGATCCTCGTGCCCGGTGACGACCGTGAAACCTGAGCAGTGGTCCCGATGCGTGAGTGGAATCCCGGCGTAATTGGGCCCTGCAACGATTGATGACACGCCCGGGACCACTTCGAACGGGATGCCGGCATCGGCCAGCTCCTCCGCCTCTTCCCCACCCCGTCCAAACACGTAGGGATCGCCTCCCTTCAGCCGGACCACGGTCTTTCCCTCGCGCGCTTTGGTGACCAGCAAGGCATTCAAGTTTTCCTGGGGGATCGCGTGCTCCCGAGCGCGCTTGCCGCCGTAGATGATCTCAGCGCCACGCGGGGCAAGCCGCAACAAATCGGCATTGACCAGCGCATCATAAACGACGACGTCCGCGCGCCCGAGGAGTTCGGCGCCGCGCAGCGTGAGCAGACCCGCATCGCCGGGCCCGGCGCCAACCAGATAAACGATCCCTTTCACCGGCAACATTTAAGCTGCTCCGTCGACCTACAGAAATAAAAAAGCAGCTGGACGCATCCAGCGGGGAGCGAGGCCGCGCTGGCTTCAGGGCCTCACGTGATCCTACTTCGAGGCCAGCATCGGCTGCGCAACCATGCCGGTAAGGTGCCTGTCAAAGACAACCTTCCCGCTATCGAGTTTCACCAGTCGATCAGCCAGCTCGAAATACTTGTCGTCGTGCGTAATGGCGATGACCGTTTTCCCGCGCGATTTCAAGTCGGGAAGAATTTGCGTATAGAAAATCTCTTTGAACATCGG
>JGI10216J12902_100358500_pt1 | contig 13079 bp, 12 predicted proteins | sample KanNatreferecore_FD_12902 | JGI IMG/M metagenome (IMG submission 12902)
GCGGCGTGCTGCACCGCGACATCAAGCCCGGCAACATTCTGATTGATTCAGACGGACGTCCACAGTTGCTCGATTTCGGGCTCGCCAAATTGCTCGAAGGGGACAGCACGCTGACCCAAACCGAATCGGTCATGGGGAGTCCCGCTTACATGGCGCCCGAACAGGCATCCGGCCGCGCCAAACAACTCACGGTCGCGGCGGACATTTATAGCGCAGGCGCGGTGCTCTACGAGGCATTGACTGGACGACCGCCTTTTCGGGGAGAGAGCGCGTTGGAAACAATGCGCCGCGTCGTCGAACAGGAACCCGAGCGGCCCACGACGCTGCACTCCGCGGTGGACCGCGATCTGGAAACCATCTGTCTGAAGTGTCTGGAGAAAGAGCCGGGGCGACGCTACCCGTCCGCGGCAGCGTTGGCCGACGACCTGGAACGATGGTTGCGCCACGAGCCGATTCAAGCGCGCCGCACGACCCCCTGGCAGCGCGCGATGAAGTGGACACGGCGCAAGCCGGCAATCGCGGTTTTGACTGGCACCGTGCTGTTGGTCGCCGTGAGCGGACTCGCGGGCATTCTGTGGCAGTGGCGCAAGACCGGCGTTCAGCGGCGAGAAGCCGAGGCGAATCTCTATGCGGCGGACATGATTCTGGCCGGGATTGCTCTGGAGGAAAATGATCTGGGCAAAGCGCGTACTCTGTTGGCACGACACGAACCCCGTAACCAAACTGAAATCGATCGCCGGGGCTGGGAGTGGCGCTACATCCGGGGCCAATGTGGGAACGACGAACTCTTCAGCCTGGAAGGCCACACTCTCTCAGCCGATGTCGCTTTCCTCTCCACGAACCTGCTCGCCTCCGCCAGTTCCGACGGAACCATCCGCTTATGGGATCTCGCGGCGCGCCGGGAGCTGCGAGTGTATCGTCACGGGAGTCCGCTGCAAAAGTTCCGGGCGTCGCCGGACGGCCGGCTGCTCGTGGCCAATGATGAAAATACCAAGAGGATGTTTGTATGGAATTCCGAGTCGCTCAACCTGGTCCATTCCACGCGCTCGGCGACGGACGCCGGTGGTCCGGCCGATTTTCTCCCGGATGGGCGAACTCTGTTCTTCTTCCGGACTCACACGAACATCGCCCGGCTGACCCTGGGTTCCGGAGCGCCACGTGAGGAGTTCTGGATGGCGAGCACTCCGCGAAGCAGTCTGGCGTGCTCACTCGACGGCGAACTTGTCGCGGTCCATCGGGACAGCTCTATCTCGATCCGGAATCTGAAGAATGATGCCGTGATGCCCGTCCATCATCCGAATGGACCGTCCACGCTCGCGGGCGCGCGGGTCTCTTGTTTCTCCGCGGACAGCCGGTATCTGGCTTTGCAGCATCGGCAAACAGTTCATTTGGTCGATGCCCGCACCGGACAGTGGCTCCACTCCCATGAATATCATCAACAGAATGTGAGCGGAGTCGTCTTCAGCCCGGATGGCCGTCTGCTGATCAGTGCCGGCAGCGACCAGTCGATCTGGTTTCAGGACCTCGAAACCTGGACGCCAGTGGCGAGGTATCGCGGACACCTGGACCAAATCCGCTCCGTCGCGGTGTCGCCGGACGGAAAACTGTTGGCTACGGGAGCCAAGGACGGCTCGATCAAAATCTGGAACGCCCGGCCACCCGTTCAGAAGGATGCGTTGCAAGCGATTCTGAGCCAGACCAATCGCGTGCATTTCACTCCCGATTCGAAGCGTTTCGTCACGGTTCAATCGACCGACAAGGGCGGCGACATCAAAGTCTGGGACACGGCCAGCGCCTCGCAAATTGCGGCGCTATCGGTGAAAGGTGATCCAGTGTTAGACGCGCTGCTGCTCGCGCCTGGTGATCGGCTGGCTCTCGTGCGCAGGGACGAACGCGTCGAAATTCGGGATTTGGCGACACAGCGCCCGGTTGCGCTTCTGGTGCCGCCGTCCGAAAAGCCACCGGCGCAATGGGCATTGGAATTCTGCATTCCCTGGCTTTGGGAGGTCGAGGATGGGCGCAAGGTGATCTCCGTGCAGGGAATGTATGGCGTCGGTCCGTTCACGCCGTTGGAAGAGCGCGGGCCACTGAGTGTTTTCATTCATGAAACCGCAACTCTCAAGGCGGTGAGGTCCTTTCGATTTCCATTCGGATTCGGGGTCAGCGCCGGCAACGTCTCGCCCGACGGAAAGTTCTTTGTGGCCGGAGGCCACGACGGCGAAATGGTGGTGTTCAGTCTGGACGATGGAAGCGTCGTTAAATCGACCCGTGCCCACGGTTACGCACTCATGAGGATCGACTTCCTGCCGAAACAACGCCTGATGGCCACCGCGGGCATGGACGGCTATCTACAGATCTGGGATACGGACACGTGGGAGCGGCGGCAAAGGCTGCGCGCCGATCCGAACGAGCTTTATTCGGTCGCCTTTCATCCGGACGGGACACGCGTGGCCACCGGGGCGCAAGGGAGCGCGTTTCTCACACTATGGGACGTGGACAACGGAAGAGAGCTGGTGCGATTACCCTCGCGGCTGAGTGGACAGATGAACCGTTTGCAGTTTGTCAATCAAGACACCCTCGTCGGGTGGGCAGGTTGGTGGCTGCCAAAACCCGATGACAAGGTTGCAATTTGGAGGGCGCCGTCGCTGGCTGAGATCGGAACGGTCGAAACTGTACGGTGATCGATCCTGCCCGCTGGCCTCCGCGCCTGATAGCAGTTAATGGCTGATCCGCCCTCCCGGAACAAGCCCGGCCAATCAGTCATCTGGCTTAATGGATGAAAACGGATCGACGCCAGAACAAGCGGCTCATCCTGGCGGCTGTTTTGTTGCTCGCATTCTCTCCGCATGGGCACGCGATTCTTGAAAGCAAAAAAGCCAATAGGTGGCTTCGGAGAAGAAGCCTAGCGTCCATCATCGCGTTCTGGAGTGCGTGTTCGCGTCCGAAGAAGGCGTGAGAGGATATTGTCTCGATAAACTTGACTTTTATATACCTGTATAGGTATATACACTCCATCGAATACATGAAGCTGGTCGAAATCTACAAATGCCTCTGCGACGAGACGCGCCTTCGCATCCTGCACCTGCTCACTCAGGGGCCGCTGTGCGTTTGTCATTTCCAGTCCCTACTTGACGCGCCACAGGTCGCCATCTCGAAACATCTGGCCTACTTGCGCGAACGCGGGCTGGTAATCGCCCAACGCCATGAGCAATGGATGATTTACCGTCTGCCGGAGTCCCGCGCAACCGAACTCGGCTTGCAACTACGCTGTTTACAGGATTGCGTGCAATCCTACCCGGTTTTCCGCGAGGATTTGAAGCGGCTCAAAAGGATGCGCTGTGAATGTGAGTGGATTGCGGGTGTTGTGCCCCCTGCACCGTGCAGAAGGAAGTAATTGTTTCGACCATGAACGACGCCGCGAAACCAACCGTTCTCATTCTCTGCACCGGCAACTCCTGTCGCAGCCATATTGCGGAGGGATTCCTCCGCGCCGCCGCAGGAGATATTCTCAATGCGCAGAGCGCGGGCTCGAAACCCGCCGGTTATGTCCATCCGCTGACCATCAGGGCAATGGCAGAAGTTGACATCGACATCTCACACCACCGTTCCAAGCCGCTGACGGAGTTTCTTGGCCAACAAGTTGAGACGGTCATCTCCGTCTGCGGCCACGCCGACGAAGCGTGCCCGATCTTTCCGGGACAAGTGAATCGTCACCACTGGCCGTTCCCAGACCCGGCGCGCGTCGAAGGGAGCGATGGGGAGAAACTGAACGTCTTCCGTCAGGTGCGCGATGAAATGCGGCGTGTCTTCGAGGCGTATGCGGGTGGTCGGCGGGACGGAGCGAAACAGGCAACCAAGTAGAAAGGAAACATGCAAACATTGGAACAGGATCAGGTGCGGGCCTCAGTCCGCGAACGTTATGGGGCCGTGGCCAAAGAGGACGGCAGTGCGGGTTGTTCGACAACCGGCTCATGCTGCTCCTCGCCGGTAACGGCGACCGACGCAACACGACTCGGTTACTCCACCGCCGACGCGCGGTCCGTGCCCGCAGGGGCCGACATGGGCTTGGGTTGTGCCAATCCCATCGCCATAGCGTCCATCAGGGCGGGTGAAACCATTTTGGATTTGGGCAGCGGCGGCGGCTTCGACTGCTTTCTTGCGTCGCAGCGAGTTGGTGCACGCGGCAAAGTCATCGGTGTGGACATGACCCCGGAGATGGTGACCAAGGCGCGGGCAAACGCAATCAAGGGCGGCTACACCAACGTCGAGTTCCGGTTGGGCGAGATCGAACATCTACCGGTGGCCGACAACTCGGCTGATCTTATCATTTCCAACTGCGTCATCAACCTGTCGCCAGACAAGCCACAGGTCCTCCGTGATGCGTTCCGCGTGTTGAAACCGGGCGGGCGGCTGGCGATCTCCGATGTCGTTGCCACGGCGGTCTTGCCGGAACATCTGCGAAGCGGTTTTGCGGCTTACACCGGCTGTGTCGCCGGGGCCGCTCTGGTGGACGACCTGCAAGCCATGCTCCTAAGCGCAGGATTCAGGAACGTTCGCATCCAACCCAAGGATGTCAGCCGCGAGTTCATCCGTGAGTGGATGCCCGGCAGCAGCGCCTCGGATTACGTGGTATCCGCTGTCATCGAAGCGGCCAAACCGTGAGTGCGCCGGAAAATGATGTTCCCGTTCGCGATCCAAAGAGGCTTGCAGTGCTGCGCTTTATTTTCGGCCAGGCGCAGATCATCGGTGCAACGGCTGGTCTGGTCTTCCTTGTTCAAACAGGTATCAGTCCGCTTACTATCTGGACGGTCGTCATTACCGGACTGGCCACACTGGTCAGCCGCCTCATGTTTCACGGATACGATTTCCTATGAAGAAATGCCTTGCGGAAGTCTTCGGCACGTTCGCACTGGTTTTTGCAGGCACCGGGGCCATTGTCATCAACCAAGTCAGCGGTGGCGTGGTCACGCACGTCGGCGTTGCCCTCACGTTCGGCTTGGTGGTGCTGGCGATGATTTACGCCGTGGGCGATATTTCAGGTGCTCATCTGAACCCGGCAGTGACGATCGGCTTTTGGGCCGCACGACGGCTGCCGGGTAGTTCCGTGCCATCATATCTGTTGAGTCAATGCGCGGGAGCGTTACTCGCCTGTGGGTCGCTCCGCATCCTATTTCCGGACGACAAGCTTCTCGGTGCGACCCAACCTGTCGGGCCGGTCTCTCAGTCGTTCGTGTTGGAGTTCCTGCTGACGGTTATCTTGATGTTCGTCATCCTAAACGTTTCGACCGGTGCGAAGGAGAAAGGCATCACGGCTGGCATTGCCGTGGGTGCAGTCATTGCGCTGGAAGCGATGTTCGCCGGGCCAATCTGCGGCGCTTCTATGAATCCGGCGCGCTCGCTGGCACCAGCCGTCGTCTCAGGTCATTTGGACAATCTGTGGGTTTACCTCGTCGCTCCGGTGGTCGGTGCTGTCGTGGCCGTCATGGCCTGCCGCTGCGTGCAGGAACAGGGTTGTTGCCGAACAGCCAAAGACGGAGCGGTGGTTTGCTAGCATTCCACCGAATCCTGGGTTGCTTTACCATATTCGGCTTGCGACTCGAAGTGCCCTCGATCACCACGTTGACTGCTCTGCCCTCTTCGCCTCATTGCCGACGAACGCGGCAATTGAAACCGACTTAGGTGGCGAAAACGAAGTGGCGAGTGAATTCCACATAACGTTTGGCAGTCGAATAAGAATCATCGCGTGAAAGACTGTTGAACTCTCTGCCTATCATACCAATTCCCCGCGCTCAACGGTTGCGGCAATGGCGCCGCAAGTTTCTTCCGCTACTCATCGTTGCTCTTGCGGTGTTCACGGCTGTGTGCCTCTGGCGCCGTCTGGTGCCAGCACCAGCAGTTGGAGATCGTACCGCTGAACCGTCGCGAATGTCCTCTGAACCGGCTTCCGGCGGATTTTAGGTCAAGCCGGGCAACAAAGCTTTCCGGACATCGTTTTCGGGAGTAGCATTTGGCCTTCAGGTCACGGATATGGGCGAAATCCTTATTGAATTTATCATCATTTTCCTGCTGCTCGTCGCGAATGGTGTGTTCGCGATGACGGAGATCGCCGTGGTCTCGGCGCGTAAAGCGCGGCTGAAGCGTTTGGCCCAACAAGGCGACCTGCGCGCCAAGGCCGCGCTCGACCTCGCCGAATCTCCCAACCGGTTTCTTTCGACGGTCCAGGTTGGCATCACACTGATCGGTGTGCTGGCGGGCGCGTTCGGAGGTGCGACGGTGGCGGAGAAAATCGCTGAGGCGCTCAAGGATGTACCGCCACTGGCACCCTATGGAAACGCCATCGGCATCGGTGTCGTGGTGGTGGTCATCACCTACGTCTCCCTCATCATCGGCGAATTGGTGCCCAAGCGGCTCGCGCTTTCCAACCCGGAGGGTATCGCTCGGTTGATGGCACGCCCGGTGAGCAGGCTGGCGGCGTTGGCCAGTCCGGTGGTCGGCTTTCTCGGTTATTCGACCGACTTCGTGCTTCGCCTGTTGGGAGTCAAGGACCGCCAGGAGCAGCGGGTCTCCGACGAGGAAGTGAAGGTGTTGATGCAGGAAGGCATGGAAGCCGGCGTGTTTCACAAAGCCGAGCCGAAGATGGTGGAAAGTGTGCTTGCACTCGATCGCCTGCCCGTGAACGACATCATGACGCCGCGCGCCAAGATCATCTTCCTCAACCGCGCCGATCCGCACGAATCCGTGTGGCACAAGATTGTCGTGAGCGGGCACTCCAACTTTCCGGTTTACGAAGACAATCGCGATAACGTGGTCGGAGTGATCTCGGTGAAAGCAATCTATGCCAACCTCGCGGCCAACACCGGAGTGAAGCTGGGCGACCTGATGTCGCCGCCGCTCATTGTTCCGTCCACGCAAACCGTGGCCCTGTTGCTCGACGCCTTCAAACAAAGCGGTCGTCATGTGGCGCTGGTCGCGGATGAGTTTGGCGGCATCGTCGGACTGGTGACGCTTGTGGATGTGCTCGAAGCGATTGCCGGAGATTTCCCAACCCAGGAGGAACGGCTCAAGCCGGAAGCCAAACGGCGCGACGACGGAACGTGGCTGGTGGATGGTTTTATGGAGATCCAAGCGTTGGAACGGAGCCTGCCGGGTCTCCGATTCCCGCGGGAGCCGGGTCGGGACTACGAGACGCTGGCCGGGTTTGTGGTCACGTATCTCGGACGAGTGCCTAAAGAGGGAGAATCCTTTGAATGGCTCAATCATCAGTTCGAGGTCATCGACATGGACCGTCACCGGGTGGACAAAGTGTTGATTACTCCCCAAAAGTCATCGCAAGAATCCAAGGTTCCACCAGCCCCAGACTCGGCGGAGCCGAAGCAACCTGGCAGCGAGAGCAGCGGCAATGAATTGCACCGCATGAACCAGCCAATTGACACTCGCCTCCTGTATTGGGTCTTTTGCTGTGACCGCACGGAACAAGTAACTGACGCCCGATAGCAATAGGGGCGCATTGCACCGGGACTGTTTGCTGTTCGTCAGGGTGCCAAATCCTCCACCGGTAGTCCCGTGAACCCGCGAGGTCAGCCGGCTTCAAAGCTTGACGCAGCGGACTTCCACAATGAGAATCCATTCCAGCATCGTGACACCCGAGGTGTCCGATGCATCAAGGGTCCGAGACCAAGGAGTCTCGGAGGCCAACGCGGATGGTCGGGCCGCCATCCGATGAACTCGGTTGCATTCCATGCAACGAAGCATCGGACTTGGTTGCTGTATTTGAATCATTCCCTTCGCTGAGGCCGGAGTTGCTCTCTTCGAGCTGAGCACCGCGGGACGACTTGTGCTTAAGTCGATTGCGACGGCGAAGCTCGGCGTTCGCGCCTTCTTATCGCCCTCATGCCGGACGTGATTCAGAACAGAATCGATCCTCGCAACTATGAGCAAGAAAATGGCGAGTGCCGTCATCGTGTACGGCGTCCTGTTGGCAACCTTCAGCTTCGTGATTCATCGGGCCGCTCCTGCGCGGGCCGGAATTACGCTTGCCACCGGCGTCGCCGGGGGTGGCTTGTCTGTGCTTTGGGGCCTCGTGGCGCTGGCTGGCCACAAACGCAGAACGTGGGCCGTTCTGACGATCGTCGCGGTCATCTTCGTAATTCTGAGCCAGGTGGTCCAGGCTTGGATCCCCGCGACGACCATGGAATCACTGAGCCTCGCAGTCCGGCTGCTGGTGACCCTCATGCTCCTGATGACAGTGGGCATGCTCATGTATCTCCTGCACGGCGAACGCCCGCCGGAATTCTATTCCAAGGCGGCTCGTCAGGGCAGCACACCGCCGCTGGACACGTCATCGTGAAAACTCTCAAGCCCGTCAGAATTGCGGCGATTGTTGTAGCTCTGCACGTTCTCGTGCTGAGTTTTTTCATGTCGAAGCCGCCCGCAAAGTACTTCTTCGCTACCTGCATGGGCACTGTCGTGGTTTGGGGAATAGTGTTTTCACTGAAAGAGCAAAGGAGAAGGGCGGGCATCGTTGTCGGCTTGGTGGTCGCACTGGTCATTCAGCAAGTGGCCTTTCACGTTTGGCGTTCTGAGCTGGCCGGCATCTGGTGGCCGCTGGTGCAATTCCTTTCAATACAATGCGTGGTTGTTTCGAGCCTCAGTAGTTCTCCTGGTTAATGCCTTATGACTGGTAAACCTCAAGTCGTGATCGTAGAACACCCATCCGGTTAACCATGAGCAACGCACTTCAAAAGCCGCGAGATGGCGGTGGCAACCGTCACCGGAATGGCCGTTCACCCACTGTTGCAGCCACTGTCTTGATTCTGTGGGAAAACTTTGCGACAGCCTCTGCAGCCAGGAATGCTTGTCGGGAGATGGAAGAGGCGGGGCAGCTTCGGATCGGGCGAGAGAGCATGTGGAAATTCGATCTTCTGCATATGCCAAGGTTTTGCGAAGATGCGGCTCGCGAAGCGGCCGAAGCGGACTGGGTTATCGTGGCATTCGAGAATAATTTGGCGCCCTCGCCCGAGCTGCAGCACTGGCTCGATTCCTGGCGGGCCAGCGCCTCCGGCAAACCGCAGTCGTTGGTCGCTCTGTGTGTTCCCCCTCCCATCCCTGACACAGAGGGCGGTCTGTTGCGCGAACTGCGGACGTTCGCCCGCCGGGTTGGCTGCACTTTCCATGAGCCGCCCGGCGGAGCGAGCTTTGCCTCCGGAAGTGAAAGAACCTCATGAACACAACACTGATCATGCTGAAGGTCTGGCCCGCACTGTTTGTTGTCCTCGTTCACGCCGGAAAGCTCTGGTTTTGCGATCGGATGGTGTGGCTTCATCGCGACGTGCAAGACGCAAGTCCCGAATACCGGGGTTGGCTCTACTGACGCCGCACAAGCGGAAACCCCAGCGACTCTTTGGTCCGAATTGTTTCAATTCCCATGCCCCATCTTTTTCTTGCCGCCGTCACCGCCGATCCGAGTCCGCTGATGATTCTTCCGTTCGCGCTGATGCTGCTGGCTATTGCGCTCATGCCGTTCGTCAACCTGCATTGGTGGGAACGGCACCTCCCAAAAGTCGCAGTCGGGCTAGGCGTGGTGACGACAGTTTACTACGTGTTCTATCTGGGCAACCCGGGCCGGATGCTGCACGTGGCGCACGAATACGTGAGCTTCATCGCGCTCATCGGCTCGCTGTTCGTCGTGGCCGGCGGTATTCACATTGAGGTGAAGGGGGAGGCCAAACCGTGGGTGAATTGCCTGTTCCTGTTCATCGGCGCGGTGCTGGCGAATGTCATCGGCACGACCGGCGCGTCCATGCTGCTCATCCGCCCGTGGATGCGGATGAACAAGTATCGCATCACCGCGTTCCACATCGTCTTTTTCATTTTTATCGTCAGCAACGTGGGTGGCTGCCTCACGCCCATCGGGGACCCGCCGTTGCTCCTGGGCTACCTCAAAGGCGTCCCGTTCTGGTGGGTATTGCAGAAATGCTGGATTGCCTGGGCCATCGTGGTCGTGGGTTTGATTGCGGTTTTCTATGCCTTGGATCGCCGCAATTTTCTGCGAGCGCCGCGCGAAGTGCGGGAAGCAGAAACCCGACGGGAGACCTGGAGGATTGAAGGCTGGGGCAATGTTGGCTTTCTGGCGTTGATTCTGGCGGCGGTGTTCATCAAGCAGCCCGTCGGGTTGAGCGAAGCATTGATGTTGACGGCGGCGGTAGGTTCGTGGTTCGCCACACCCAAACGAGTGCATCAGGCGAACGCTTTCAACTTTCACCCAATCCGGGAAGTGGCCTGGCTCTTCGTCGGCATCTTCGCGACGATGGTGCCGGCGCTGGATTACCTGGAGATTCACGCGAATGAACTGGGCCTCACTTCGGAAATGAAATTCTTCTGGCTCACCGGCGTGCTTTCGGGCGCGTTGGACAATGCGCCAACCTATCTAACTTTTCTCGCCGCCGCGATGGGGCTGCATGACTTGAGCCTCAACAACCCGGAACACGTCCGCCAACTCGTCGCCACGCACGACCACGAACTGATCGCGATCTCGCTGGGTGCGGTCTTTTTCGGCGCGATGACCTATATTGGCAACGGGCCGAACTTCATGGTCAGATCCATCGCCGAACAGGCCAAGGTGAAGACGCCGAGCTTTTTCGCCTACCTGCTCAAATACGCGCTGCCGATTCTGATTCCACTTATGGTGCTGATCTCCATTTTGTTCTTTTCCAGGTGGAGATTATTCTGATGAACGCGGCCAACATCAGCCGCCCCGCGTCTGCCAACCAGTGGTGCAGAAAGGACAAGATTCGCTCATCCCTTACGAATGGGGACTCGAAGTGGGGATGCTGGCGGAAGTCTTCAGAAATTCCGCCCCGCGCTCCATTTGTCAGGCGGAACTCTGCGAAAACTACGATCACAAGCATCAGGAACTCTCGCCGCGCGATCCGGAGAAAGGCTTGAATCGAATGGCTGTGGATATCATGCGGTCCATTTTTCGCCGCATGGCCAGCGAAGGAATCAAACTCGACCAGGGATTGTTGAAACCCTCCAATTCGCCTACACACGACAAGCTGAGGACACTTTGCGTGCCTACGGCACGGATGCGGCGATGAACGGGCTGGACTTTCCGCGTCACGAAGAGGAGACCGCAGTAGCCACCTTTGCCAGAAGCATTCGCGAGGCGGCGCTCACGCACGTTAAAGACCCGATGCTTTGGCCGCTGATTCCCAACTGGAATCGAGTGGAATCCGCGCTTCCCGAATTCCTGGAGGCTCTGAACAAGAGCGTCGCTCAGGATAATATCGACGCGGAAAGAAAAACCTGACGTTGCGTTTACAATTCAAAGCCGCACAACGCATTGATGCAAAAGCAGAGCATTGTGCCATGCTCAACGAGGCCGTCCAATTGGATGTTGACTGACTGAGCGAAATCTTCAACTCGGCGAGCGCCCGCCGTGACCAATGGTTTCACGGGCGATGCCGTGCCAGAAGGATGGTTTGGTGGATGGTGCGCTCATAAGTTGTCATCCCATTTTCAATGTTGCGGTTGCTTCGCCCCGGTCTTCAACTGCCTGTCCCGGAGTTCAAAGATTCGGTCGAAGTCACATGCGCTTTCGGCTTGCGGTCGTAGGCCATGAAGTAGAGCACGGGCACTGCCATGCGGCTGATGAGCAGTGAAGCAATCTCACCAGCCATCAACGCGATGGCCAGCCCTTGGAAAATTGGGTCGGCAAGAATCACGCTCGCGCCCACGACGACCGCCAGTGCGGTCAGCAGCATAGGACGGAATCGCACCGCACCGGCATCCACCACGGCTTCCGACAACGGCATGCCTTCCGCGACCCGTTGTTCGATGAAATCCACCAGGATGATGGAGTTGCGGACCACGATTCCAGCACCGGCCATGAAGCCGATCATAGAGGTCGCCGTGAAGAACGCGCCCATCAATCCGTGCGCGGGTAGAATGCCCACCAGCGAAAATGGAATCGCCACCATCACAATCAACGGGGTCAGGAACGATCGAAACCATCCGACCATCAGTATGAAAATCAACACCAGCACAGCGGCGAACGCGGTGCCGAGATCGCGGAACACTTCAATGGTGATGTGCCACTCGCCATCCCATTTCATCGAGGGTTGGTCATCGGTGAAAGGCTGACTGGCATTGTGGATTTTGAGCGGCGTGCCGTTGCCTCCGAACTCGCGCGTGTCGAGCGCCTTCAACGCTTTGTTCATGTTCAGGATCGCGTAAACCGGACTTTCGACGACACCTGCCACGTCGCCGATGACGTAAGTGACCGGCATCAGATTCTTGTGGTAGATGCTTTTTCCCACGTTGGTCTGCTCGACCTTGATCAGTTCGCGCAAGGGCACGAGTGGCGCGGCGGGATTGGCGGTGGAGCGAACGCGCAGGGCGAGTAGTTCCTCCGGCGTAGTGCGGCTGGCACGCGGCAGTTGCAAAACAATATCCACGTCCTCCTTGTCGCGCGGGACATGCAGCAAGTCCACCGGCATACCGCCCACGGCGATCCGTAGCGTTTCAGAGATGGTGGCCGCGCTGATGCCGTTCAGCGCCGCCTTTTCCTTATCAATCGCAAACCGCGCTTTCGGCTGGTCGGCTTCGATATACCAATCGGTGTCCACGACGCCGGGCGTGCTCTTGAAGACCTGGATGACCTTGCCCGCCAGCGCGAGACGGCTCGCCTCGTTCGGACCGTAAATCTCCGCGACCAATGTTTGCAGCACGGGCGGGCCGGGTGGCACTTCCGCGACTGCGACACGCGCGCCGTATTTTGAAGCAATCTCGGTAACGCGCGGACGCACGCGTTTGGCGATGTCGTGGCTTTGGGCCTTTCGCTCGCCCTTCGAGACCAGGTTGATTTGCACGTCGGCGATGTTCGCACCCCGTCGCATGAAGTAATGGCGCACCAGTCCGTTGAAGTTGAACGGCGACGAGACGCCCGCGTAAATCTCGTAGTCCGTCACCTCCGGTTCGACGCGGACGGCGGCGGCGATTTCGCGCGCACACTGCGCGGTGTCCTCCAGCGCGCTGCCTTCGGGCATGTTGAGGATGATTTGGAATTCACTCTTGTTGTC
>JGI10216J12902_100168712_pt1 | contig 13071 bp, 7 predicted proteins | sample KanNatreferecore_FD_12902 | JGI IMG/M metagenome (IMG submission 12902)
CACTGCTGGCGGTAGCCGGCATCACGGCCGCCCTGCGGAGGCGCTCGGCGGTGGCCGGCGTCCTCGGCATAACCTGCGCGGGGGTCCTACCCCTCCTGCTGCTCACGGTGCGGCCGACACAGCCGCGGAGCCCGACGAAGATCATCCTGTTCGCCGGGCTGGACCTGAGCAGCGGCTCGCGGGGCGTGGGCCTGTTCTACAAGGGCAGCTACTACGACTACCGCGAGGACATCGGGAACCGCTTCGCCGACCTGGCGCGGGCCACCCGGGAGAACGCGCAGAAGGCGGCGCTGGTGCTGGAGGAAGACCCGAAGACGATCTTCGCGGACGGGGTAGCGCCCGTTGAGGGCAAGAGCTGGCGCAACTTCTTCCAGGGGAAGCCGGCCCTCGACGCCGAGGTCTGGACGCTAAGCGGAGCGCGGGGCCTCGCCTTCGCAACGGTGGACGACGCGCGGCCGTTCGTCGACACTCCGTTCGATACGCCGGACCGCGTGAACCTGGAGAACGTCGCCACGCAAACGCGCACCATCGCGTGCCTGGTGGACCACTGGCTGAACGACACCGGCCTCCGGTACGAGGTCGACGCCCTCCGCATGCCCGTGACGGAGGCGTCCCGTTTCAACCGCCTGGGGCTGCAGGGCGGTTTCGCGAGCATCGTGGGCCGGGTGGTGCGATTCGACCTGAAAGAGAGCTTCATCCCCAGCACGCCGGTGCGGGGCTCGCTGGCAGTGCTCACCAATGCCGGCAAGACGTTCATGGGCGTGCGCGGCGCCCTGATTCAGGAGGTGGACGGCCGGGGCGGCTTCCGCTTCGCCGGCATCGCGCCCCGGACCGCCTACCTCGGCAAGAGCGTGACCCAGGTCCAGGCCTACCATCTCGATCCCGCGACCGGGGACGTCGACTATGCGCCCGACCTCGGGCACTCGGGGGCGAGGGCGTACCCGATCGACGTTGAAATGACCGTCGCGCAGAAGACGGTGCAGGTGATCGTTTTCAAATGCGCCAGCACCTCGATCTACGACTTCGTCGATCCGCAGACGCTGAAGACGCTGACCGACGTGCGCGTCTACGACGGCGCCACGAACGCGGAGCCGCGGATGTACGGCAAGGCGGTGGCACACCCGGAACGGTTTCAGGCGGTGGTCGAAGACGCCGCCGTCTTTTTCGCCCAGCCGGGGTTCGCGATCAAGGTGGTGATGGGCTCCGGCCGGGCGGTGAACCGGTTCGTGCTGATCAACTCCACGTACCAGCGGGAGCGGAATTACAACGCAGACGGCGAGAACGCCAGCCCCGTCCCCGCCGGAGGCTACGTCGCCGAAGGTATCGGCTATAAACTCGGCGAGCAGCCGCAGGGAGGCGACCGCCCCACCACGATCCCCGGCGTCACGCACACCCGAACCTACGAGCGGACGATCCCGAGCATCCCGTACATGGTCGCCCGCGACATGTGGCGCTGGGACGACTGGAACGCGGAGAAGCTGCGCAAGTACCGGATCATCAACCGGCAGCTGGACGAGCTTCACAACCGCGCCGGCCAGTACCTGAACCAGGCGGAAGCGGCCCGGGAGCGGAAGGACTGGGCGGCGTTCTACCGCTTGAGCCGGCAGGCTTACGGGTACGAGGCCCGCGCCTACCCCGAGGTGCAGAAGACCGCCCGCGACGTGGTGAAGGGGGTGCTGTTCTACCTGGCGCTGCTGCTGCCGTTCGCCTACTTCGTGGAGCGGCTCCTGGTGGCCAGCGGCACGCTGAAGAACCAGTTGACGTGGGTCTTCGCGATCTTCATCGCCTCGTTCGCGATCATGACGCAGATCCACCCGGCGTTCGACATCACCATGAGCCCGATGATCGTGCTCCTCGCGTTCATCATGCTCGCCCTGAGCGTGCTGGTGATCGCCCTCATTACGGGGAAGTTCGAGCAGCAGCTCAAGGAGTGGAACCGCCAGGTCTCCGGCAGCCACACCGCGGACATCGGGCGGATGAGCATCGCCGCCGCTGCCTTCCAGCTCGGAATCTCCAACATGCGCCGGCGCAAGACGCGGACGATCCTCACCATCACCACGCTGGTGCTGCTGACGTTCATCGTCCTCTCGTTCACCTCCGTCGTAGCCGGCATCCGCTACAACGTGGTGCCCGCGCCGGGGCAGCCCGCCTACAACGGCGTGATGCTGCGGGGCGCGCTGTGGGAGCCGCTGGAAGAGAGCAGCTACCGCCTCCTGCACGACGAGCTGGGCGCCGCGCACGCCGTCGCCCCCCGCGCCTGGTTCTTCGGGGCGCAGGTGGGGGAGCAGAGCTTTCTCACCCTCACCCACGGCGACCGGCGCTTCGACGCCCGCGCCGTGGTGGGCCTATCCCCGGAGGAGCCGGCGCTGACGCGGGTCGACCGCGCCCTCGTCGCCGGCCGTTGGTTCCAGACCGGAGAGACGAACGCGCTGATCCTGCCGCAGACGATGGCGGAGCCGCTGGGAGTCTCCGAGGAGGAGGTCAACGCGGGGACGGCGCGCGTGCGCTACGCCGGCACGGAGTATGTGGTCTGCGGCATCCTGGATGAGGAGGCGTTCCAGGCGATCCGGGACCTGGACCAGGAGCCGCTGACCCCGGTCGACTTCATCCTCGCGCAGCAGCAGATCGCCATCCCGGGAGGCCGGACCGACGCTCCGGTGAAGCTCACCTCGACCGACTACACCCACCTGGAGGCCGGGGCCGCCTTCATCCTGCCCTACCAGACGCTGATGAACCAGGGCGGCGAGGTGCGCTCCGTGGGCATCAACCTGGCGACGCCCGAGGAGGTGAAGCGCACCCGGCTGGACCTGATGCCGCGCCTCGGCCTGAACCTGTACGCGGGAGAGGGCGGGCAGACCTACCGCTACAGCGCCACCGGAGCCACCTCGCTGGCGGCGACGGGAACGATGGCGGTCTCGATCCTGATCGCGGCGCTGACCGTGCTGCAGACGATGCTGGGCGCCGTCTTCGAACGGAAGAAAGAGATCCATATCTTCTCGTCCATCGGGCTGGCGCCGAACCACGTGGCGATCCTCTTCATCGCCGAGGCGCTGGTATATGCCGTGGTGGGCGCGATGGCCGGTTACATGCTCGGGCAGGGGACCGCCAAGGCGATCGTGGCGCTGGGGGTCTTCCCCTACTTGAACCTGAACTTCTCCTCCCTCTCCGCGGTGCTGTCCACCCTGGTGGTGATGGGGGTGGTGGTGCTCTCCACCCTGTACCCCGCGCGGCTCGCCAGCGAGGTGGCGACCCCGGCCTCCGAGCGGACCTGGCGCACCCCGGAGCCGGACGGCGACGAATGGACCATTCCCATGCCGTTCATGGTCACCGGCGACCAGGCGGCGGGCCTGAACCGCTTCCTGGCCGAGTGGCTCCGCGCCTACGAGGAGTACGCCGTCGGCGACTTCGTTACCCAGGGCGTCTCCCTCACGGAGGAGGCGACGGAGGGTGGGACGGCCTACACGATCGCCTTTACCGCCTGGGTAGCGCCGTTCGACCTGGCGGTGAGCCAGCATGTGGAGGTCCGGACCACCCCCACCGACGCCGAGGGGATCTCCGAGCTGCAGCTTTTCCTCCGCCGCACCAGCGGCGACACCACCAACTGGAAGCGGGTCAACCGGCGGTTCCTGAACGCCTTGAGGAAACAACTCCTTATCTGGCGCACACTTCCGGGAGGGGAACGCGAGAGGTACCTGGGGTAAGCCGGTTAACGTGGACGTGGGTGGACGAGGTGGACGGAAGGCCGGCTTCCCATCGATGGGCTTCTCGGACCCGTCGGACTCATCGGACCTGGCCTTCGACGACGACGACGAGGACGAGGACGACACCCCCGGGCGGGACCTGCGTGAGGGCGCCGGGCGTTGGGCCGGAAGCGGGCAACCGATGGAAGCGGCAACCGTTCTCAGCGGCGGACGATCAGGGGCAGTTGTAAACGGTTCTAGTTCGCTAAAGTGTTTGCAAGTGTTTGCAAACCCTTGCAAACGGGTGTATCATCTGACTGGCAGGTATGCGCGGGAGTAACCGTAGGTCGCCCTCACGGGCGGCAACCGCTGGTCGGTGGGATCCTACGGCCCGGGACCTGCTTTCTTTTTGTACTCATGTTTCCCAGCCCGGCAGAACCTCGCCGGCACACCGCCGCTCTTCGCTCTCCCGCGGCACGATCTTAAACTCCGTAACCCCAGAGCCTCGCGTCATGGCGATAGGCGCGGGGCAACAGGAGGCGGGCGTAACCGTCCTCCGTGAAGCCGTAGGCGTTGGTCCAGACGGCGTAGCAGGGCTGGGGGCCAACCCGAACGGTCGTGACCAGTGACCTACCAAGGCTTTAGCGCCACGATCCGAGCCGCCGGCGGTATTGACCCCATTCGTGCCTGCGAGGGCGGGCCTGTGCCGAAGGGTTGGGGTTCAAAGCTCCGCGACCGGCCACACCGCGGAGGCGAAGCCGAGCGCGCGGAGCTGTTCCGCGTTCCGCTCGGCACCATCGCGCTCGGACGGATCCCAGGCGTAGGCGAGCGCCTTTGCCGTCAGCCATCGAGGGTCCGCGTGGGCGCCCCGATGGACGCGGCGGAGCGCGCCAGGACGCGGAGGGTTAACGCTCCCCGCTCCGATTTCGTTTGCCGGAGATAGGGGTCACTCCCGGGTCACTCCCACACTCTCACACTCGCCTACGGAGTCGCCGGGTCGGTAAAGATCCCCATCGCCTCGTATTCGTCGATGATCTGCAGTTGGGACTTCGCCGCCCCTCCCGCCGTGAGCCATGGGGTGTCCCGGGTCCACTTGGCGTGCCCGTCGATGAAGAGCCATACCCGGCCGTCGGCGTGGCGTTTGCCCATCGGCCAACGCGCGGTGGGAGGCACGCCGTTGCCGTAGCCAGGCGTCGTGTAGTAGGCGGCGTAGCCGAGCGCCGGATCGGTACCGGTCTCGGAGGCGAAGAAGACCTGGGCGGGCTTGTTGATCCCCGCCAGGGTCACCATCCCGAAGGAGGTGCCGCTCTTGTACTTCGTGGCGCTGGTGAGGCTCAGCCAGTAGTTGGCGCTGTAGGAGAGCGGCAGCAGGCGCTGCATGGCCGGCGCGGTCATCGTGAGCGTAGCACCGGGGATGCCGGCGTCTACCATCTGCTTCTGGTAGCAGAACACGGCCTTGGAGAAGCCGCCCTTGTGGGGATCGGAGGGACAGCCGAAGAAGGCGTAGTTCTTCGCGTAGGGCTGGAGCGCCACGGGCCAGCCGGGCCAGCCGATGTACGCCGCGTCGCTGGGAGCCGCCGTCGGGTTGGCGCGGCAGGAGTCCGCGTGGGTGACGGCGGGAAGCGTCTCGTCATAGTCCTGGATGTACATGATCAGGGCGGAGCCGACCTGTTTCAGGTTCGAGATGCAGGTGGCCTGACGCGCCTTGTCCCGTGCCTGGGCGAAAACGGGGAAGAGGATGGCAGCAAGAATGGCGATGATGGCGATGACCACGAGGAGCTCGATGAGAGTGAAGCCTACCCGGGTCTTGACGGTGCGGTTCCGAAGCACTTGGGGTCCCTCCCTCTGCCGGCGTCCGCCCGGCATGACGGCGGGCGAGGATGCTGGTGGTTGATGAACACATTCGCTATAGCGGGTCCACAGTCCTGCGGAAGCGTTAACCTTAAATCGCGCCTAAGTTTCGCGGGATACGCGGCTCGACTCTCGGCGCATCCTGCCAGCTTGAAGAACGCGGCGCTCCGGAAGGATAACGTGCGCGGCCGGGCTGATTAGACCACGACGCCCTCTGCGAAGTCGTCTCCCGCGCTCTTCCGAGGTCCCCCCATGCCGCTCACGCGCCGTGAACTACTGATGACTGCCGCCTCATTTGCGGCCCTGGAGCCGGCCGCCGCGCTGCCCGGGGCTCCCTCGTTCCCGCTCATCGACACCCACCAGCACCTTTGGGACCTCAAGACGATCCGCGTGCCGTGGCTCTCGGGCAAAGGCGCCGCGAAGATCGCGACGCCTCACACGATGGAGACCTACCTGCACGAGGCCCGGGGCCTGGGAATCGTGAAGACCGTGTACATGGAGGTCGACGCCGCCGAGGAAGACCAGCGCAAGGAGGCCGACTTCGTCATCGCCACCTGCAAGAGCGGCAAGACGCCGATGAAGAAAGGGGTCATCTCCGGACGCCCCGGCAGCCCCGCCTTCGAGGCCTACGCGCGGAGCTATCAGGACGTGCCCTACATCCAGGGGTTCCGCCAGATCCTGCACCCGGCGAACCGGCCCAGAGGGATGTGCCTGGAACCCCAGTTCGTCAAGAGCATCCAGCTGCTGGGCGAGATGGGGAAGTCCTACGACCTCTGCCTCCGGCCGGGGGAGCTCGAAGACGGCTGCCGTTTGGCGGACCTCTCGCCCCGGACGCGGTTCGTCCTGGACCACTGCGGCAACGGCGACGCGAGCTGGGGCGGCAAGGGACCGGACTACGAGGCGTGGGCGCGCGGGATCACCGGCTTCGCCAAACGCAAGAACGTGATCTGCAAGATGTCCGGCGTCATCAGGACCGCCACCGGCAGCGGCAGCAGGACGGAGCAGTTGAAGCCGCTGGTGCGCCACGTCATCGACGCCTTCGGCACCGACCGGGTGATCTGGGCCAGCGACTGGCCGGTCTGCGAGTTCGCCGCCTCGCTGAAGGAGTGGGTGGAAGTCGCTCACGCGCTGACGAGCGATCTGCCGGGCGCCGAACAGAAGAAGCTGTTCCATGACAACGCCGCGAAGTTCTACTCGATCTAGCCCCCCCACCCCACCCCCGCTCTCTTTGCGCTCTTGTGCCGCCCGCTCTCACCTTACCGCCCGACTCTCGGGTGCAACGGGATTTCGGTGACAGGCCTATCGAATGCCTTCGGCCGGCCGGCGCCAGAGCTGCCGCACCTCAAGCGGCTCGTCCGTGAGGATCGCGTCTACTGCCCGGTCGCGCGCCGTCATCCAGTTTGCGGGCTGCGCGGCCGCCACGAGCGGGCCGGCGATGAAGATGCGCTTTCCCGCGGCGTGGACCGCCTTTGCCTGCTGCTCCGAAGGGATGAAGCGCAGGTACATCCAGTCGGCGTCCTTCTCCGCACGGGCCTCGCCGAGCTCTTCCGGTTCCGGTACGAGCCGGGCGACGTGGGTCCGGGGATCGGCCCGGCGGAGCCGGAGCCGCAGTTCCCGCATCTGGATCGGCCGGCCGATAGCGACCACACGGTCGAGCACCCCGTAGCGCCTGGCGGCCGCGACCATGTCCGCCTCGATCCGCGCGTCCTCCCCTTTGAAATCGATGGCGATAAGGGTATCCGGTCGCCCGAGATCACGGACCAGCGCAAAGACCTGCTCCAGCGTGGGGATACGCTGGTCCGCGAAGGAGCGGTCGAACCAGCTTCCGGCGTCCAGGCGCTGCAGCTCCGCCAGGGTCCGGCCGGTTACCGCTCCCTTGCCGTTGGTGGTCCGGTCCACCGTCTCGTCGTGGATGCAGACCAGGTGCCCGTCGGACGAGCGCCGGAGGTCGGTCTCGAAGCCCAGCCCCAGCCCCAGGCAGGCGGTGAAGTTCCGCAGCGTGTTCTCCGGCGCGTGCCGGAGCAGCCCCCGGTGCGCAACCAGTGCCGGATCGCGGCGCTCCGGGCCGCGAGCGTTCTGCGCCGGGGCGGAGCATACGGGCAGCAACGCGCACGCGATCAGTGAGAAAGCCCGCCAGGAACGGAGCCGCAACGTACCCGCCGTTACGCGATCCGCAAGCGGTGGACGAGGACACATCGAGGAACCTTGCGTTGGCCCCACGCTCATAACGGACGGGAGAACAAGATGCCGATCTGGTTGTTGGTTAGTCTGCGCGTGCTGCTCGGATTGGGCGTGTTCGTTGGCGCGATGTGGCTGTACATGGCGTACCCTGACGGCCTCTTCCGGAGTGGTATTCTGGTGTTTGCGAGAGTATGGTCGCGGCGTTCTTCCTGGGGAGCGCAATCATAGACCGTGTTCCCGGCAAGTGTCCAGAGTGTAAGGAAGCGGCATCGTTCCGCGTGAGCAGCAACCCGATCACCTACGTGTGCCGGAAGTGCGCGCACTCCGTGAAGTCCCGCATTGGAGAAGGCGACTGACGCGACCGAGCACGCTCAGGTGCCGGCGGCCCCACCGAAGAACGGGGAATGTTCCTGCGGCTCCGCGAGGGTGCGGCCGTCGGTGTCGCACGCGTACCGCTCGAAGAGCTCGGGGCGCAGCGTTACCTTCAGCTTCGCGTAGTGCTTCTTCGCGGTCTCGAAGTCCATCTGCGGCGGGTTCTCGTGCCTCAGGCCCTTCGCCGCCAGGAGCAGGCCGAAGAACCGGTGGTTAGGCGTCAGCCCGGCAAATGACGCGCTGCCCGGGCCGATCGCGGTGACCAGGACGTGGTCGCTCGTGTGATTCGATGACGTCCAGGTAACCTTGGTGTGGTTGCCCAGCGCCATGGCGAGAGCCGGAGAGCCGCCTCCGTAGAACTCCGACACGCCGAACGGCGACTGCCCCCGCAATGCCGCCGCGACCGCCTCCGCCTCGGCCGCGGTAAGGGTGATCGACAGCCCCTCCCGGACCACCTCGCGGAGCCTGTCCGCGGACGGACGGTTTCCGGCGGCCTTGAGCAGAACGCCGTAACTCGCCTTCATCCCCGCCAGGGTTTTGAGCCCGGCGGTGCTGTCGATGTACTCCGTACCGGACCCGTTCAAGGACGGGCCGCCGGTGGCGTGGTCCGCGGTGATGACCACAAGTGTCTCCCCGTCCTGATGGGCGAACTCCACGGCGGCCTTGACGGCCTCTTCGAAGGCGAAATAGTCGTAGAGGGTGGCGGCAAGGTCGTTCCCGTGCGCCCCCGCATCCACGCGCCCGCCCTCGACCTGCATGAGGAAACCCTTGGACGCCCCTTTCAGGCTGGCCAGCGCCGCCCGGGTCATCTCGACGAGCGTGGGCTTGCTCTCCCTCGAGGCGGGATCGTTCAGGTGATCGACGCTGTACGGCATGTGCCCATCGTGAAAGATGCCGAGGACCTTCCCGCTCCGGGCAGCGGGCTTCATCAGCTCCTGCCGCGATTTCAGGATCTGGTAGCCCGCCTTCGCGAAGTCGGCGTAGAGGTCCCGCCTGTCCTTGCGCAGCGCCGGGGAGAAAAACCGGTCGCCGCCGCCCATGAGCACGTCCACGCCGGCCTTCAGAAGGTTCTCGGCGATCAGGCCCTCCAGGTCCCGCTGGACGCAGTTCACGGCGAAGCCCGAAGGGGTGGCATGGGTGATCGTCGTGGTGGTCACCAGCCCGGTTTTCATCCCTGCCTCCCGGACCACGGAGGTCAGCGGGCGCAGCAAGGTGCCGTCGGGATACTGGTTGAGCTGGCCGTTCCAGATGCGGCGCCCCGAACCCCACGCCGAGGAGGCGGCGGAGGAGTCCGTGACCACGGAATTGAGGGAGCGCGTGGACTGGAGACCGCTCGTGGCATACTCCTGATCCACGAGCCATGCCCAGTAGCCCGGCCGCCCGTTCACCACGCGCTGAAAATCATCGGCCATGGAGATGACCTGCAGCGCCGTCCCGTCCGTGACGCAGAAGATGACGTTCTTCGGCTTCCCTTTGCGCGCGCTCTTCGGCGGCGCGGCGAGACCCGGCGCGCCCAGCGCGCCCATTGGGGCTGCGCCGAGCCCGCCGCCAAGTAAGGACCGTCGCGATATCGACATGCCGGCTTCTCCGAGGGCTTAAGTGGGGCCACTTCTGGCTCCGGCCCGTTCGGGACGCGGACGCCCCTCTCCTCCCGCTGCGAGCGCTGCGATGGGATGGGACGGGTTACGCTAAGGGCCAACCGGTCCTGGCGGCGAGGAACGCGCCCAATCGTCGCACTTCGGCCTCGTTGAAAGTCGCGTGGACCTGGGATGAGCACGGGCCGGACTTCACGACCAGTCGCCACGCTTCACCACTCGAACCGCTGACCTCGATGGTCGCGTTGCGGTAGGTGGTGACCACACGGGCACTCAAGAAGCGCCAGCCACAGCGGCGCTCCAGGTAACTACGCCCCGCCAGCCACCTTTCGTCGCCGTAGATAGCCCAGGCGGCTCCCCAAGTCGCGGCCCAAATCGGAAGACTCAAGCAAAGCAAAGCGGCCAACCGCTCCACCGCGCTCCCGTCCCTCATTAGAAGGCACATCACCACCAGGGATGCCAGCAGCAACGGGAAAGGGGCGGCATTCTGGAACAGGTGGGCGCGCCGCGTGAGGCCGATCGAGATAACGTCATCCGAAACCGGGTTCACGGCCCAACCGGGGGGCAGCAGACCGCTTTCGAAAGGCCCGAGTCCCAAAGCGCCGTGGGCGGTCTCCGCCGAGGCGGCTCGCGGCAGGTTCTCTTCCACCGCGGGATGCCCGGGCACCGGCAGCGGCAACTGCCGGCCCCACGCAATCGATGCCCGGATCCGCGAGGCGATCTCCGAGATCCCGGTAAGGTGCCAGAAGAAACGGTTGTGAGCCCGCCGGAGGACGGGGAGCACGCGGGCGAGCGACGGTTTCGGGTCGCGCTCCGCGATGCTCGAAAGGGCCAGGGCGGCGGACTCGGCCACGTCGCGGTCGCGGCTGGTGACCAGTTGCGCGAGAACGTCGGCGCAGGCCGCGTCGCCGGCCTGGCCGATGGCGGCGCACACCTCTCTGGTGAGGCGGGCCGCTTCCGGATCCTGGAGCAGGGAGCGGAGGGAGGCGACGGCGTTATCCCCTCCGATCCGCCCGATGGCGGCCACCGCTACCGCGGCGACCGGGTAGGACGGGTCGTAGCAGCGCTGCCGGAGTGATGGCAGCGCGCCGGCCCCTCCCAGCTTGCCGAGCCCGTACGCGCACCACCGACGAACATCGTCACTCGGATCGGAAAGGTGCGAGGTGAGCAGGTCCGCCGTCGAGGGATCACCGATGCGCGCTAGGGCCTCCGCGGCGGCAGCGCGCTTCCGGCCGCGGTCGTCCAGGAGCTGGCAGAGGGTAGATATGGCCGGAGCGCCGATGCGCACCAGGGCCGCCACGGCTTGCTGCCGGACCTGGAGTTCGGGATGGCCCAGGTCCGCGAGAGACTGGCCCAGCAGGTCTGGCCCGGGCGCCGTCGTCTCAACCGGGTTGTTCTTCGCCTGCTGCATCAGCTCCATCTTTGATTGTGGCGGGAGCGGGCACTGGCTCCACCAGGGGCGCAGGTGGCCGGCGGCAATCCATTCCCAGCCCGCCTTCATGGAAAAAAGCGGGGCGCTCCGCCGAGCGCCCCGCAGCGGACGGGTCGAGCGGACACGAGGTGCTCGCCCGGCCGGTTCTGTGCGTGCTGTTACTGGACGGGGACGGACGTGCCCGGCTTGAGGATGGTGGAGCCGTGCGAGTAGAACCTCTTGCCCCACTTGAAGTCGTTGGGGTTCAGCGCGGCGTCCAGTGTCATCCACTTGGAGTGCCCGTCCGCGAAGGTGTAGTTCGCGCCGTTGTTGTGCCGGTCCGGCTGCGTGTAGACGAGGTGTGAATACTGGGTGCCCGGAGCCGTGCGGCACGCGACCAGTTCCTGCCGGACCCTGACGGGAGTGTTGGCTTCGAGCGGGACCCCTTGGGCCTCGGCCTCGCCCGCGAATTTCCCTCCGCCCACCAGCGTCACGCCGTGCGTCGACCGGTGCGATTTGTTGTTAGTCCCGGAAGCCGACGAGTTGTCGTTGTAGCAGCTCGAGTAATTCGTCGCGTCGGTCACGATGATCTCGTCCGCCGGCGCGATCAGCTCTGCGTCGCTCACGACCCGCGCGGGGTCGATGGTCCGGCGTTTTCTGGGGATGATCGCGGCGTTCGCGGTGTATGAGATCCGCGGGACCTGGTTATCGAAAGTGTTCGTCGGGGGATGGCCGCGGATGGGATCGCTCGGGCAGACGAACAGCCCCGCGTTCTTGGCATAGGGCTGCACCAGGAAAGACCATTGGGTGTAGCCCCCGGCGCCGCTGTTGTTGTTGTTGTAGTAGTAGGCCATCGGGAAGGTCTCATCATAGTCCTGCTTGTACATCATGATGGCCGTCCCCATCTGCTTGGTGTTGGAGACACAGTTGGTCTGGCGGGCCTTTTCGCGGGCCTGGGCGAAGACGGGGAAGAGGATCGCTGCCAAAATGGCGATGATCGCAATGACTACGAGCAGCTCGATCAGGGTGAAGCCTGACCGGCGGCTGCGGCTTTCTGGGGAACGCATCAAGGGGTCCTCCTGAGGGCGTGGATCTCGGCGCAGACTGGGCGCGCCGGCCTACGAAATCCTGAACGCCTCAGGTGAAGCGGACCTTTACCTGTGGTTATGCCTGGCTTAACACCGCTTATCCGGCGCTTAAGACGCGCCCCACGACGGCCCTCCACCCGGCTGCGTGCCGCCCCCTCAGCCGGCGCGAGCGATCGCCGCGATTCCGAGCAGGACGACGGCCGCGGCGGCGGTCCGGCTCCAACCCCTGGCCTCACCCAGCAGCTGAGAGCCCGCGAGGACGCTGAGGAGCACCGAGACGGAGCGGACCGGCACTACGTAGGACACGGGCTCCGTCCGCAGCACGTTCAGGACCAGCAGGTAACCGCCCATGGAGGCCAGGGCGGCGGCGTAGAGGGAGGGACCGAGCCGGTGGCGCTCCGCCGCGAAGTCGCGCCACCGGCACCGGGACCCGAGCATCGCGCCGGCCCCAAGGACCGCCGCGCCCACGGTGAACGTGAGAACGATGTACAGCGCCGGCGGTATCAGTTGGACGCCGAGCTTGTCGAGCGCGGAGTAGGCCGACGTGCAGAGCCCAGTGGCGACCGCCGCCGCGACACCGGTCAGCGGAATCCGCGCGGCCGCCGTAGGCGGCATCGCCAGCGCGGCCACCCCCAGGACGATTGCCATGATGCCGGTCCAGCCGAGGGCCGTCGGCCGCTCGTGGAAGAACAGCACGCCCCAGAGCGCCGTGACCAGCGGCGCCACGCCGCGGGCGATCGGGTAAGCGCGGGAGAGGTCCTCGGAGCGGTAGCTCAGCCCGATGAGCCAGAAGTACAGCGCGTAGAGCGCCCCGGTCCCGAGGGCGCAGAGCAGGCCCGCCATCGGAACCCGCGGCGGCCAGTGCAGCCATAGCGCGAGCGGCGCTCCGGCGG
>JGI10216J12902_100377308_pt1 | contig 13070 bp, 6 predicted proteins | sample KanNatreferecore_FD_12902 | JGI IMG/M metagenome (IMG submission 12902)
GATTCAGCGTCCTTCACGATGTGGCTCGCTGGCGACGCCGAGCACGAAGAGATCGACTGGTTCGAGACAACGGGTTACGACAGCAATCCCGGAATGCGCGTTGATGTACTCAAGGCAAATCATCACGGAAGTTGCAACGGTGTCACGCCTCGTTATCTCACGCTCACCCATCCACAGTGGGTCGTCGCATCACTCGGCGTGCGCAACCCGTTTGGGCACATGCATGCACAAGCAAAACGCATCTATAAGGATGCCGGCGTCCCATGGTATCGCACCGATCAGAACGGAACGATAACGATCAGAGCTCCGGGAACTCCGGGCAGCAGTTTCTCGATTACTCCCGAGCGCTCAGGAACAGATCTCAATGGTCCGAGCGATCGCACGTCGCGACAACTCGGATGCAGGTCATAGTTCGCAGCTCGCAGCACTTAGTCCACAGTCCGTAGTTAGTCCCCAATCCGCAATTAGTCAGCAGTCCGAAATGCCGTTAGTCCGCAATCCGCAGTCGCTCAAAGCTGGATATCCCCGCCTCGATCGCTCTTGGACTTCCTGGACACCTGCTTCGCCGACCTCTCAACCGCTTTTCTCTTAGCTTCTGGATCAGTCTCGATCAACAGCGCGGATTTCCCCTCCCGCCGATCGTGAGTCACCGACAACACGTCCCCTTCCTTGACGCCTTCCGGCAACAGCCACTCGGGAATTGGTGTCACACTTCGACCATCAACCTCTATCGAGGCTGAGCCATCTTCGATCACATCGACGATCCATGTGTGCTTGGAATGTTTGGTCATGACGGATTCTCCACCGTTTCTGCCGTACGAAATGAGACAGGATTTCTAGAGTAGCACATGGCATGTCGTATGCGCCATTGCGCGTCCCCAGATCGGAACTACTCGCACTATTAACGCACGGGATCTCCTCTATGCAGAGCGACTCTGGTCACACGACCTCTGTCTGGATGGACACTACTGAAGTACCACAGTTTCAATCGCTTACCCAGGATCTGCGCGCCAACGTCTGCGTCGTCGGAGCTGGCATCGCCGGCATGACGACCGCGTACCTGCTCGCCCGCGCGGGGCGCGCCGTCGTATTGATCGATGACGGGCCGATCGGCGGCGGCGAGACGAGTCGCACCACCGCGCATCTCACCTCTGCGCTCGACGATCGCTACTACAACATCGAGAAGATGCACGGAGAGGAAGGTGCGAGAATCGCGGCAGAGAGCCACATGTCGGCAATTCATCGAGTCGAGACGATCGCATCGATGGAAGACATCGACTGCGATTTCGAGCGGCTTGAAGGTTACCTTTTTCTCGGCGGCACGGAGACACGCAAAGACCTCGAGCGCGAGCTCGAGGCTACACATCGCGCCGGAATAACTGATACCCAGCTCGTCGATCGCATCCCTTTCAGCTTCTGGGACAGCGGACCAGCTCTTCGCTTCCCTCGACAGGCCAGCATTCACCCGCTCAAGTACCTCAAGGGTTTGGCCCGCGCGATTCTTCGCGACGGAGGCAAGATCTACACTGGCGTGCACGCCGAAAAGATCGAGGACGGCGAGCCGGCACGCGTGACCACGAGTGAGGGCCGCGTCATCAGCGCCGACAACGTCGTCGTTTGCACCAATACACCCGTGAACGACTGGCTCATCATCCACACCAAGCAGGCAGCCTATCGCACCTACGTCATCGGCGCGCGCGTTCCCAAGGGAGCCATCCCGCACGGCTTGTACTGGGACACTCCGGATCCATACCACTACATCCGGCTCCAGCCGGCCGAGGATAAAACTGGTCGCGAGCTCGATCACGAGATCCTCATCGTCGGTGGCGAAGACCACAGGACCGGTCAGGCGGAGGACACCGAGGAAAGATTCGTCCGTCTGGAGCAATGGACACGCGAGCGGTTTCCGATGATCGAGCGTGTCGAGTATCGGTGGTCCGGCCAGATCATCGAGCCGGTCGATTACATGGCGTACATCGGAAAAAATCCTGGCGGCGACCAGCATATCTGGATCGCTACTGGCGATTCAGGCAACGGAATGACACACGGCACCATCGCCGGCATCATGCTCAACGAGCTCGTGCAGGGCAGGAAGCACCAATGGGCCCGACTTTACGATCCAGCTCGCGTCAGACTACGCGCCACGCCGGAATACCTCAGGGAGAGCGGCAACATCGCGAAGCAGTACGGGGATTGGTTCACGAGTAGCGACACTGAGCAGGTCGCGGCGTTGAAGCCGGGTGAAGGAGCAGTCGTCGGCCGCGGCCGAGGCAAGATTGCGGTCTACCGTGACGAGCGAGGCAATCTTCATCAGCGCTCAGCCGTCTGCACTCACCTCTATTGCATCGTTCACTGGAATGACACCGAGAGAACCTGGGATTGTCCGTGCCACGGATCGCGCTTCGGGCCCTATGGCCAGGTCATCAACGGCCCGGCTATAACCGAGCTTTCTCCTGTCTTTCCTGAACAACGGAAGGAGAGGAGCGCAGCGAAGCGGTGACCTGATGGCGTTTGCCATCATCGACGAGATGGATTGCCTTCTCGATCGATGTCCCATCCACCGTCAAATCGACGTTTCCGCTCTCCAGTCCATCCGGATTGTCGACTGTGATCTCGTAAGTCGATGATCTGAACCGGTACTCGATGGTGAATTCCTTCCAGCTCGCCGGGATGCATGGCTCGATGAAGAGCTGCTCCCCACGCTGACGGAAGCCAAGTATCGCCTCGAGCGCGGTACGGTACATCCAGCTCGCTGAGCCCGTGTACCATGTCCACCCACCCCGTCCGAGATGCCCCTTGGCGGTGTAGACATCGGCGGCGACCACATACGGCTCGACTTTGTAGACGTCGACTCCTTCCGCGCTGTCCGCATGCGTGATCGGATTCAGCATCTGGAACAGCTCGAATGCACGATCTCCATCGCCTTGCAGCGCTGTTGCGAATACGGCCCACAGCGCTGCGTGCGTGTACTGTGCTCCGTTCTCGCGCACACCTGGCAGATAGCCCTGGATGTAGCCGGGGTCGTGCGTCGTCTTGTCGAACGGCGGCGTCAGTAACAGGATCAGCCGTGCATCTTCTCGTACCAGATATTTGTTGAAAGACTGCATTGCGATCCGGGCGCGATCCGGTCGGCCAGCACCTGAGATGACACTCCAGGTCTGGGCGATCGAGTCGATCTTGCACTCGTCGCTCGTACGCGATCCCAGCGGTGAGCCGTCGTCGAAATAGGCGCGACGATACCATTCTCCATCCCACGCCGATCTATCGACTGCCTCCGCGTAGCCGTCTGCCTTAGCCAGCATTTCGTCGCGCGTTTGTCCATCGCCACGCTTCTCGGCGTGGGCAGCGAAGGAACGCAACGTCGCGATCAGAAACCAGGCGAGCCAGACGCTCTCGCCCTTTCCTTCAATTCCGACTCTGTTCATGCCGTCGTTCCAATCACCGCTGCCGATGAGTGGAAGACCGTGCACACCGGTTGTGCAGGCTCGTCTCAATGCTCGAACACAGTGATCGTAGATGCTTCCAACCTCGCCGGAATCCTTTGGCAGATCGTAAATCTCGTGCTCGTCGGGATTCAGCTCCCGCATCGTCAGATACGGAACTTCGACATCGAATATCCCGCTGTCGCACGCGACGTTCACGTAGAGATCGATCACGTACGGGAGCCACACCAGGTCGTCCGAGAAACGGGTCCGCACCCCGCGGCCACTCTGTGGATGCCACCAGTGCTGGACATCACCCTCCACGAACTGACGCGATGCCGCTCTGACAATGTGCTCTCTGGCAATCTCCGGGTCTGCGTAGACGAACGCCATCACGTCCTGCAGCTGGTCGCGGAAGCCGAATGCGCCGCTCGACTGGTACAATGCTGACCGCGCCCACATGCGACAGGACAGCGCCTGGTAGAGCGACCAGCGATTCACCATCAGATCGAACGTCGGCGCCGGTGTCTTCACCTTGATCGCGCTGAGCCTGTTCCCCCAGATGCGGATGTTCTCATCCACGGCTCGTTTGGCCTCACTGGCTCCGCGGTGGCGTGCGATGATATCACGAACTGCGTCTTCGCTTCCCGCCGCACCCAGCAGCATGACGATGTCCCGCGACTCGCCAGGATCGATCGTGACGCTCACCTGCAGCGCACAGCACGGGTCGATCGTCGCACCAATCGCTCCCGACAACCCTGCCCGCTCGAGCGCCGCCGGACTCGAGATGGTGCCGTTTCTGCCCAGGAACTCGCGACGGTCGGCAGTATAGTAAGCGACGCGCTCGCTGATCGAGGCGAAGGCGACACACTCGGCGAACTGCGTGTCGAAGTAATTGCGCGCGAACATCGACTGCGTCTTTTCGTCGAAGCTCGTTCGAATCTGATACTGCGTCAGCTCTCGCGTGACACCGAGCACCCACTCGACGTACCAGGTGAGAGTCAGTTTTCTTCGCGCGGTTCCCTCGTTGCGCAGGGTCAGCACGCTGATCTTCACCGGGTCGGCCTTGTCGACACCGAGTCGAAACGAGCTCATCAACCCTTTGTGGCTGTGCTCGAAGACAGAATAGCCCGCGCCGTGTCTCACCTTGTACGGTGTCGGTTCGCGAATCGGACTGGGTGTGGCCGTCCAGAGATCGCCGTTCGCATCGTCGCGCAGGAACACACAGTCGCTCGATGGATCGCGCACCGGGTCGTTGTGCCAGGGCGTGATGCGATAGAAGAAGCTGTTGGCCGCCCACGTCATTCCGCTTCCACCATCGCTAACGATGAAGCCGCCGCTGGGATTGCCAACCACGTTTATCCACGGAGCAGGCGGCAGGTCGCTTCCGGTCAGGTGAATCTCGTACTCACCCTCGGCATTGAATCCGCCCAGTCCATTGAAGCACTGCAGCCCCGTCCCCGGGTCCGCTGTCTCAGCGTGAATCGGTACAGTTCCCAATGGAACGATGTCACGGTTCATGATCTCGAGCTTCGGCGGATATCTGTCCTCGACACCCGGGAATTCGAGGAAATTGCCGAGACCCAGACCATCGCAGTTGACCTGCACCCGCGCCATTGCTTTGAGAAGTGTGATGTCTTCCGGCTTGAGCAGATCGGCACGGCGAATGAACACGCCGCCAGGGCGATCGAGCAATCCAGCTTCGCTCGACGCCATTGCGGTCGCCAGCAACTCGTCACTAACCTCCTGCATGTACGAGGCTGGATGCACGTTCAGGATCACCAGATCGCAGGTGATTCCCTTCAGTCTCCAATAGTGGTGGGTTCTCAGCAGTTGCCTGATGCTCGGCATCCCCACCGAGCTGTCGATCGTCGCGAGAAGGATCGGCCAATCCCCTGAGATGCCCAGCGTCCACAGCGCCTCTTGTCCTAGTCTGTTCTCCTCGACCGCACTCTGCGCCGGCCTGAATCCCGGGTGCGGAAACATCAAGTGTCCGGCAAGATCCTGATACAGTGCTGCATCAGCGGGTGCGATTCCGAGATCGCGCAGCTCCGCCTGTGCCTGCGCCCAGGAAAGGTCGAGCGCGCGACGGGCACTGTACGGATCGTGATACAGATCGGCGAGCTCGATCGCGCGCTCTTTCTCTTCAGCGATGAATGTCGTGAACGCTACGTGCGCGGATCCGCCGGCTGGAATCCGTACTTTCACGCGCAGTGAGAAGATTGGATCGAGCACTGCGCCTACCGTCCCTGTCAGCTCGGCACCTTCATCGAGTGCGGCGGCATTTCTCACCGAGCGGCCGCGGCCTACGAATTTTGCACGGTCCGTCTCACAAGTAACGTCACCAACTAATTCCTGTCCGCACGCCACGACGTGCGCGCACCAGATCGCCGCCTCCGTTGCGGAACGAGGACGTCGCGTTGCCAGCAGTGCCGCTTTGCCTTGGAGAAACTCCGTTTGCACGAACAGATTTCCAAACGCCGGATGGGCACGATCGGAATCGGGCGGCGCCAGTACGACCTCGGAATAACTCGTCAGCTCTATGTCGCGCGCCTGCAGTGACCTGTTCGTCAGCAGTATGCGGCGTACTTCGGCGGCATCGTCGGATGCAACCGCGATTTCGGTCACCGTGTCGATGTCACCATCGCGCCGGATGAACGTGATGCGGTCGCTGGCGAAGAGAACGCGATACCAGCTCGGCTCCGTACCCGATGGTTGGTGTGCCGTCGACCACACGTGACCGGTGCTGAGATCCTTGACGTAGCACCACTGGCCGAAGTTGTCGCGCGTACTGTCGTGTCGCCAACGAGTGACGGCAAGATTCCCGTAGCGGCTGAATCCGCCGCCGGCATTCGTAATCAGGGTCGTGTAGGGAACGTTTCCGAGGATTCCCACGACCGGCTGCGGCGTATGCGGAGTATCGATCTCGCGCACCGCCGGCTTCTCCATCTCGCTCGGCACCCGCGCTACGTCATCGCCTTGAACGTCCTGGATGGTGAGCCGCCGCGGGATACGCTCCTGCAGTACCAGCTCCGCCGAGCGGACCAGCGGATCAATGTGGAAACGGCGCGGCCATATCTGGCGATTGAGCGCGTTGTCCAGCGCCACCAGGCTCATCCCGATGTGATGCGCCATGAACGTACAGACAACTGTCTTCCTGGATCCCGGCGAAGGCCGGGTGTAGTCGAGCGCGTCACGGAATCCGTAGGGGCCCAGGGCGCCTTCTGCTTCCAGCGTCGTGAGATTCTTGAGTGACTGTCGCGGTTCCACCAGCATCGCCAGAATAGATGCGTAGGGAGCAACTACCAGCTCCTTGCTCAAGCCGCGTTTGAGCGCGAGATCCGGTACGCCGAAACCGCGATACTGATACGTGTGCGACCGATCGCGCACGGCGTACGCCGACTCCGACACTCCCCACGGCACTGAGCGCTCGTTGCCGTACGCGATCTGGCGCTTCACCGATCCCTTGTGGGTCTGGTCGAGCAGCGTGAACGGGAACGTCTGCATGACGAGAGCGGGCATCAGATACTCGAACATGCTGCCGCTCCACGACAGCATGGTGCGCGTTCCTGCTGCGGCGGTGAGCGAGCGGCCAAGCCTGAACCAGTGGTCGACCGAGACATCGTCCTTCGCGATCGCCATGAATGATGCCAGCCGTGATTCAGACGCGAGCAGATCGTAGTAGGAGTTGTCGACGGTATTGCTGCCGATGTGGTACCCGATGGTGAAGAGCTTGCGCCTGGTGTCGTACAAAAACCGGAAATCCATCTCCACCGCGTAGGCGTGTGCCCGCTCAGCGATTGCTCTCAGCCGTTTGGCATCCTGATCCGTGCAGGTGGGATCCTTGAGCATCTCGAAGCACGCCTGCTTGAGAGCGATCAGGTGCCCGGCGAAGTTGCCGCTGTCGACAGTGGAGATGTAGCCCGGTTCGAGCACGCGCAGCTCGTTCAGGTCATACCAGTTGAAGAAGTGACCGTGAAACCGCCGCATTCTCTCCAGAGACCGGAAGACTTTCTCGAGCCGGTCGATCATGTCCGATCGCGTGATGAAGCCCAGATCCACCGCGCTGACGGTCGAGAGAAGCTGCAGTCCGATGTTCGTTGGCGAGGTGCGGAGCGCCAGAACAGGTTCCGGGTCCTCCTGGAAATTGTCGGGCGCGAGCCACTGCGTGTCCTCCGTCACGAACTTCTCGAAGTACATCCAGTGCAGCTTCGCGTATCTCAGCGCGGCTTCTCGCTCCGCTTCAGTGAGATGTATCTCGCCGAGGATTGCGGGCCGGCTCAGAGCGAAGGCGATGCTTGGGCTCGCAAGCCAGACGAGCACCAGCGGCAGCGTACCCATGATGAACAGAAACTGCTCGTTCGGAGTCAGGAGCCTGACCATCGTCACATGAATTCCGATCGCCGCGGCAAGAACGAGACAGAGCGCAGTGACCGGCCACATCTTGCGCCACGTTTCCCGTTGGGATCCGATGCCCAGCGCGCGCTCTACCTGCGACGCAGTTTGCCACTCGAGAAGATTTCGATGGCTGATGAAAAGCCTGTAAAGCGTCCGCAGGATCGCGTCGGCGGAAACTACCGCCTGATGCGGAAGGAAGACGACCGCCAGCGCGAACTGCTGACCGTTGGTGATGCCGTCGCGCCCCACCGCCAGATAGTACGCCAGCCACGACTGATCGCGTGGTGGCCGTATCAGCGAGATCGTCAGTGAGAAGAGCCACGGGAACGCAATTGCCACCAGGACTATTGCCGTCCATCGGACGATCGACCCTGGCAGCAGGAACCAGCCGGCAATGAGCATGGCCAGCTGGAAAATCTCGACGACACTGCGGCGTAAGTTGTCGAAGATCTTCCAGCGCGAGATCGCCGACAGTCTGTTGGGCATCGGGCCATCGGGGCCCGGAACGGTTCTCTTCAGCCAGCCGAGCAGCTGCCAGTCGCCACGGATCCAGCGGTGCTTCCGACGCGTGAATGTCAGATAACGAGCCGGATAGTCATCGTAGACTTCGATGTCGGTCGCGAGCCCGGCGCGCGTCCAGTTTCCTTCGATCAGGTCGTGACTGAGCAGCGTATTCTCGGGAAATCTCCCGTGCGTCGCCTCCTCGAATGCGTCGACGTCATAGATTCCCTTCCCGGTGAAGCTGCCCTCGCCGTAAAGATCCTGATACACGTCGGACACCGCAGTCGTGTACGGGTCCACACCTGGATGGCCGGAATGGATCGACGCGAAGAAGGATCGGTGCGCGCTGGTGAGTGAGACTCCGACCCGCGGCTGGACGATTCCATAACCCTCGACTACGCGTCCGATTCTCGGATCGTACTGCGCGCGATTCAGCGGATGGGCGATAGTCCCAACCAGCAACTGCGCTGCATCTCGAGGCAGCACCGTATCCGAATCGAGCGTTACGACATAGCGGACGAACTGCAGTCTGCTCGTGTCGCCGACGATCGTCGAAAACGCATCCTGGGCCTGGCCGCGCAGAAACTTGTTGAACTGGGCAAGCTTTCCGCGCTTTCTCTCCCACCCCATCCACACGTTCTGCTTCGGATTCCACAACCGGGGCCGGTGAAACAGGAAGAACACGTCCTCGCTGGCGTTGCTGTATTTCGCGTTCAGCGATTTTATTCCCGCCGTCGCAGCGGCAAGAATTTCCTCATCTTCGGGCCTATGCTCGGTCTTCGAATCCGTGAAGTCGCTCAATATTGCGAACTGCAGATTCGGATCGCGGTTGGCGAGGTACTGCACCTCCAGATGCTCCAGCGCTTCCTCGACAGCGTGCACGTTGCCAAGGAGGGTAGGAACAACTACTGCCGTCAGGTACTCCTCGGGAATTCCGTTGTCGCGCAACTCGAGCTTTGGCAGTACACGCGGCGGCATCAGCAACGTTATCAGCTGGTTGATGACGCTTATCCCGATTTCGCTCGCTGGAATCAGCGCCAGCAAAGCGATGATCAGCTTTATCATCGCCGGCGCGCCTTCCACGACTTCCAGAATCACCGCCAGCGCCACAGCAGTGAACAGCGTTATTCCGCCGAAGTACAGCCCGTTGGGATAACGATGCGTCCAGCGGTAGAGCCATTCACCCGCCGGCGGTGTGTACCCGACTTTCTCTTCGAGAACGCGACGGCCTTCGTCGACCAGGAAGTAGCCGACGTGGGCGTGCCGTGCGTCGCTCGGGTCGGCGAGCTTAGCCAGTGCCAATACCTCGCTCGCAATCTCTTCCTCCGGCCGCTTGACTCGTTTGGCGATGTTCTCGACGATGTGCCGGTAGTGATCGCGAGTCCCAAATGTCATTGACTGGTAGTGCCCGCTCGGATCCTGACGCAGCAGATTCTCCGTTGCGCTCTGTGATTCGACGAAATCCTTCCAGTCGAGTCTCGAGATTGTTCGGAGGCTGGTGATGCTGTTGGCGACGGTAACCTGAGTCAAAGCCACACGGCGGTTTGAGCGTGTAGCCGCTTCTTCCGCGCTCGGTCCGTCTTCAGCGATCCATTGCTCCAGCCAGATCAGCGGCGTGAAGTTTGTCTGATACGACCTCACTTGCTGGAGGAATCGCGCGACCCAGGTGGGCGTGAATGGAGGGTGGTCGTCTACAAACGCCGCCAGTGCAGTGGCCAGCGCCTGTGGAGATTCCTCACTTGCTTCCCGGAGCGCGGCTGCGGCACGGTCGGCCGATTCCACTTCCTGAAGTCGTGCCGCCACACGAAGGGCCATCCGGCGGATGTTCTCGACCAGACCCAGCCGGAGCATCGTCGGAATTGCCCACAGCTCGCCGATGCGCAGTGGTGTTACGGTCTGATACTCGCGCACGAACAGCGTGATGTTGTCGAGATCGAGGTGACCTTCGGTGTGCGCGATCAGCTCGATTGCTACTTCATATGCCCGCGGATAACCGGCGAGTGCTCCCGTTGCGAGTTTGGGAAGCTCCTCGTAGTAGCTGGCTGGAAGGTTGGTTCGGATTTCTCTGATGTGCTCCTGGACGATGTAAAAGTTGTCCAGCAGCCAGTCCCCGGCGGGGCTGATATCGAGACCGCGCTCCGCGCCGCTGTTCAGCTCTTGATAGACTCTGTCGAGAACTCCCCGAGTGTCTTCGAGACGGAGCAGCAGGGGGCCGGCGCCCCGTTGTTTTTGCGCCGGCAGAAGATGGTGTCCACGCGCAACTGCGCGCGCGCGATCACCAAGCCGCTCGAGACCCAGCACCTCGCCACGAATCGGACCGACGAGCTCTTCGCCCGCTCCGTTTCGCGAGCGCCGGAATAAACGACTCAGAATTGTTGGTGGAGCCTTGGGCGGGATTGCTGTTGCCACGTCAGGTACTCAACGCCAGAGATGTGCCGCTCTCGAATGGGGCACGCCGCAAGATATCCCGTTCTCTCTACTCGGCGTAATACGCCTGGATGCAGAGTGTTACCAGATTCTGCCGAATGCGTTCGTACTGATCCACATTCTGCGGACGCATGGACTCAGCAAGTGAGTTCCACAATTGCTTGAAAATAACTATCAGCTCCTCGGGCAATATGCCCTCCTCCCGCGCTTCGCGGGCGACTCTCTTCAGGAGATTGGACAGCTCGGGAGTCGGACGCTCCGGCCTTCTCAACTGCTCGGTCAAAGCCGTCCGCAACTCCTTCATACTGCTTTCTGAGAGTGAGCCCACGACCGTTGAGCGAATAGTTTCGCGCACCCTCTAGCTAGCTCGCAGAGGGTAGACATTTGTTCAAGAATATCTCAGCGGTACTGTCCGGGCGCCAGAGAGCGATGACCGGCTGAATTAGCGTAAAAAAACAACGCCCCTCAATGAGGGGCGTTTGCACCGTTTCGTTTGGACTGAGCTTTGGCTTCCTCCGGTTTCAGCACGCTTGCCTCACTCTCACTTTCCTTGAGATGACGCTTGTCGATCTCGTGGATGTGCTCGTCATCTATTCGATTCTTCTGATCCGTCGTAATGGCGTCCTTTTGATGCTTCCAGTTCGTGTCCATGTGGGCCTCCTTCGATTTCACACTTCCAGACGTACACGAACTGTGCCGCCCAAACGCGATTCTAGAGCCTGTAATTCGACTGCCACGCAAGGAAGTCAGGGCGTCGTGACCTGATATCTGGCAACTACGCTTCTGACGCCTCGCATCCCGTTCAGTTGCCGTTCCTTAACGAATCCGTACCCCGCCCATAACCCGAAACAACGTGACATCCGCCGGAACCGAGTACACCTGTGCCCCCAAATCCAGGATCTGACGCAAAACAGCGGTCACACCGCCAAAGACCGTTGCGCGCGTCAGTGGGTTACGCAGCTCGACCTGCGTCATGTCCACATTGCCGTTGGAGTCGGTGAAGCCAACCTGGAAGTGAGGATCGATTCTGTTTGCGCCGACGCCACCATAGAAAGACATCCCGTTATTTGCCGGCGCGAATCCAGCCGCGATCTCACCGCCGAACATGTCAGGATGAAAAGTGTCCTTCGATGGAGCGGTGCCGTAACACGGACTGGAGGGAGACGACTGCTGCAGTTGGGATCGCGGACACGTGATCGCGCCTTTGACATTGCCGAACGTCCCATGCAGCCGCAGCATGAGGGTCGTCCCGGTAGAGACGGGCCCAGCCGCAAAATGGCGCGCATGTGAAACCGCCAAGCTGAAGAGATTCGGAGTAGCTCTCGCAATTGTTACGGGAGGAAGATACGCCGCCTCGAGTGCGAATCCGAATGGACCGCCAAGCGTGATACGCGGGCGTCCGAACACTGGCGAAAGCGATGTGTGCTCGCTCTTTTGCGTGAAGCACGCACCAGTCTGTTCGATCGCCGGGTTTGGTTTAGGGATGTATTCTCCCTCGCCGCCGATTCTGATGCTGCCCGGCGGCAGGACTTCAGGCGCTGTCGCCATCGAGAAGACTATTGGCGCTGTGTAGAACGCCAGCAGCTTCCCCTCATTGCTATCGCTGCTGACTTGACACTGCGCCATTGCCTCACGCTCTACCGCGCTGAGAAGCAGTCCTGTGAACAGAACTCCGCGCATCATCATTCTATTTCGCATGATTTAGTATGAGGGGACCCAAGCTAGGACCCAGCTGGCCAGCGAGGCGACAATGCTCGGCGGGCGCAGCGATCCAGAGGGTCAATGTATACGCTGAAGGGGCGAGTGCGCCTCCCAACATAATGTCGGCGCCGGAGTTCAACGCACTCGCAGAACAGGAGCATTTCGCGCGTAAGTGCGAAGCATACACTGGGAATAGAATGCCGGATGCTCCGCGTATGCACTCCACCGCTTGTTGACGCGCACCATTTCCCTGTCGTAGGCGAGGAAGATTGCCGTTTTCTCACTAGCCTGCTCGGCGGACCGATTCGGAGCACGGGAGGCAAGCGCATAGCCGACATAGTACCGAGCGTTCCAATTGCGTGCCTTGCGCAGATCCGCTACGAGTAGCCCCGTCATGCGATGATCGAAGTGATCATGCGGATTCACAGCAATACTCGGATCAGTCGTGTGGATCGTAATCTCTCCAACGGCGGGCGCGCGCTCGATCAACTCGCGGACAGTATTCGTCAGATCTGCCCATCCGCTATATGAGGCACTTCCGTCCACTGCCGCGATAGCCGTGATTCTTCCCCCGCGCAGCTTCCTGAGGCTCTGGTAATTCCGTCGGGCAAACCCAGCCCC
>JGI10216J12902_103565638_pt1 | contig 13069 bp, 13 predicted proteins | sample KanNatreferecore_FD_12902 | JGI IMG/M metagenome (IMG submission 12902)
GGTCCGCGGGCGCCTGCCGGACCCCCAGCCGCACTTCCACCCCCGCCGCTCGCAACACCTCCGCCTCGCGCCGGAGTTGCGGCGTGTCGGCGCTGTCGATCGCCAGCACGTTCGCGTCGCGGCGACGCAACAAATCGCAAGCCGCCCGGCCGCTCAGGCCCAACCCGATGACGAGCACGTGTTTGTTTGCGAGTTCCTGCATTGGCTCAGCGCAGTTTCAGCGTGCTCAACGCCAGAACGGCGCAAAGCACACACAAGATGTAGAAACGTGTGACCACCTGCGATTCGTACCAGCCCTTCTTCTCGAAATGATGATGCAACGGCGCCATTAAAAAGATGCGCTGCCCCGTGCCGGTGCGGTACCGCGTGTATTTGAACCACGTGGTTTGCAGCAGGACCGACAACGCTTCGGCAACAAACACGCCGCCGGCGATCACCAGCACGAATGGCTGCTGGATAAGCACGGCGACAATCCCCAACGCGCCGCCCAGCGCGAGTGAGCCGGTGTCGCCCATGAACATTTGCGCGGGATGACAGTTGAACCAGAGAAAGCCAAGCCCCGCGCCGATGATGGCTGCGCAGAAGACCGTCAACTCCGCCGCACCCGCCACATGAGGCACCTGGAGGTATTTCGCGTAGAACGCGCTGCCGGCGATGTAGCTCATGATCAGAAACACGCTCGTCACAATGAGCGTGCATCCGATGGCCAGACCGTCGAGTCCGTCGGTCACGTTGACCGCATTGGAGCTGCCGACGATCGAGAATACGGTGATGGCGAGGCCAACCGCCACGGCCACGCCGCCGGCGAGCGGCAGTGGATGCTTGTAAAACGGCACGTGAATCTCGGTGATCAGTTTCGAGGTCTCCGGGAGAATCCAAAGATAGACGCCGATGAACAATGCGAGCGCAAACTGAATCCACAATTTCACGTAAGACCTGGCGCCGCGATTGTTCTGTTGGGTAATCTTCACGTAATCATCGTAAAAACCAAGTCCGGCCAGGACCACCAGCGACAAAATAGTGAGCAGGATAAGCGTGTTCCATTGCGCCCACAACAGCGCGGTCAAGTCCACAACCAGAACGATCAGAATCCCGCCCATCGTCGGTGTCCCTTTCTTGCTCAGGACGCGCACCGCGATCCCGCCGCTCTCTTCGGCCTTGTCCGCGTAGTGCTGGCCGAACTTGAGTTGCGTCAACCAGGCAATCACCTTCGGCCCCAGCCACAGACTCAACAACAGGGCGGTGACGGCCGCGCCCGCGCTGCGGAAGGTGATGTAACGGAACACCCGTAGCGGCGACAGGTACTCCGCCCACTCCGTGTTCACCGCGGCGCGCTCCAGGTGTTGAGCCAGGTAGAACAACATCGATCAATCGTGCCGGTAACGCGGCATCGTCTCTTTCAAGGCAGCCCATGACTGGTTCCAGTCGGCCAGCCTGGTCAAAAGGGCCGGAAACGTCCTGCCGGCGCTCCCGGTTTTCGGGTTCGGACGCGTCCGCGGCGCACGGCGCGCCGGCCGTCCGGCTGCCAGACTTGGTTTTACGTTCGATTTTTTCATGGTTCAATCATTGTCGCGCAGCACTTCGCCGATGCGCTCGAGGCGCGAGGCGCGCGAGGCTTTGACGAGCACGACGTCGCCGCTGCGCACGAAGCGCTTCACGACGTTCGCCGCGGTCTCCACTTCGCCCAGTTCACTGACCTGCATCAAACCGGCGGCGCGAGCGGCCGCGCCCATCACTCCGGCCATCTTTCCGACCGCGAATAACTGATCCACATGCTCCTCGGCGGCGCGGCGGCCCACTTCCGCGTGCGCGTCGGCGGCGTGCCGCCCCAGCTCCGCCATGTCGCCGAGGACGGCCACTCTCCTTCCTCCGCAGGGAAAATCCTTCAGCGTCTGCAGGGCCGCGGCCACTGAATCCGCGTTCGCGTTGTACGTGTCATCGAGAACGCTGACACCTTTTGTTTTCCAGATTTGCATACGCATCTTTGCCGGCCGGCACTCGGCCAGCCCTTGCTGAATTTCCTCGGGCGCCACACCCAGTTCCGCCGCCGCCGCCGCCGCGAGCAGGGCGTTGGTCACCTGATGGCGCCCGACCAGGTTCACCCGGTAAGGCCCGCTGTGCGCCGCGTCATCCGCGGCCACCTCGAAGTCCACTCCGGCCTCATCCAACCGCGGTTCGAATGCGCGCCAGTCATTCTGCCGCCCAAAACCCACCCGCGTCACCGGCGCGCGCGCGCGCTCAACCACCTGCTCCATCTCCGGGCTGTCTCCATTCACGAACAACCGCCCGTCCGCCGGCAACAGCTCCGCCAACCATCCCTCCTCCTCGGCCACCCCGTTCAAATCCTCAAAGAATTCCAGATGCTCGCGTCCCAGGCTGGCCACCACGCCGTAGCGCGGCTGGATCATTCGCACCAGCGGCGCCAGCTCGCCCGGATGGTTCGTTCCGATTTCCAGCACCGCGACGCGGTGCGAGCTGTCCAGGTTCAACAGCGTGACCGGCACGCCGATGTCGTTGTTGAAGCTGGCTTCACTCCAGAGCGCTTTGAACCGCCGCCGCAGCACCGAAGCCAGCAGCTCTTTCGTTGTCGTCTTGCCGTTCGAGCCGCCGACCGCAACGATGGGCAGATCGAAGTCACTTCGATATCTTGCGCCCAGCCGGCCCAGCGCCTGCCGGGTGTTGTCCACTGCGATGACAGCGCAATCCGGCAACGGCGCGGACACCTTCGCCCGATCGACGAGCACGGCTGCGGCGCCCTTCTCCGCCACCTGGCGGACGTATTCGTGGCCGTCGAACCTTTCCCCTGCCAGGGCCACGAACAGATCGCCGGGTTGCGTCTTCCGCGAATCGGTGCTTACCCGTGTCACCCAAATCGATGACGAGCCGGCGATCAATTCACCGCCGCACGCCTCGGCCATATATGTCAAAGAACGCGGTTCCACTCTATTCTTCGAAAAAATTTCGCAGCCGGCACGGCCGTGACCGTCTTCGTCGGCCAGGTTGTGTCGTCAATGCCTTCCCAACCGGTCTGCATCGAATGGACGGAGTAACAATCATTCATTTCGGGTAACCCAGCGCTTCCAGCATTTCGCGAGCGTGAATGCGGTCATCGAAGGGCACAACTGTGTCCTCGAATTCCTGGTAGGTCTCGTGGCCCTTGCCCGCGATCAGCAGCGTGTCGCCCGGCTTCGCCTGGCGAAGGATCTCCTCAATGGCCCGCCGCCGATCCAGTTCCACCCGATAGCCGTCGCCCCGGACGGACCGAAACCCCTCCTCGATCTGCGCGGCAATGGTCTCCGGTGATTCGCGTCGTGGATTGTCGCTGGTGATGAGAGTGAAATCAGCCAGTTCGGCCGCCGCTTTTCCCATCTTCGGGCGTTTGCCGGCGTCGCGGTTCCCGCCGCAGCCGAAGACAAGCAGAAGGCGGCCGCGGGTGATTTCGCGCAGGGTGACCAGCACGTTGCGCAACGCGTCGTCGGTGTGCGCATAGTCCACAAACACTCCAAAGGGCTGACCGACCAAAATGCTTTCGAGGCGGCCGGGAATGGCTGGCATCGAATTCAAAGCGGCTTGGATCGATGGCACGCCGACTTTCAACACGAGACCGGCGCCGGCGGCCGCCAGGGCGTTGTAAACGTTGTGACGGCCGATCAGGGGCAACCGGCAGGAGAACCGTTCCTGCGGCGTCTCGATGATCATTTCCGTCGCGTCGTTGTCGAGTTTGATTTCCCGGGCCCGGAGTTTCGCGGCCGGACTCACGCCGTACATCATCTGCGCCTCGATGCGCGTCTGGTCCGCGAGACGCGCGCCGTAAGGGTCGTCGATGTTGATCACCGTGGCTGCTTCCTTTGTGCCCGCTTCAAGGGCTGTAAAAAGCTTTTTCTTCGCCTCGAAGTATTCTTCCATCGTGCCGTGGTAATCGAGGTGATCCTGGGTCAGATTGGTGAAGATGCCGACATCGAACTCGACACCGCCGACGCGTTTCTGCTGCAACGCGTGGGAGCTCACCTCTATCACGCAGGCCTGACAGTCGGCGCGCAGCATTTGAGCGAGCATCTGCTGGATTTCGAGCGCTTCCGGAGTGGTGCGCTGGGCGGGAATGACGCGCTCACCGATCTCGTACCGAACCGTGCCGATCAACCCGCAATTAACGCCTGCCGCTGTCAGAATCTGCTTCACCATGAAGGCCACGGTGGTTTTCCCGTTTGTGCCGGTGACGCCGATCATCTTGAGCTTTCGGCTCGGGTGCTGATAGAAGGAAGCCGCCGCCCAGGCCAGCGCACGGCGTGTGTCCGCCACCTTGATTTTCGTGGCGCGCTGGGAAACGAAACCGTTCCGCTCGCAAATGACCGCTGTCGCGCCCCGGTCGATGGCGGTGCTGATATAATCGTGGCCGTCGGTTTGCTGGCCGGGGATGGCGACGAACACCATGCCGGGGGTCACGCGCCGGGAGTCGTAGGCTATGCCCGCCACCTCGCGGTCCAGCGGCCCTTCGATCCGCAACGGCGCAAGCTCGCCGGCAAGTTGTTTCAACAGCATCGACACGTCAAAAATTTCGCTGGGATGACGCTTCCGTCAACGCCTGTCTGGGCGTCGATTTTGTAAACGTTTCCAGTGGAACTGGAGCGAGGTCGTCCGCAGGCGACTGGTCCGGCGGGATATTGAGCTGGACGGCGACACGCTCGGCGATTTTCCGGAAAACCGGAGCGGCTGTTTCGCCGCCGTAATAGCCGCCGAGCCGCCGGTCCGGATCGTCGAGCATCACAGAAATGCAGATCTCCGGGTTATCCGCGGGAAAGAAACCGATGAACGAGGAAAAGTATTTGCCCGAGGTATAGGGAAGCTTTTGCGCGGTGCCGGTTTTTCCGGCGACCGTGTAATGCTCCAGCCGCGCCCTGACTCCTGTACCGTTGGTGGCCACGGCCTGTTTGAGGGCCTGGACCATGGATTTGGAAGCGGACTCGCTGATCACCTGGCGAACGATCTGGGGTTCGTACCGCATGACTTCCCGGCCCGAACCATCCACCAGGCGCTCCACCAGCATCGGGCGCATGAGCTTTCCATCGTTGGCAATGATGCTCATGGCCATCACCATCTGCAACGGCGTGGTCGCCACTTCATGCCCCATCGGAATGCGCGAGATCGACGGCTTTTCCCATTTGTTCAATGGATGCACGGTGCCATTGACTTCGCCCGGAAGCGTGATTCCGGTTCTTTCACCGAATCCGAAAGTCCGCAGGTAGTGGTAAAGGCGCGGCTTGCCCATCCGGATGCCAATTTTCGCAGCGCCGATGTTGGAGGACTTCGCAATGATTTGTTCGACGGTCAGATCACCGTATCCGTGATGATCGTCACGCAACGGCAGGCCGGCGTAGCGAAAGAGGCCGTTTTCGCAGAAGAAGTGGTCGTTTAACGACACGATCCGGTCGGTCATGGCTCCGGAAACGACCACGATTTTGAAAGTGGATCCCGGTTCGGCAATGTCCGCGACGGCTCGGTTGCGCAGATGAGCGATCGGCGTGTCGCTGTCAATCCGGTTGGGGTTGAAATTCGGCAGGGTTGCCATGGCAATGATCTTGCCGGTCTTCGGCTGGACAACGATCGCCGTGATGCTGACCGGGGCGTGCTTTTCCATTGCCGCCGCGAGTTCCGATTCCACGATGTTTTGCACCTGGGCATCAAGGGTGAGGCCGACGTTGAGACCGGGCCGTGGCGCAATGTCTTCTCCGCGATACATGGCCAGTTCGCGCCGGCCGGAATCCATTTCCGTTTCACGCCATCCGACAACGCCATTCAACACGGAGTTGAACCACGCCTCGATCCCGTCTCGGCCAATCAACTCAGTGACCGGCAGACCGTCCACTTTCTCTTCCCGGGTCCCCGTGTATCCCAACACGTGCGCCGCCAGGGTTCCGTGCGGATAGACGCGCAACTGATCGTCAGCCGGCACCGCGCTGATCGCATTGAGGCGGAGGTTCCGGTAAAAGGCTCTCTCCGTCTTCGTCAGTTTCTTCTCGTCCATGCCGAACGAGAGGTTTTTCATGACACGGCAAATTCGTTCCCACTCCTCAAGAGGCACTTTGCGCTTCAGGATTTCGAATCGGACGATCCTTTCCCGGTTGTGTTCGTCCTTCCACGTGCGCGCCTTCAGTTTCCTGGCCAGCTCGGCGGGATCCATCTTGAGGACGGGCGCCAGGGCGCGCGCAACCACCACCTGGTTGGTGCCGATCAGGCTGGGATCCGCGAAGACGGTCTTGACGAAGATGCTGGTCGCCAGTTGATTGCCGCGCGTATCGAGAATATCTCCGCGCCGGGGGGCGCGAATCTCTCTCCTCTGCCGGACGGATGCTTCGCCGACCAGCTCTTCATGCCGGAAGACATGGAGATCGACGAGCCGATAACCCAGCCCGGCAAAGGCGATCGCCAGCAGGAGCGCCAGGGCAGCCAATCTGCGGTATTGAGCTGGTCTGATCATGATTCGACTTTCCGGCGGTGATTGCTTCGGCGCGCTTACCGCTGGCTCAGATTCCCGTCTCTTGCGTATTGACCTCCGGTGTCGCCCGGGCCCGGATCCGAAAGCGCCGCCGGCGCGCCGATCAGACGGACAATCTGAGTCGGGTGCGCTTCTCTCAATCCCAGCCCCAGTTCGCGAACGCGCGCTTCCAGGGCCCGTGGTGACTGCAACTTCATCAGGTGTCCGGCCTGTTGGCTGTTCAGTACCCGCAGATACCAAAGCCGCTTTTCCATAGTGGCTTTGCGACGGCTCAGCTCATGCAACTGGTTCTTCTGCCAGACATATCCGACGCCGCACACGGCGATGAACGCGCAAAGCATGAGCGCCTTGAGAAACGGACCCAGTCGGACGGCCGCCGGCTGGTGTTTTCGATTTCGCGCCATATCAGATTTTTTCCAAGACCCTCAGTCGCGCGCTGCGAGCCCGCGGGTTGGCCGCTACTTCGTCCGCGCCCGGCGGTATCGCCTTGCGCTGAACCCACTTCATTTGGGGCCGGACCGGCCGCCGCAGCTCCGGCACATCCAGCTGCCCCGTCACGGTGTAGTCGCGGGCGTGGTGACGGCCGAATTCCTTCACCGCCCGGTCTTCCAGTGAATGGAATGTGATCACGGCCAGACGGCCGCCCGGTTTCAGAATCGTGAGCGCCGCCGCCAGACCGCGTTGCAATGAACCCAGTTCGTCGTTCACCGCCATTCGCAACGCCTGAAACATTCTCGTCGCCGGATGCAATCGGCTGCCGGAGCGCCGGACCGTTTTCTCAACGAGCATCGCCAGTTGGCGCGTCGTCTCGAACCGGCGCAAACGCCGTTCTTCCACAATCGCGCGCGCCAACCGGCGTGCCTCGCGTTCCTCACCAAGCTCCCGGAAAATCCCGGCTAATTCGGCCTCGGCTGCTTCGTTGACCAGTCGCGCCGCCGTCAACGGCTGCGCGCGGTCCATGCGCATGTCGAGCGGCCCGTCCTGCTGGAAACTGAACCCGCGTTCGGCGTGGTCCAGTTGCGGAGAACTCACGCCCAGATCCAGCAATACGCCATCACAACTCTCCGCCTCGATCCATTCCGCCAGTTCCGAAAAATTCCCGCGCCTGAGCTCGAACCTGCCGGCAAACTCAGCCAGTCGCGCGCCCGCGGCCTCAAGCGCGACGCCATCGCGATCGCATCCAGATAGCCATCCACTCGGCGCGCTGGCTTTCAGAATGGCCGCTGCGTGTCCACCCCCACCGACCGTGCCGTCGGCGTAACGGCCGCCCGCCGTCGGCTGCAACGCAGCCACCACTTCCACCGGCATGACTGGTTTGTGAACGTAGTCGGGCACTGCGCATGGTCGGTAGCTAGATGCGGGCGCGTTCCGTGTTGAACAGCCTTGCCGCAAGGCGACTCCAGGCAAGACTCGCCAGTTCCGGTTTGAACAGTCGTGCCCGGGCCGGTTTCGCGGCATTCGGCGCGGACTTCTCCCTCGCCGGGATCACTTCGAAATCCGCATCGCTTAAATCGTTGCGAACCGGTTTGACGGCATCGAGTGAAAGCTCCGCCTGGACGAGCGGTTTCGGCTCGACCTTCCCGGCAGGCACGCTGAAAGGATCTCTGCGCAGGCGAAACCAGTTTGTCGATTCCGGCACGGCGTTGACACACACGGCCGCCCGTGGCTCACGAACCTGGCCCGTAGTCGCCGGTTCATCCGCCCGCTCGGCAAACGGCGAGTGTCGGTCGCAGGACTGGCGCAGCGAGAGCATTACCGCCGGATCCTCCCTTGCGGCCGCAATTGGTTTCGTCGGCGCCAGGGAGAGCTCGACGCGCCCGATTGGTCCGTCCTCGTTTCGTTTCGGCGCCAGGGATACGGGCCGACCGACCGGAGCGAATTTCGGGAGAACTCCCTGCTCCGTCATTCTATAGCGACCAGACTCGGTTTTCCCGGCCAGGAAACTATTACTTACGCTGAGCAGTTTCATCAGACTCATAGGCTTCAGATCAGTTTGAATGCTTCAGGCAACAACTCATCGTCCACCGCACTCGCGGTTTCGTAGCGTTCGGGATTCCATATCTCGAACCGGTCCACCAATCCGACCAGCACAGCTTCCGTGTCGATCGCCGTCGCTTTGGCCATCCAGTCCGGCAAACAAATCCGTCCGCCCTTGTCGATAGTCACGCGATCCGACTTTTTGCCGATCAGATGTCGCAACGCCTGGGCTTTGGAATCGGCATATGGCATGGCGCGAAGTTTTTGCACCAGCGCATCCCACTCTTCCGGCGGCAAAACGAGCAGACAGGCTTCGGACGAAGCCCCCTTGGGCCACACGAGGAGAGTCAATACCTCGGACTGGGACGGGCGCCACTTGGCGGGGATCTGGACGCGCCGTTTCGCGTCCACTCCATGGCGATAGAGTGCACTGTAATAGATCGGCGCTTTGGGCTGGTCGGGTGGCATCAGTCATTATTCGCTGCAATAAAGGCTCTTCGGCCCCGTGACCCACTACGACCCACTCTTATACACTCTATCCCACTTTGGTCAACTTTTATCTCACAATGATGTTGTTAACAGGTTGTCCACAGGGATTCTGCCGGTCCTCGCCTCCTGTCCATCAGGGCCTTCGATTCGATCCCGCAGCCGCAGCCTAACCGTGAGTCGCCTTGGCTTTGAAAAGGCAACCCGCTACACCTCCGCTGTGCGCACTGCCGATTTTGACTATCATCTGCCTCCTGAATTGATCGCGCAGGCTCCCCTGCCCGAGCGCGATCAATCACGAATGCTGATTCTGGAGCGCGCCGACGGCAGCGCAACTCATGAGCGTTTTCGAGACCTTCCGAAGTTCGTGCGACCCGGCGACGTTCTTGTCCTCAACGATTCGCGTGTCATCCCCGCGCGACTGCGGGGAACCAAGCCGCACAGCGGAGGGCAAATTGAAATTCTGTTGGTCGAAGAGAACGCGGTCAACGATTGGTGGGTGATGTTGCGTCCGGGCAAACGCGTTCGAATCGGAAGCGAAATTCAATTCACACCCAAACAGGACGGCACGACTGCGGTGAAGGCAACGGCATTGGACAAGAACGCGGAAGGCCTCTGCCGACTTCGGTTTCACGGAACCCAGGACATTACTGGAGAGCTGAGCTCGCTGGGCGAAGCTCCGCTGCCGCCTTATATCGCGCGCAAAAATCCACCTCCACAGATCGACGACCGGCAACGCTACCAGACAGTCTATGCGCGAAGCGCCGGTTCCGTCGCCGCGCCGACGGCGGGCCTGCATTTCACCGAAACACAGCTTGACGAGGTTCGCTCGCGGGGAGCGCAGGTTTGTTTCGTCACACTTCACGTGGGTTTGGGAACGTTTGCGCCGGTGAAGACGGAGCTTTTGGAGGAGCACGTTATGCACGAAGAACGGTTTCGGATCACCGCCACAGTGGCCGAGGCGGTCAACGCGGCCAAGCGCTCGAACCGCCGTGTCATCGCAGTGGGAACCACGACCGTGCGCGTGCTGGAAACAGCCGCCGCCCGGAGCCACGGCCGTTTGAGTGCATCAGAAGGCCGCACGGGGATTTTTCTCTACCCGCCCTGCGACTTTAGAGTTGTCGACGGCCTGCTGACGAACTTTCATCTGCCGCGATCAACACTTCTCATGCTGGTCAGTGCCTTTGCCGCGCCCGGAAAAATGGGCGGGCGGGAAATGGTTCTCGCCGCTTATGCCCAAGCGATCCGCGAACGATATCGCTTCTACAGTTATGGCGACGCGATGCTGATCCTTTGATCGACTTGCATCGTCCAGGCTTTTGAAAACACACCGCTCAACACGAAACTCGAAGCTGCCGTTTGTCTTCATTAACATGGCGATGACGTCCGACGGCAAGATTGCCACGACGAATCGGACGGTGTCCTCTTTCGGCAGCAAGCGTGATTTCGAGCACCTGCTCGAACTGCGCTCTACCGCAGATGCGGTGATGTCGGGCGCGCGAACAGTCGGATCGAACAGCGTCACGCTTGGTCCCGGTTCGGGTCGTTTTCGGCGGATGCGACTGGAGCGCGGATTGGCAGAATACAATCTACGAATCATCGTCAGCGGGTCCGGCCGCATCGATCCCCAGGCGGCGGTTTTCAGGCGCCACTTTTCCCCCATCATTGTCCTGACCACGGAGCAAGCCGGCGCCGCGCGTCTGGAATCACTTCGAGCCGTGGCCGACGAAGTCAAAATCTGCGGTCGCCGCGAAATCGATTTTCCGCACGCCTTTCAGTGGCTGCGCCGGAGGTGGGGCGTCAAGCGCCTGCTGTGTGAAGGCGGAGGCGAGTTGAATGGCGCCTTGTTCCGCGCGGGTCTGGTGAATGAACTTCATTTGACTGTCTGTCCGAAAATCTTTGGCGGACATGACGCGCCGACGATTGCGGACGGCGAGGGAGCCTTGAAGCTGGCGGACGCAACCGGACTTCGACTCAAATCGGTGAAGCGGGTGGCCGATGAGTTTTTCGTCGTGTACGAAGTAAAGTCGCGCCGGAAATGAGTTTGCGGCGGACCGGGAAGCGTCCGCGAATTCAGCGCGCGGCCTGTTTCATTTCCACCCAACGGGCAAACAGCCAGAGCAAATCACTCAGTCGATTGAGGAAGATGATGATTTCCGCATTTTGAAGCTGACCGGCCTCGTGCAGCGCGCAGACACGTCGCTCGGCGCGCCGGCCGATGGTGCGCGCCAGATCCAGCGCGGCGGCGTTTACCGTGGCGCCCGGCGTGGCCCAGCCTTTGTAGGTGATGTTTTGCGCCTCGATTTCCTGGACCAGCCTGTCGAGCTTCCCTGTCAGGTTCGAGGTGACCTGCGAAAACCCGTCCTTGACGTAACGCGGCAGGTCATCGACGCCGGTCGCCAGCTCGCCCATCAGGATCACGAGATCTTCCTGGATGGCGAGAAGGTGCTCGCGCACGAACTCGTGTTCTGCCGTCGCGCGGGCCATTCCGATTGCCGCGTTGAGTTCATCCACAGTTCCGTACGCCTCCACGCGGGGGTGGCACTTGGAGACGCGCCGATTGTACATCAGGCCGGTGGTGCCCGAATCTCCCGTCCTGGTGGCGATGCTCATGTTCGTGTTCGGAGTCCTAGATGGCGGGCATCGCGGCCAGTTCGACTTTTTGCGCCGGCTCGGTGGGGAAGCCAAGGAATCGCCGGGCCAGCTCATCGAATCTCTCAACCTCGTCCGTGACGAATGGTTGAATCGTTCCGGCGCGCCGCCGTCCTCTGCATAACAAACCTGCCAGCTTCAGACGTTCGTTCAGGAACTGCGCGCAGCTTTCAGCGGAGTCCACCAGAGCGACCGTTCTTCCCGCCACCGCGCGAATCGCATCTTTCAGCAACGGATAGTGGGTGCAGCCCAACACGAGCGTGTCGATCCTGCGCCGCAGCAGGGGCGACAGGTAGGTTCGCAGGATATCGTTCGTGATTTTGCGGTTCGTCCACCCTTCCTCAACGAGCGGCACCAGGAGCGGACAGGCGCCGACAAACACCTTCGTCGAATCATCGCGCGCGAGGATTGCCCGGCGGTAGGCCTGACTGCGAATCGTGGCCGCGGTGCCGATCACACCGATACGGCGATTTTGCGTCTGGCTCAAAGCAGCCTGCACGCCGGGAATAATCACTCCAAAAACCGGAATATCAAATTTTTGTTCCAGGACCGGGAGCGCCCAGGCAGAAGCCGTGTTGCAGGCGACCACCACGGCTTTGACACGCTTTTGAACCAGGAACTGCGTGTCCTCGCACGCGAAACGGACGACCGTACCCGGCGACTTCGTTCCGTACGGGACCCGGGCCGTGTCGCCCAGATAAACGAGGTCCTCGCGCGGCAGCACGCGGTGGATTTGCCGGACCACGGTGAGACCGCCCACACCCGAATCAAAAATCCCGATGGGCAATTCCGTGTTCGCGTTCATCGTTCGATCTGCCGTTTGTACGACAGAATGCCGTCCACGATCGCCTGGGCCAGTTGGCGGCGATAGTTGGGATCCAGGATGCGCTTCGATTCAGCGGGATGACTCATGAAACCAGCTTCCACCAGCACGGCCGGCATGGCCGCGGTTTTCAGGACGGCAAACCGCGCTCGTTTGACGCCGCGGTCTTCCACCGGAAGAGCTCGCGCCATCGACTTCTGCACGCAATAGGCCAGCAGCATATTCTTTGCGTCGAAATGATTTCCTCGCCACGCGCTCGTGTCCGAGGAATCCTCGCGGGCATAGGTCGATCGGACGCCGGCAGGCGTGAGGCAATAGACTTCGACGCCTTCGACCTCGTTTTTGTTCGCGAGCGTGGCGTTGAAATGCAGGCTGACAAAAATCTCCGCGTCGCGGCGCTTCGCCAGGTCAGGCCGCTCCGGCAACGGCACGAAAGAATCGACCTGCCGTGTCAGCGACACCTTCAGTCCCGCCTCCTGGAGGAGTTTCCTCATCTCCGATGCCAGGGCCATCGTGTATTCCTTTTCCTTGTGTCGGCCTTCTTCATTGCCGGGGTCTCTGCCGCCGTGGCCGGGATCGAGGCAGACGTTGATGACGGGAACCCGCCGGTCGCTTCGCGGCGGGAACAGCACCGGATG
>JGI10216J12902_100003928_pt1 | contig 13057 bp, 9 predicted proteins | sample KanNatreferecore_FD_12902 | JGI IMG/M metagenome (IMG submission 12902)
CTCCCAGTAGTGGCGCCCATACCATCGCGATGTACGCGATTAGCACATGTCATATAAGGGCCCGAGTCACGGCGCGGTCGGTTTTGCGATTACGGCTTGTGTGCAAAATCGGTTGTACTGTATCGAGAGTCCCGAGAGCTGGTTCGAAGATTTCGGTACTGCGCGACTCGAGTGTGGGCGCGCTGAGATAACGCTGGACCCAGATTGCGCCGCGGTATCGGACTCGACGGATTACCACGTCTTCCTTACCGAACTCGAAGCGCACCAGGGCCTATCCGTCATCGAGCGCAGGCCAACGGGATTCATTCTCGAAGCGGGCGGAGTGCGTGCTTCCCTCAAAATGTTAAGCCATACCGATATCAACAGCGCGTTCGCTGGCGCGCCGTAGCGAGACACAAGGACATTCCTGCAGAGCGCTTTGCGCGCCGTAACGATTCCCGCAGCGCCAAACGATTCCGCCCGTACCGGAAGCGACAACCTGTACGGCGCCACCCAGGCGCACACCTCCGACGCATGCGCCGAGGTGGCGCGCCAGCGGCCTGACGTCTTCGGCTCGCGACGGCGGTCCATGCGCGGCCGCATTCCGCGGGGGTGCCACGTGACACAGTGTGCAGTTTCGGAGGACAATCAGCGTCGATGAAGGGAAACCGCGCGGTCCTGACCGCGGTCGTCATTCTTGTGGTTGCGTTGGCGGGCTGGTGGCTTTTCCGGCGCGGCAGCAGCGAACGCATCGATCTGCTTGCGCTCTACGATCAGGCCACGAAGACGCCGCCCGATGGGTACGCGGTCGGCGACATCACGCTCGCGGGGGACACGAAGCGGGCAATCTCCGCTCCAGCGAACGGACGTCTCACGTGGAACGTGCGGATCCCTGAGGACGGCTGGTTGAAGGTCTCCCTCGGCCTCAAGCCGGAAGCGTGGGACAAGGAGGGGAACGGCGTCTACTTCTTCGTCGGCGTTTCGAACGGCCACACGTTCGAGCAGCTCTTCACGCAGGTCGTGAATCCGTACGCCAACGAGCCCGAGCGCAAGTGGATTCCCGTCACCGTCGATCTCTCGGCATACGCCGGTGAAGAGATGCAGGTGATCTTCAACACGCGCGAGAGCCCGCCGAAGACTACGCCGGACTCCCGCAACGATCTACCGGTGTGGGGTGCCCCCGAGATCGTGTCCCGTTGACATCTGCCCTTAGCATGCGCGTTCCGTTGCTCGATCTTCATGAGCAGTATCGCCCGATCCGCGACGATCTCATCGCCGCCCTGATCCGCGTTGCTGATTCGCAGCGCTTCATTGGCGGGCCCGAAGTTGAATCGCTGGAGCGCGAGCTTGCGGCGTTCATCGGTGTTCGCCACGCAATTGGCGTGTCATCGGGGACCGACGCGCTCCTCGTCTCACTGATGGCGCTCGGAATCGGCCACGGCGACGAAGTCGTCACGACGCCGTTCTCATTCTTCGCGACCGCGGGATCGATCGTGCGCGTGGGCGCTGTCCCAATCTTCGTCGACATCGATCCGGAGACGTTCAACATCGACGCGGATGCGGTGGCGGCCGCGATCACGGCACGCACGCGCGCCATCATGCCCGTGCATCTGTTTGGTCTGTGCGCCGACATGCACCCGCTGCTCGACGTCGCGTTGCGCGTGGGCGTTCCCCTCATCGAGGACGCCGCCCAGGCAATCGGTGCCACGTATCGAGACCGTCAGGCCGGCACGATGGGCGCGCTCGGGTGCTTCTCGTTTTTCCCGAGCAAGAATCTCGGCGCGTTTGGAGACGCCGGCCTCGTGACGACGAATGACGATCGTCTCGCGCACGACGCCCGGCTGCTGCGCGATCACGGCGCGGAGCCGAAGTATTTTCACAAGCGTGTCGGAGGCAACTTCAGGCTCGACGCGCTGCAGGCTGCCGTGCTGCGCGTGAAGCTGCCGAACTTGCCAGCGTGGACGAATGCACGCCGATTGAATGCGGATCGATACGACCGCTTGTTTCGCGAGCGGCGTCTCGACGTGCGGGCTCCCTTTCGTCCGTTCGGGCGCGGGCATATCTTCAATCAGTATGTCATCAGAATTCCGAGCAGAGACGATGTCCGTGCGCGGCTCGAACGTTCGGGGATCGGAACGGAGGTTTATTACCCCGTGCCGTTTCACTTGCAGGAGTGCTTTGCGTCGCTGGGGTATCGATCCGGTGCGTTCCCGGCGGCTGAGCGCGTCGCCCGCGAGGTGCTCGCGCTGCCGATCTATCCGGGGCTGACGCTGCCGCAGCAGCGCGCGGTCGTCGACGCGCTGGCGGAGGCGCTCGCGTAATGCGCGTGCTGGTGACGGGGGCCGCGGGTCAGTTAGGAAGCACGATCGTCCAAGTCTTCCACGGTCGCGTCGATATTGTCGGCGTGGACTGGAGGTCGCTCGACATCACCGACGCAACGAGCGTGCTACGGAGGGTTCGCGCAGAGCGTCCCGACGTGATCATCAACTGTGCCGCGTACAACGCGGTGGATGCGGCAGAGGATGACCCTCAGGTCGCCCTCGCGGGAAATGCGTTCGGCGTCCTCGCCCTCGCACGAGCCGCGGCCGAAGTGGACGCCACGCTCGTCCACTACAGTACGGACTTTGTATTCGACGGGCGCGCGACGGAGCCGTACTCCGAAGAGGATTCCCCAAATCCCGAGAGCACGTATGGCGCCTCAAAGCTCCTGGGCGAATGGTTCAGTGCGGACGCGCCCGCGCACTACGTGCTTCGAGTCGAGAGCCTGTTTGGCGGCACGCACCGGCGGAGCAGCATCGATCGCATTCTCGACGCGATTGTTGAGGGAAAACCAGCGCGCGTCTTCGTCGACCGTCATGTGACGCCGAGTTACGTAGTCGACGTTGCCGGTGCGACGTGGATGCTGCTCGAGATGCGCGCCGCGTACGGACTGTATCACTGCGTCAACACGGGTATCACCACGTGGAAGGGGCTCGCGGATCACGCCAGGCGGCTGCTTGGCGGCTCGGCAGAGATCGTAGGGATCAAGACCTCGGACGTCAACATGCGGGCTCCGCGCCCGAGATATTGCGCGCTTGCCAACGATAAGCTGCAGCAGGCCGGGATCGACATGCCGTCGTGGGAAGACGCACTGGAGCGCTATGTCGCCTCGCTGACAATGTCCTGAGATTTCAGTCGAGCGCTTCCATCACGAGCTCCGACACTAGCCGGCCGATTGCCAGGCAGGATGTCAGGCCCGGCGAGTCCGTTCCGGCCGCCTGGATCAGCCGCAGCGCCCGCCCGTCGCAACGAATCAGGAAGTCCGCAAAGGGCTGGTCGGGCGGACAGAGCTTCGGCCGGATTCCGGTCCCGCCGGCGCGTACGTCTGAGAGTTGGACCTCCGGCAACAGCCGGCGCGTGGGCGCAACGAATGCCTCGATTTCCTCCCGATCCGTTTCGTAGTCCGACTTGCTTGACTGATACCGGACCGTCGGTCCGATCAGAACGGCGCCATCAATCGTTCTTGTGAGGTGCACGCCCAGACCGTGACCCGGCGCGTGAGGCACGGGATACACCAGCCCGTTCACGAGCGTTGTCCTGGCCGGCGCCAGCTCAGCGTACTCGCCGCGACACGGATAAATCGTGTAGTCCTCGCCTCCGAGCGTACGCGACACCTCGTCTGCATGAAGACCCGCGGCGTTGATGACGATGCGCGATCGGATGCGTTCGCGTCCGGTGTCAATGTGAACGCCATCGTGTTCGACGCTCCCCGCGCGAAGTTCCGTGGACGGCAGCAGCGCAACGTCACGATCAGCGCAGAGAGACACCAACGTTCGCACGAATGCTTCCGGCGAGATGATGCCCGTCGACGGTGACCACAGCGCACAGTCTGCCGCGACGTGAGGTTCTTTCGCACGAATGAAATCCGCATCGACGATCTCGAGTGCGCCAGCCCCGTTCTCCAGTCCGCGGCGATGCAGTTCGAGCAGCTGCTCCTGTTCCGCCGGTGAACTCGCCACAATGAGCTTGCCGCACCGCCGATACGGAACCGCATACCGCTCGCAGAAGTCGTAGAGCAGATCGCGTCCTTCGACGCACAGCCGCGCCTTGAGGCTTCCCGGCGGGTAGTAGATGCCGGCGTGAATCACGCCGCTATTGTGCGTGCTGGTCTCCATCCCGGGTCGCGGGCGGCGTTCGATCACGCAGACGCTGCGGCCGATCGCGGCGAGCTGCGCAGCTGACGCGAGGCCGACTACACCGGCGCCAACCACCACGACGTCGACGTCAGTCACAGTGACTCCTTCGGATTCAATGCCGTCTTGTCCACTGAGGGCTGGCGAGGTTGGCCCCGTCACGGGCTAGGAGCGCGAGTCGGAGAACCCAACGCGGCTTCCGCTCGCTTCCTCGCGAGCGACGCTCTTCAGCTGATCGTGTTTGATTCGCAGCACCAGCCGCAACCGCGCCTGCAGCGCGAGAAAGACGAACGGTCGGAGGAGGCTGGCCGGCCATGGCGCGTGCTTGCGGTAGAGCAGGTATGCGCTGCGGTGGAATGCGGCGAGGGATTCCCGATACACGTGAATACTGCTTCTGCCGCCCGCATGGACGACGATCGCGCCCGGAAAGAAGACTGTGCGCCAACCCGTTTTCTCGAGCCTTCGGCAAAGGTCCGCGTCTTCCCAATACAGAAAGAAATGTTCGTCCATGCCGCCCACTTGTTCGAACGCGGTTCGCCGAACGAGCATGCAGGCGCCCGAAACCCAATCTACGTCGAGCGGCGCCATCTGTCCTTCGAGTGTGGGGAGATTATGGCGCGACAACGGGTTTCGCGGAAAGCGGCGAGTCAGCCACGAGCTCCGGCCCGCAATGGCGGTCGTGATGCCGGGGAACCGGCGCGCGGACCCCTGAACGCTGCCATCAGCGTTCAGAATGCACGGGCCGACGACCGCTGCGTCTGGCCGCGTCGCGGCGTAGGCGGTCAGTCGCGCGATCGCGTCCTGGCGCACGACGCAGTCCGGATTCAGCAACAGCAAAAACGGCGCGCTCGTGAGCCGGGCGCCCCAGTTCACGCCCGTCGCGAATCCTTCATTGATCGAACGTTCGACGAGCCGGGCCCAGGGGAATCGGGCCGTGATGTCGGCCGCTGCCTGCTCGTCGGACTCGTGGTCGACGACGACCACCTCGTTCAGCCCCGTCCGGCTCCGTTCGAGCGAGGCGAGGCAGCGATTCAGCTCTTCATAGCTGCGATAGTTGACGATGACAACGTCGACGGCGGCGGGCGATGAAGCCTCCACCGGTGCGATCTTAGCAGAGCCAACCGAACGTGCGCGGCTCGAGTCGTCGCCGCGATTTCTTCCTTACTGCGGTGCAGGATTCGGTACAATTTTCAGCGAGCTTGAGACCGCGGCCTTTCATTCTTGTCCGAATTCTGCGTGCGTGTTCCTCGTTGGCCTCCGTCGCGGGTCACGCCGTTGTTCGGCTTCGACGCCGCGCAATCGATCTGGCGCGCCTGGTGCCGGTCGAAGCAACAGCGGCCGTTGCGGGATCCGCCGCCGGCGCATCTCTCGGAGGGTTGCCGCCAGAGACATTCGTGTGCGCGCCGGACTCGCGCGTGATGTTCGATCTCACCGCTCCACCGAACGCGACGGCACTTGCCTGGTGCGGCGTCGTATCTGCGTCTCTCGACGGAACGTCATCGATCGAATTCGAGTTGCGCGTGCGTACCACCCGGACGGAGATCGCCAGGCGACGAGTCATTTCCGCGCGGGGATTGCGCACGCGCTGGCGGAGGCTCCGCCTCCGCGTGCGCGAGGCCGGGGCAGTCCGGATTACGTTGACGACGCGCGCGGTCCGATCGTCGGGAGATGGTGTGCCCCGCGCAGTGTGGAAGAATCCGCGCGTCACCTGGCCGCGGCCCCTCCTGGATGCGCTCGCCCGAGTGCGCGCGGCACTCACTGCCTCGAACATCGGGCGGCTGTGGCACAAGCTGCTGCCTCCGAACAGCGAGGCCCGCTACCGTCTCTGGGCGCGCGAGCAGCAGCCCTCGCGGCACGCCCGGCGCGCGCAGCGCGAGTGGTCGAGCCGTCAGTCCCGGGTCTTCACGCTCATCACGTTCGTGCCGGACGGCGCGGAGGGCCCTTCCCACGCAACGTGGCAGAGCGTGGTCGACCAGACGTACGGCCGGTGGGAATGGCTTCTCGTTGCGCCCGCGATCGCCGGTCGCGGCGTCGCCGCTCGCGTTCGCCCGCTGGGCGACGAGCGAATACGCGTGGTGTCGACGCCCGCAGGCAACACGCGCGGCGCGGCGTGGAACGCGGCGCTTCGTGAGTGCCGCGGCGAACACGCGGCGCTTCTTGACGACGGCGACCGATTGGCTCCGCATGCTCTCTATCAGGCAGCGTTGGCCTTCGACGCGCATCCGGACATGGACGTCCTGTATTCGGATGAAGATCGAATCGGCAACGACGGCCGGCGGCACGGCCCCCGGTTCAAGCCGGACTGGTCTCCGGAGTTGCTGCTGTCTGTCAACTACATCGGCAGGCTCGCCGTGCTGCGCGTCTCGAGCGTGCTGGCAGCCGGCGGCTTCCATGACGAGTACGGCGGCGCCGAGGAATGGGCGCTGCTCTTGCGCCTGTCACACGCAAATACGCGAATCCGTCGAATGCCCTTCTGTCTGTATCATCGGGCGGCCGCACCGATTCCCGAGCGGGCAGCCGTTCGTGAGCGCGTGCTCCGAGACCATTGCGAGAGCCGGGGGTGTGTCCTCACGCGCAGAGCGGATGATGAATACCGCATCACATGGCTTGCGCGCCAGCCCCAGATGGTTTCAATCATCATTCCAAACCGCAACGCGGGGTCGGTTCTGCGCCCTTGTATCGAGGGAATTGCCACGCGCACCGCTTACCCGAACCGCGAGATCATCATCGTCGACAATGATTCGAGCGAGCAGGACGTCCTTGAGCTCTATCGCATCATCGAAGAGAGCGGGACGGGTCGGGTCGTGCCGTTCAATCGCGTGTTCAATTTTTCCGCAGCGTGCAACGCCGGCGCGGCCGTCGCTCGCGGAGAGTTGCTTCTCTTCCTGAACAACGATATCGCGGTGATCGAAGAGAGCTGGCTGGATGAGCTCGTCGCCTGGGCGCTGGCGCCGGACGTAGGCGTCGCCGGTCCAAAGCTGCTGTACCCGGACGGGACCGTTCAGCACGCCGGGGTGGTATTCGGGCTGGGGCTCGTGGGTCATATCTTCGCCCGCACACCCGAGTGGGAATCCGGGGTGTTCGGCTCGGCGAGTACGTACAGGAACTACCTTGCGGTGACCGGCGCCTGTCAGATCGTGCGCGCGGACGTGTTCCGCCGCCTCGGGGGATACGACGAGCGCTTCCGGCTTTCGTTCAGCGACGTTGTCCTCTGCCTTGAAGCCCGGAAGCATGGCCTGCGGGTCGTCTACACGCCGCACGCACGGCTCGTTCACCATGAATCCTTCACGCGGAAGCGGGAAGACTTTCCGGAAGATCTGGAGCTGCTCGCGCGCTACTTGAAATCGATGGATTTTGTCGAGGATCCGTACTTCCATCCCGAGCTCGATCCTACATCTCCACGTCCGGCGGTTCGCTCGCCCTTCGATGCACGACCGCAGCAGGTGATCCGTGGGTACATCGATCGACTACTGGCCTGCGCGGCTGCCGAAGGCTGACTGCAGTGACGTGCGACGTCTCAATCATCATTCCCGTCCTCGACCGGCTCGAGTTCACCCGGCAATGTCTGGATAGGATCTGGCGCAACACGGCCGACGACATTGCCTATGAGGTGATCGTCATCGACAACGGATCGACGGACGGCACCGACGCGTGGTTCGAGCCGGCGGATCGCTTTCCGCGTCCGCTCCGTTACCTCCGGAACTCCACGAACGAGGGCTTTGCACGCGCCAACAACCGAGGAGCCGGGGTCGGGCGCGGGCAGTTCCTCCTGTTCCTGAACAACGACACGCTGGTGGAGCCGGGCTGGTTGACGGAGATGCTTCGCGTCCGCCGCGCCGATCCGGCGGTGGGTGTCGTTGGGATTCAGCAGCGGTTTCCGTACACGAATACGATCTATCACACCGGCATCGTCTTCTCCGCAGAAGGCCTGCCCGAGCATCTGTACCCGCACCTCGACGCGTCAGTCCCGGAGGTCAACAAGCAGCGCGAATACCAGGCCGTCACCGGCGCGTGCCTCCTGACCGACAAGGAGCTCTTCGAGTCGTGCGGGGGCTTCGACGAGGAGTACCAGAACGGTTATGAGGATGTCGATCTCTGCCTGAAGGTCCGGCAGCGCAATCGCAAGGTGGTCTGCTGCACCAGCGCGTTCATCTATCACTACGGGCAGATTTCGGAGGCGCGTACAGCCGCCGACGACCGCAACGCTGCGCTTTTCGCGAGAAAGTGGTCAGGGATTGTCAGGCCGGATCGGCACCAATACGTGCTCCGCGATCGGCTGGCGGCGTGGGGGCGCCGGAGGAGCGCCGTGTCCCCAACGCGAATCCTGCCCGATGACGCCATCTATCTGGCCGATGCGCTGGATGATGGCAGCGCGTTGACGTGGATCAACGCGGAGCTCGCTCTCGCATTGGCCGGACGCGGTGTGCCTGTCTTCGTTAACGGTCAAGCCCCTGTGTCGCGGACACTTTCTGCTTCGATGCGGCGCCGGCTCTCGCGCCTGAAGACAACCCTGCGGCCCGTCGTCGGCGGGACGCAGGTGAAGTGGTCGCACTATCGGCCGCGCCACCTCACGCTCGAGTTGTCGGGCCTCGTTAATCTTGAGTTCTTCGTCATCAATTACGTGTTCGGTTCATCGACGGTCGAGCCGTGGGATTTCTGGCTCCAATGCCTGCGTCAAAATCATCACCATAAGCTGCCGCTCAGCGAATTCTGCCGGTCGGTGCTTCAGCAGGTGGGCGTGACCGACGCGCACAGCCATGTCTGGTATCCCGGGTACTCTCCGGAGATAGCGGACGCGGAGCCGTCCAGACGGCCGGACGCACGGTTTCGTTTTTTCACCGTCACGAACTCGCACGATCTGGACCGCTACAACACGGCAGCCGTGTTGGGCGCGTATCGGCGCGCATTCAGCGCTGATGACGAGGTCGTGCTGATCGTGAAGGATTATGGCGCTTCATCGGGGAATCCCGCCATTCGCGATGCGCTCGGGCGATCCTCGTCCGGGCCGAAGATCGAATACATCTCCGAATTCACCGACAAGCGGGCGTTGATCGGACTCTACCAGTCTTCTGACGCGTTCGTCTCCGCTCACCGCGGTGAAGGCTTCGGGATGAAGATCCTCGATGCGATGGCCTGCGGGGTGCCGGTAATCGCTCCGCTCTTCGGTGGCGTGACAGCCTATTGCCGGGAAGACAACTGTTTTCCGGTCGCGTTTTCCCTCCTGTCCATGGGGGCCTGCCTGGATACAGCGTCGCTTCACATTACCAATCAGCCGATGTGGGCGGAGGTCGATGTCGAGAGTCTCCGCAACCAGATGCGCCGCGTGTACGAGGACAGACATCAGGCGAAGAGCCGCGCTGAAAGAGGCCGCAATGACGTGATCGGCCGATTCTCGTGGGACAGCGCGGCGGCGCGGCTGCTCGAGATCACCACCGGGCTCCGGACGCAGACAGAGTCAAGTCGTTCTGTTCGTGACACTATGCGGACCGATGTCGGCCTGTCGTCGCCATACTGGCTCGGGCTGCGGGTGAGCGTCGTCATCCCAACACGCAATCGCAGATCCAAGCTGATCGCGTGTCTCGATGCCCTGGGCCGGCAGTCCGTGCTGCCTCAGGAATTCGAGGTGATCATCGTTGACGACGGATCCACGGACGATACGCGCCAGGCAATCGACGGGTACGCGCCGGCGTTCGCCGTTCGTTATTTCCGGCAGGAGTCTGCCGGCCCGGGAACCGCGAGAAACCTCGGCATCGCGCAGGCAAGAGGGGAGCTCGTGCTGTTCGTCGGCGACGACATCATCGCCGACGAGCATCTCATCGAGCAACACCTGCTGGCGCACGCAGCGGCGAACGGCTCAGGCGCCGCCGTCCTCGGCCACATCGATTGGGCGCCGAGCCTCACTCCGAACGCCGTAATGGAATACGTGTGCGGAGACGCGATGCTGCAGTTCGCATACGGCATCATCCCATCTCTGCCCGCGCTCGATCACCGATTCTTCTACACGAGCAACATTTCGCTCAAACGCCAATTCCTGCTCGATGCGGCGGACGCGGGCGTGCGATTCGATCCCTGCTTTCGGCGTGCCGCGTTCGAAGACTCGGAGTTCGCGTTTCGCCTGGCTCCTCGCGGCTTGCGCATCCACTATCGAGCGGCTGCTCGCGCATTCCATGACCACTGGATGGACGTCGAGAGCTTCTCGCGTCGCGAATTCAGTGCCGGCGAGATGGCGGTGGTGTTCTACCGGAAACATCCGGGCGAGGACGAGCAGCTTCAGGTCGGGTGGATTGCGGATCTCGTGCGTCCTGCAGCCGCGCTCTCTGGCGACGCGGAACTGCTTCGAGAGCTCGAGTACTTCGACGCGAGTACTGACGTGTGGCTCCCAACGGTCGCGGACTCACTGGAGAAGCAGCCATCTGCTCCGGAGCTTGGAGGAGGCGCGCTGCACGGCGTGCTCGGGACCATCTTCGACGTGGAACGAACGCGCGGAAAAATACAGGAGTGGTATTCGAATGTCGACGTCGAGTCGAAGATCCGCGCAGCGCAAACGCTCGCGGCCGCTCTCCGCAAAGTCGAGTGGCTGTCGGGCAACGACGACGCGCTTCGACAGATGTCGCATTCCGGGAGCCCCGTGGATCCCCGTGCGGTTGCGACGCTTGCGGCGCGCGTTGCCGGGCTCGATGGTATGAGTGCGCTCACTCGCAGCCGGAGTCCGTCCCAAGCGCTCGGACAATATCCTGGTCGGCGTCCCGTCAGCCGCTTGCTCGTGCCGCGTCTGCAACGCGTCGATCGCTACGTTCAGGCACTGCTTCAGTCGCGCGGCCGTGAGGATTGGCTCGCAAAGTATCGGCGCCTGCGTCGCCGGATCGGCAAGCTGATGTAGAACCGCTATGCCGGTGACGCTCAGAACGCAGGATTCGCACCTTTGACTCTGATCAGGGTGACACGCCGGGTGTAGAGCGACGCACCGGACGGAAATGTGGGCGTATAACGCCCAATCAGCAACACCCATGGCGTGCCGGGGGGCAGATCCGCTTCGGTAATCCGTGAACCCGTATCGCGGACGAGGACGCGTGCGGATGCGTTGAAGTTGAAGAGAAAGTACGCGATCGGGCCGTTCCACTCGGGGCCGACGACGAGCCCCTGGTTGCGCTCCGATGGCGCGATGATCTGCCTCATCGATCGCGCGTCTGCGCGGATTCCCGAGTTGTCGGTTGAGTTGGTCCATTGCCATCCGGACACTCTGACGTTGCTCACGGCGAACAACGCAATCAGAAGCATCGGATACCAGCGAGCAACGGACTTGCTCCGCCACAGCATTGCCGCGTAGCCGACTATCGCGAAAGCAATTCCCGCTTGCGTGAGGGCGTTCGCCCCAATGGCGGCCAATCCTGATCGAAGCCCACCATGCCAGCTCGAAAATACGAAGGCTTCGGGGTAGTCGAATGGATATAACGTGCGGTGACTCTCGAGGTAGGCGAGCAGCACCGCCGCAACCACACCCACGAGCGCTCCGGTGCGGCGCCACCACACGCCACGCTGGTGGCCTTCGAGGCCAAAGAAGATCGCGAGATACAGGGGAAGCACGAACGAGTAGTACCGGCCGTGGAGACGAAAGTGGTACGCGGGCTCCCGCTGCGCCGCCTGCGCCGTGAAATTGACGGTCATGGCGACCGTGATGAGCGTCGCGGCGACCGTGAAGACGATCAGAAGAAAGCGCGTGCGCATTGCGGAGTCCACGGTTTCCCGCGTCGTGTAGAGACGATGGAGCTCCGCGGCTGCGAGGGCGGCAGCCGGCGCAACCAGGGCGGCCAACACGATGGCGTGGCCCCCAACGATCGACAAGAGCTCGCGGCTGTGTCCGAGCCACGATGCCGCAGAGAATCCACCGGAGAAGTACCCCTGATAGACCGTGCCGACGAACGCAAACGGACTCAATTCGAGCCGACCCGCGATCAACCCGTTCATGCAGACGAGCGTGGCGTAGGTGGACACGATGAACAGTGGAATCGACGTCAGGACGCGCCGGCGACTCGGTCGGATGCTCGGTGGTGCGATGACCAATGCGCCAAGCGTGAGCGGCACGGCAAACACCAGCGCGACCGCGTGCGGCTTCACGAGCAGCATCGCGCCGACAACGACGCCGGACAGCACCGCGGCCGTTTGAATGCGTGTGGCGAGCGCGATCACTACGAACCAGGTCAGCGCCGCGAACAGCAGCGTGTACATCATTTCTGGCATGACGTAGGCCGTGTAAGCGGAGTTTGGGAGCAGCGCGAAGACCATTGCCGTCGGCGCCGTTGCCCTCGTGGGATCGAGCCGGCGGATCAGCGCAAGGAACAGCAGTACGACCGCGATGAATCCAGCGGTGTTGAGCGCCTTGAGCAGCAGTTCGGGACGACTGGACACAATTGCGAGCGCCGCACCGTACGCCGAAAAGAGCGGCGAGTAGTATCGAGGCAGATACGGATCCACCGCGAAGCGCTCGGACAGATTTGGAAACGTTTGGACGGGTGCGAAGTATCCGTACTCGTCCCCTGCCATCAGAGGACTTTCGAGCAACAGGTTTCTCGCGAGGATGAGCGAGCCGACGACCGCCAGCACGACGAGGATCCCTCTTGCACCAGCCACGGAGAAGATTTTCTGTGCTGTCGTATGCCGTCCGTCTACAGGCCTCGGACCGTCTGTGGCGTCGCTCACGGAGTTACGTATCTGCTCCGATGTGGTCAACAAGTAGACTGCGGGTGACGGGCTGTGCCCCTAATCCTTCGAATTCTACAAGATAGCGGCCTCGATACGGTGGGTCAATCCTTGCTTGTCGCCTGCGCATGAGCTTATGGCCCACGCGACTCGGCATCCGGGTCGCTGCTCTCGTCTGCGGCCTTCTCGCGGGCCCGTTCGCGCCGTGC
>JGI10216J12902_108995605_pt1 | contig 13051 bp, 11 predicted proteins | sample KanNatreferecore_FD_12902 | JGI IMG/M metagenome (IMG submission 12902)
AAGCCGACACCCAGCAACGGATGTGTGGCGAACGTATGCCAGTCTGCGGTGAGTAGTGAAGGGCGCGATCCGTCCCAAAATCGATAATCGCGTGAAAGAATGGAAAAATGACCTGTACCGGGCGGCCCGATAGTCCCAAGACTCGCCATTACGAATGCAACTTCGACAGTAATCGCACCAACCCAGGTGAACACACGCAACCAACGCTCCCCACGTGACGAGCCGAGAAGGGGGGAAATCGTGAATGCCAGCGCGACTGCGAGCGCCCCGATGCCGGCGGACAACGTGAATAGCGAGATCGCGCCAGCCACGCAGGCGCTTGCGATGGCCCACCAGCGCCCCCAGCGCTCAGCGACCAGGGCGACCAAGAATGGTAAGGTCGCGACGAGAAAATTTGCGAACTGATTCGGACCGCGGAATGGCGCGCACAAGCGCGGGTAGTTGCCGCTCGCCAAAGCGCCGTACCCGCAGAGAAGCGTGCGCTCGGCAAGGTCTCGCTGAGAATAAAAGAGCACGATCGTCACAGCGCCCAGCAATAGCGCCAGCAAGCCGCCACTTACGAAAGCAAGAACTGTTCGTCGTTGCCAAACTTCGCTGGCGTACAGCGCGCGCAGCAAGCCAGGCGCAAGGACCATGGGTACGAGCGCCGCGAGCTTCAAAAAGTTCAACACGGGTGTGCCCGCGGCAACGGCGGAAATCAGGAGGGTGGCAAGAAACAACGTGCCCGCGGCCAGCCAAGGGAGCGCCGCGCGCACGCGTATTTCGGGTGCGCCAACCGCCGCGCCAGCAGCGAGCGCCCAGGTTACAACGAGCAGAACGTCAGGAATCAGGAGCGGCTGTCCGCCGACATAGGCCAGAGCCCAGCTCTGCAAAGGCAACGAGAATAAGTACAGCAGCCCACACACTCGTGCCGCTGCAAATGCTCGCTCCGCCAGCGTCAATGCTCAGCCAGATTGTACCGCATGATGCACCAGAGCGTGCGCGCACCGTCCCGCCAACCAATCTTCTTGCCCTCGGCGTAAGTTCGACCGGCGTACGAGATCGGCACCTCGAAAATGCGATAGCCCTTCTTCGCGACCTTCGCGGTGAACTCTGGTTCGAAGCCGAAGCGGTCTTCCCGCAGATCCAGTTCACGAAGGACCTCGGAACGGAAAACCTTGTAGCACGTCTCCATGTCGGTGAGATTCAGGTTGGTGACCATGTTGGAGAGCGTGGTGAGCAACTGGTTCCCCACGGAGTGCCAAAACAAGAGCACTCGACGTGGCCCAGCGGTGAACCGCGAACCGAACACTACGTCCGCGCGGCCATCGACGATGGGTTCGATCAGCTTCGGATATTCGGCTGGGTCGTATTCGAGATCCGCGTCCTGAATCACCACGATCTTTCCGCGAACTTCCGAAAACCCGCGGCGTAGCGCCGCCCCCTTCCCCCGATTCTCAGGCTGATAGAAGACGCGAGCGCCCAGTGGCTCCGCGTCTCGTCGCAAGATGTCTCGAGTACCATCGCTGGAGCAGTCATCGACGATGATCAGCTCCTTGGAAATGGGCACGGCGAGGACGCGCTTCACGCAGTCGAGGACGAAACGCTCCTCGTTGAAGACCGGCATCACCACCGAAAGCGTCGGTGTATCCATTCATTGCTCCAGAAGCTCGCGCTGCTCAGCTTCGATGGCCAAGCCTTTCGGCGAAGTTCTCGTACGTAGCTCGCAAACCCACTTCGAGTGAAACCTTCGGCTCGAACCCGATGAGCCGCTTTGCCTTCGAAATGTCGGGGCAACGCCTGCGCGGGTCATCTGCGGGCAGCGGCTTCTTCACGATGTCCACCCGCTTGCCGACGACTTTCATGACCGCGTCCGCGAGCTCGAGCATCGTGAACTCTCCGGGGTTGCCGAGGTTCATCGGCGAGTCGAATTCCGGCGCGACAGCAGCCCGTAGAAATCCATCCGTCAGATCGGTGACGTAGCAAAAAGACCGCGACTGCTCGCCAGTGCCATAGACGGAAATTGGCTTGCCCGCCATGGCTTGCATGAGGAAGTTCGACACGACACGACCGTCGTCGAAGGCCATGCGCGGCCCGTACGTATTGAAGATGCGGATGATCCTCGTGTCGGCACCGTATAGCCGTCCAGCGTCGTGCAAGATCGTTTCGGCTGCGCGCTTCCCCTCGTCGTAGCACGCACGATGTCCGATCGGGTTCACGTGCCCCCAATACTCTTCACGTTGGGGATGCTCGAGGGGGTCACCGTACACCTCGGAAGTGCTGGCGTGGACGATCCGACAGCGGCGCATGCGCGCGTGCTCGGCGATGCGCAGAGCACCCAGCACACTGGTCGTCAGCGTCGCATAAGGATCGGATTGATAGTGAACGGGCGATGCCGGGCAGGCCAAGTTGAAGATCACCTCGGCATACACCAACAGGGTCTCGCGGACGTCGCCAATTTCTAGGTGGAAGTGCCCATCCCGGCCGGCCGATTCCAAGTTTGCGAGGTCACCCGTCATGAGGTTGTCCAGTCCGACAACCTCGAATCCCTCGCCGAGCAGCCGGTCGACGAGATGCGAACCGAGAAAACCCGCGGCTCCAGTAACGAGGACGGTTTTTCGCGTCGATCCTAGGCCCACGATGGAATTCCCCTCTCAGTTCCGTTGGTCCATGTGCTTGCCGGCACTCGACGCCACCGGGGGCTTTCTCGAACGGTCACCTGCCTCGAGTCCACGCGTTCGGTCGCTGGCAATCTGCGTCAGGTTGAAAACCGTCACTTTGAAAACCAACGCGAAGCCAGCCGCCATCAATAGGGCGAATAGGCCAGCCGCAGCTACCGCGGCGGCGACCGCTGACCACAGCAGCGTCCGTTGAAGCGCCAACCACTCAGCAGGGATAGAAATCGCCGCGGCGACCACAGCCGCGGCGCCGCCTCCGAAGACCAACACGACAAGAAACAGCTTTGCGATGACAGTCTCGTAGAAGGCCATCAAGCCGACGAGGCCATGGCTGACCAGCGTGAAGATGTTTTGGCTGGTGCGGCCGCCATAGCGTGATCGGCGATCGCGGGTGACTACCACGTACGGTAGGCCGAGCCGTAGAATTGCATAGGCGAAGTGGACGGCCGCAAGGGGCGCGCTCTTGATCGCCGGCAGAAACCGGCCAGGAATCAGCATGAAGTTGTTGGGAACGACGCGCTGGCGCGTGAAGAACCGAAACAAGATCTTGTACCCGGCAAAGAAGACCTTGAAGAGCAGTGTTTCTGTGCGTCGGCCACGTTCGATCAACACCAACTTGCCGTCGTTCGCCCGGCCCAGCTCGATGATGGACTGTAGCTGGCGCACGTCGTCCTCGCCGTCGCAATCCAGGGTGATCAGCACGTCGCCGGCCTCAGCGTCGATTCGCGACAAGCCGTAGAACATTGCGCCTTGGTTGCCCAAGTTCGTTGGCGCCTCGACCATGCGCAGTGGGACGCCCGATCCGCGTTCGGCGTAGCGAGCCAGAACGCCGCGCGACCCATCGACGGAGAAGTCGTCGACCACGTACAGAATCGACTGCTGCGCGACGCCAGCTGCGGTGACGGCCGCGTTGAACTCTTCGAGAAACTCGTCGAGGATTTTCTCCTCGTTCCGGCAGGCAGTCAGGAACACGTAGCGCACGACGCCTCCTCGCTCTGCTCCAGAGCCCATCGGCGAAACCGGATTTTCGGAAACAGTCGACGACTTCTCACGCACGAACGCTCAGAAAAATCGGAGGCTTAGGTGCGCGTGCGCGGTACCACGTGAAAAAGTGGAGGTCAATCGGACCGCGACGCACGGACGATCCCGCCGGTGTGTTGCGCGACACGCCTTCGGTGTTCAGTGAATCCAACGAGGCGCCCGCGAACCCAAGGGCAGGGTGTTTTCGTCCGAGCCCGTCCGTGCAATCGTCTCCCCGAGTCTCCTCATGGAACCGACACCGCAGAGTTTCTGGTTGGACCGCCTTGACCGCGCCGAAGCCTACATAGATTGGGTTTTTCAAGAGGCGCGGCCCCACTTGGGATCGTCCATTCTGGAGGTGGGCTGCGGAACTGGCACGTACACGGCGCTGTTCGGCCGGACCGGGGCGCGCGTTCTAGCGATGGACCTCGACGCCAACTTCGTGGGTGCAGCACGCGATGCGACTCGCGCTCTACCGAACGTCGACGTCAGGCAGGGTGACGTCACTACGGCCGACTGGGACGGCGACTTCGACACGGTTGTGATGCTCGACGTCCTCGAACACCTGGACGACGACATTGCGATGCTCGTGCGGCTTCGCGATGCGCTCCGTCCAGGCGGACGGATTGTCCTCAAGGTTCCCGCGTTCGCGTGGTTGCACGGTAGCCTCGACGACGCTGTAGGGCACCGACGTCGCTATGACCGTGCACGGCTGGAGCGCGCCTTCCTGGAGGCCGGCTTCGCTCGAGCTCGGACCTGGTACTTCAACGCCTTGGCCATCCCGGGCTGGTGGCTCAACGGCACCGTGCTGCGGCGGGTTACTCCCCCGGCGGCACAACTCGAGCTCTTGGACCGCCTCGTACCCGTGTTTCGTGCTGTCGACCGGGTAACTCGCCCGGTGATTGGCCTCTCACTATTTGGAGTCGCCGAAAAGTGATACCCATGGCATCGCGATAACGGAGGTAAGGCGATGGCAGACGAACATCATCACCATGACGATGGGTCGGAACGATGGCCGAAGCAGCCAATCGTTCCTCTCGAAAAACCGTTTGTAGACGGCCGAGGCGTCATCCAGCCGCTCGTCGAAGAGATGATGCGAAGCGCCGTGCTGATCACCAGCAAGAAGGGCGCTCTCAGAGCGAACCATTACCACAAGACGGACTGGCACTACTGCTACGTTCTCGAAGGATGTATCGAGTATTACCACCGACCCACGGGCTCAACTGCCGAACCAGATCGGCTTCTCGTTCGCAAGGGCGAAATGGTGTTCACGCCTCCTATGGTCGACCACGGTATGAAGTTCCCCGAGGATACGACCTTTCTGACGCTCAGCCGCAACCCGCGGGATCAAACCTCGTACGAGTCTGACCTCGTTCGCATCGAATTGATCAAGCCGTGAGCACCAAAGAATGAACACGCTATGCGTGCACCGCGAAATCTGCCGACTCTGCGAGAGTCGGCACCTCGCGTGCGTGCTCAAGCTCGAGCCTACACCTCCGGCCAACGCGTTCGTGCCCCCTGAGCTGGTGACGACGCCGCAGCAGCGGTTTCCCCTCGACGTGTGGATGTGTCGTGCTTGCAAGCACGTGCAACTCCTCGATGTCGTGGATGCGGGTGAGCTGTTTTCCGACTACGTTTACGTTTCTGGTACTTCGCCCGTCTTTGTCGCTCATTTTCGCAAGTATGCGAGCTCGGTCCAGAAAGTTGCCCGACTCGCGCCTGGCGACCTAGTGGTCGACGTCGGATCGAACGACGGCACCCTGCTGCGCTTCTTCGTCGATGCCGGCCAGCGTGTCCTCGGCGTCGACCCCGCCGACGCGATCGCGCAAGCCGCAACTCGGTCGGGGATCGAGACCCTGCCGGAGTTCTTCACGGTTCCGCTCGCGGAGCGCGTTCGCACGCAATACGGGCAGGCGCGTGTCATCACGGCGAACAACGTGTTCGCACACGTTGACGATCTCAAGTCGTTCGTGGACGGTGTTCGCACACTGCTGGCTCCTGACGGCTTGTTCGTGTTCGAGGTGTCGTATCTATTGGATGTGGTGGATAAGTTGCTGTTCGACACAATCTATCATGAACACCTCGACTACCACGCAGTCGGTCCGCTTGTTCCTTTCTTCCGCTCCCGAGGAATGGAGCTTATCGACGTAGAACGCATCGAGACGCACGGGGGCTCGATTCGCGGCTGGGTGGCCCATTCCAGTGCGCGGGCGACTGGTGCGTCGATCGCCCAGCTTACCCAACTAGAAGCCTCCTTCGGCATCGATCGGGAGGACACGTTTCGACGCTTCGAAGCACGTATCGGGCAGCGGCGAGACGAGCTGCGAGGGTTGATTCGAGAGTTACGTGCGTCCGGGAAGCGAATCGCCGGGTTCGGTGCGCCGGCCAAAGCGACCACGCTGATGCATCACTTTCAGCTCGACTCGAGCGACTTGGAGTTCATCGCGGACGACAGTCCGATGAAGCAGAACCTCTTCACCCCTGGCTTGCACACTCCAGTGCTCCCATCATCTGCACTCTACGAACGAAGACCGGACTACGTAGTCGTTTTGGCATGGAACTTTGCGGAGTCGATCGTCCGGAATCATGACAAGTTCCTGCAACTGGGTGGGCATTTCATCGTGCCGCTGCCGCAACTCGAGGTGATCTAACGTGGACGATTTTCTGCTCCCTTCGGATGTGCACGAAGTCGTGGCCGAGGTTCGCGACATCGCCGGGGACTTCGCGGGCAAGACGGTCTTGCTGGCCGGGGGGCGCGGTTTCCTGGGGCGATATTTCGTGGAGGTATTCGCGGAGCTCAACAGGCATTTGGATAACCCGGTAACGCTCATTGTAGTTGATAACCTGATTACCGCCGGCGCTATTGGTGCCTCGATCGTCGAGCAGCCGACCGTCCGCTTCATCAAGCACGACATCATCAAGCCCCTGCGGATCGATCAGCCCCTCGACTATGTGATCCATGCTGCCGGCATCGCGAGTCCATTCTATTACCGTGCGTACCCGCTCGAGACGCTGGACGTGGCGATCATGGGTAATCGAAACCTGCTCGATTTGGCCGTCGAGCACCACGCTCGATACACGTTTTTTAGCTCCAGCGAGATCTACGGGGACCCCGATCCGAAGCATATTCCAACGCCTGAGAGTTACCGCGGGAACGTGGCAAGCCAGGGCCCGCGCGCGTGTTATGACGAAAGCAAGCGATTGGGTGAAACGCTATGCTACGTCTATCACACCAAATTCGGTGTCCATGCGAACATCATCCGCCCGTTTAATGTTTACGGGCCTGGCATGCAGGAGACGGATTATCGCGTCTTGCCTAACTTTGCGAGTCGGATCAAGGCCGGCCGGCCGGTTGCCGTTTACGGTTCCGGAAGCCAGACACGAACGTTCTGCTACATCTCCGACGCGATGAACGGCTTTTTGCGTGTCGTTGCGCGTGGCGTGCCTGGCGAGTCGTACAACATCGGCAACCCCAAGCCGGAGATCTCGATGGCGCAGCTCGTCTCGCGCATCGAGACAGTCTTGAAACAGAAGATCGAGCACAACGTGATCGAGTATCCGGACTCGTACCCCGCGGACGAACCGAATCGCCGGTGTCCTGATATTCGGAAGGCTCAGCTTCAGCTCGAGTTCCAGCCACGGGTTACGCTCGACGAAGGTTTGCGGCGCTTCTTCTCGTGGACCGACGTGGCCTATACCGGCGAGCAGTAAATCTCGCGGATGGTCCTAGTTCCGCGTACAGTACGGCTCGGGCTGATCGGGGTGGGTCGTTGGGGGCGGGTGGTCCTGTCGACGTTATCGGAGCTCGAGGGCGTGGATGTCGCCTACGTCGCCGGGCGCCGACCCCTGGTCGATGTGCCCCTGCCGGCGGATCGCGTGCTGCGTGATTGGCGCACGCTTCTCACCAAACCAGATCTCGACGGAGTCCTCGTGTGCTCATCGCCGGAGACGCATGCGGAAATCGTCTGCGCTACGCTGCAGCAAGACAAGGCTGTATTCGTAGAGAAGCCGTTGGCCGTTACAGTCGCCGAAGCAAGCCGAATCCTCGAGTTGGCTCGGCACAGGTCCGGCGTGGTCCATGTCGACCATATCGACCTGTTCAATCCGGCGTGGCATGCAGTCGTGCAAGCTCTCAAGCATTGCGGACCGATACGACGGCTGGAGGCCGAGTTCGGTGGTGTCGTGCCCGCCCAGCACACAGTTCCGCCGCTGTGGGACTGGGGCCCTCACCCGGTTGCACTCGTACTCTCACTTCTAGGGCCTCCGGTCACGGTTGCCGCCCGTCGCTCCCCGGGCGCCGCGTGTGGAACAGAGTTGTTGCGCATGGAGCTCACGTTCGAAACCGGCGCGTCTGCGGAGATCGTGATCGGGGACGGCTTTCCGACCCGGCGCCGCCGCGTGATCGTTCACGCAGACGCGGCAACTCTCGTGTACGACGACAACGGCACGGAGAAGGCCGCGCGATGCGTGGGCGGAAGGCGAGAGACGCTGCCGTTTGCTGGCGTCCGGCCCCTGACGGCCGCCCTTCGCCGGTTCGTCGCCGCGATACACTCTGGGGCGCCAGATGTCGACGATGTGGAGCTTGGTCTCGACGTGGTCCGACTTCTAGAGTCGGTCGACTCGATGCAGCCTGGCAAATAATTGACCGCGTCAGTTGGGTCCGGGAAGGTCACCGACCAGCGAGGCCACGAGGCCACCATGTGCCTGCGCGATATGCAGCGTGTTGCCCGAGACGGCGAGCCCGTGCGCATTTCCCTGGGTGGGGATCACCCCTTCCAGCTGCGGAGCTGTGACATCGGCTAGGTGGAAGACGAAGACGCCCTGATCGCCGCCGGCGACGAAGCCGATGTCGCCAACGACAGCGATTTCACCCATGTGGCTCCCAAGATTGTCGCTGTGCCATACCAGTCGCGGCTCCAGTGGATCCGAAATGTCGAACACAAGCAGCTTGTGCGAGACGTTGTAGGTCCCCTCGTAATCGTCGATGCGGAAGGTGGTCAGCAGGTGATCTCCGACGCGACGCATGTATTGAATCGATCCGTATTCAGACAACTGGGACCACCCGAGCCAGGAAGGAGTCGACGGCTCGCTGACATTCACAATCGCCAGTCCGCCCTGCGTGCCAAGCAGAGCGACATCACCGACGACCTCGATGTCGGAGCAGCCCAGAAGATCAGGTGGGAACATTTGCCGAGCGAGCACCATGGGCTCGGCGGGGGATGCGATGTCGGCGATGAACATCCCCTGGTTGCCATCACATGCGAACAGCGTGCTGTCGACCACTTGCATTCCCTGCACAGTGTCTGCAGATTCGATGAAGCCGATCGGCACTGGATCCTCCGCCGACGACCGGTCGTAGAGCACGACACCTGCTCGCATGTCGCCGAGCAGAATCAGATCACTGTGCTGGATGATGGTTCCTGCGGCGACATCGAGGTTCATTCCAGGGGTGTCGTCTTGATCGATGAGCGAGCTGCTGCTGGGGTCGGTGACAGCAAATGTCTGAAGCCCGCGACTGCCCGCTGCCACGTAGGCCAGATCGTCCGCGACGACGACTTCCCTCGCTAGGCCGTGGCCGCCCGGATCGAACCAGGTCGCTGCCACCCCTGATGGTGCCCCGCGCTCGAAGATCACGAGCCCCGCCTCGGCCCCGGCGTAGATGTAACGGTCATCCACCGCAACCGACCACGCTCGGCCGGGCACATCGTGAAATGCTGCGAGTGCCATCGCCCCGGAACCGTCGAGCGTAACGCGCTCCACGCCAATGGTGCCAGTCGCTGCGAAGAGCTCGGTGCCATCTACGACTATCCGCTGAATGCGGTCGGCATCGCTGTTCGTAGGGCCGAGCAACGTCGTCGCGAGCACAGGCGCGGTCGGAGTCGAAACGTTCCAGGCACGCACACCGCGGGGCCCCCTGGAAGCGTAGGCGATCGCTCCCGCTAGCTTGACGTCGTACAAGTCGTAGTCGTCGAAGACCTGGGACATCAGAACCGGTGCTTGCAAATCCGAGATGTCGAACAACGAGAGCACGCCGACGGCGTCGACGCCCTCTGCGATCGCCAGCACCGTGCCTTGGATGTCCACGCCCCAGACGTGCGAGTCGTTCGTCCCACTGGGGTCGATGGTCCCGAGATCTTTTGGCCCCGCGGCATCGCTCACGTCGAGAAGGCGAACGCCTTCGGAGTAGTCGGCGACCGCAAGGATGACCTTCCCGTCGCGTTCGAAGGGCGCGACGGCCAACGCGTAGCCGGGCGTTCCCGCGCGGCCGAGCAACCGCGGGTCTGTCGGTGCGCTCACATCGAAGATGAGGACGCCGCGATTCCCGGCCGCCGCGTAGGCCCTGTCCCCGAGCACCGACAACGACGCCGGACCCTCGTCGGTTGAAAGCTCGGCGACCAGCTTTGTTTCTGCAGGCTTCTCGACGTCGTAGACCTGTAATCCGCGGTACGTGCTCGACGATGCAATCAAGTACCCACCCACTTTCGCGATGCCTTCGATTCCGCTCGGGCGCAGAGCGCGGGTGAGCACCTCGGGTTCGACCGTCGTGAACGCGACGTCCTTACCGGAGCAGGCGCCGCCATCGGCCGCCGTGACGCCTCCGACGGTGAGCGCGTATTCACCCCAGAACCAGAGGCTCTCCTTGGGCCGCAGTGTCACGGTGTTCGGACTGGTGGCCTCGAGATCGTAGGGCACGCCCGGTCCGCCCAGCCTCTTCAGATGTACCTCCGAGGCCACGGATGCGAGGTCGACAGGCTTGTTCCAGGTGATGGAGACCTCGGCGGCGACGGACACATCCGTCTCGTCGAATGCCGGTGAAGTCGCCGTCACTACGCAGCTACCGTCGGTCGGTCCGGTGTCGGACCCACACCCGGCCAGCGCGCCCGTGGCCATCAAAGCGGTGACGAGCCTTCGCACGATCATGTTGCCTCCACTAACCGGACACGTCGGCCAGCGGGAGATGGTACCGCTCGGCACTCGACGTCGCACTAGGCAGCGCCGGAATTGTGAGCCACGACCTCGCCGCGACGGCTCAACATCGATCGCAGCGATCTGTGCTCGCTTGCGGGCGCCCATCCCACACGCAGCCAGTGCGCACCCCGCGGCTTTCCCGCGGGAGCTCTGTCGGCGGCGGTTGGACGCGTCGGCGCGTTCCAGTACGTTTCGCGCCACGTATGACTCGGGCCGCGTTTTTCGGTGATACCCCACACCGCCTGGCAGGTTCTCAACGCAGCCTGCTCGCGGCGATCAGCGCCGCAGCGCGGGAAGGGCTCGAGCCGACGATGATCTTCCCCGCCGAAGGAGCGATGGTCGACGTCTGCCGACAAAACGGGCTACCCGTTCGCGTCGTGGCGGGTCCGCCATCGTTCCACGTCTTCGGCAAGGAGCTCCTTCGCCTGACGCCGACCGCTCGAGCTCGACTGCTCGCGGCTGAGCTTGTCCCGTATGCGATGCGTCTCGCGCGGTCGCTCGAAGCGGCTCGAGCGGACGTCGTGCACTTCAACACGGCGCGGGGCGCAATCATGGCGGGGCTCGCCGCACACTTGGCGAGCCTGGACCTGGTGCTGCATGTGCGCGGCACGCCTGCCATCGGTCAGACGATGTGGACTACGGCCCAGGCGCTCACGGGTCGATTCATCCTGGTGGCACATGCGCTGGAGCGCTACCTCGCGCCGTCCGTCCGACCTCGTGCCAGGGTTGTCTACAACGGCGTGGTCGTTCCGTCAGAGCTTCCGCGAGGAGACGCGTTGTCCGTTGCCTGTCGACTCGGCGTGCCGCCGGCTTGGACGGCGACGGACGTTCCGATCGTACTAGCGCTCTCATCTCTCGTTCCTTTCAAGGGGCTACACCATCTGATGCACGCGGTGCGCCTGCTTCGGGATCGCGGGATCGAGGCGCATTTCGTGCTCGCCGGCGTTGGTCTGGGCGACGGATACGAAACCTGGCTTCGCGCGCTGCCCTCCGAGCTTGGCATCGAGGATCGGATAACTTTCGTTGGATTCGTGAAGGAAGTAGAACCGCTGCTCGTTGCTTCGGATGTGCTCGTGTTGCCCTCGGTCGAGAAGGAGCGGCTACGAATCGACGGGCAAACGCTCGAGGTGCTCGGCAACGAGGGCCTTCCGCGCAGCATTCTCGAGGCGATGGCGCTTGGTCGAGCGGTTGTGGCTACGAATATCGCTGGCGTCCGGGAACAGATAGAGCCGGAGAAGACCGGCCTGCTCGTGGAGCCTGGCGACGTGCCCGGGCTCGCCGAGGCGCTGGCTCGAGTCATCCGCGACTCTGCGTTTCGTGCCTCCGCAGGCGTGGCTGCTCGAGAGGTCGCATCGTCGCGATTCTCCGTCGTCGAAGCCGGTCGCGGGCTGGTCGCCGTACTCCGCGAAGCCGCGACGGCGCGCTCGTTGCCGACCCGGCTACGTGACGCGGCGCGCGTGGTGCAGGACTCGATCCTTCAGGGGTAGCTTGGCCACCCGCGCTCGTTACTTCCGGCAGGCCCAGAAGAGCTGCGAGCCCATCAATCTCGGATGGATGGCGACGAACCGGCCACCCGCATAGCCAAGCTCCAGGTCGCGGAACTGGCCGAGCAGTTCCCGCAACATGTCGGGAGAAAAATAATGGAGGTGGGTAGGGTCCGTTTCGAAGTCCCTGCCCAGGAGGAACGTGAGCCGGTTCCTCAGCCGAAACGCGTTCGGCACCGACCCCAGGAAACGTCCACCGGGCCGCAGCACGCGACGAATCTCAGCGACCACCGCGGTCGGAAACTGGAGATGCTCTAGAACCTCACCCGCGACCACGACGTCGAACGACTCATCCGCTGCGGGAATCGGCGCGTTGTTCAGGTTCACCTGATGCCCGACAATCCCGTGCTGTGCCTCCGCTCGTGCGAGCGCCTCCGCATCGATGTCGATGCCGACCACGTCGTTGCCGTCAAGGTAGCGTTGCGTCAGGGTCCCATCGCGGCAGCCGATGTCGAGAATTCTCTCGCCGGCGCCGATCCGCGCGGTGAACCATCGCAGCCGGTCCACGCCGCCGTAGGTGAAGCCGTACCGACTCCCCGAAGCATGATGGCCGCGGTAGTACCGGGCGGTGAGGTCCTCCCCCGGAGAGTCGACCGACGCATGGTGCGAATCTGAGAGCATTGCCGCATCGTCCACGCTGGCAGGCGTGAGGTCTAGTCTCGGTGGCTCGGGGCCGCAAGGGACCCCGCTGGCTCCCGGCACACCGGCAATCGCCCGAGGTTGACGCAGCGACAAATCCCGCTACATGTGCGCCACACAGCACTTTGCGGGACGCCCGCCGGCAAAGCTTGATGCCGATGTTGGTTGATCAACAACACTCCGCGCTTCGATCACCGGCGGGCCCGGTGCTCGTAGGCGCTT
>JGI10216J12902_101065839_pt1 | contig 13048 bp, 4 predicted proteins | sample KanNatreferecore_FD_12902 | JGI IMG/M metagenome (IMG submission 12902)
GCTCCATCAACACGGGACGTTTCCTGCCCGATACCAAAGGCAATCAAGGCGACCTGCTCACCACGCTTCTCGCCTGTGCCGGCATTCCAGCGGACCGCCCCGTTGGCATTGCAACCAAGCAGCTAAAGGAGATGACCGTCAGTCTCTAGGTCGAACGCCGCCATAGTTGGCCGCGCGGATGGACGCAAACGCCGGTGCGAACAACTGCTCGCCCACCTCGTCGCCCCCGGCGAGGCAACTGTCGAGATCGAAGATGATCGCTTTGCGGCGCATCGTGATGCTCACAGCGGAGCGCGGCTCTGCGCAGCACGCCCCAATTTTCGAGACATTCGCGGCCAATCCGAGCGCTTTCCAGACAGCGAAGCCGCTGCGGGTCACAGACCCGCGGTCCGATTACCCCGCTTTCGCGCTTGGTTGTATCAAGATGCAGAGGGTTGAAGGACCAGAAAACTCCGCGACGAACGGATAGGCCTCAACCGCGTTGCGGTTGGGGAGCTTTGTCGGACGATGACCCAGGGTAGCTCGCACCTCGCGACCCAGGGCTCTGGGACGGAATCCCGGGATTCTCGAACGGAGCGCGACTCTGCGAGTCGCAGCAGGTTCGCCAGCACGGAGATGGTTGGATATTTCCGCCGCAACATTGCAGTGCGGAAGTGCTGGGGTCGCCCCGACGGGCTTCCAGTTTCCTCCCTCGCTCCGTCTCATCGCCGCAAAATGATCTTTCAGCGCCTCACCGGGAATGGTGTTGGGCCGAGGCGAGGTGTTGAGAACCCTTTTAACAACGGACGTACGCGGATAAACACGGGTGCAATCTCCGTGTGTTTCCGCGAGGCACGGAACACTGCACGCGAGGTGCGTCCGCTCTCCGGTTCAGTCGAATCACAAAGGAGGCTGGCCTTGACGGTCCAGTCTCCTGAGTTGCCCCGTCAGATTTTACTGCACTCTAAGCCGCCAGAAGCCCGCTGCCTCGGTGCGATGCGCCGCCACATCATCTCTCACGGTGGTGCTGGCGCCGGTCGCGGTGACGTTGCCGACGGGTTGCCAGGTCGCGTCGGTAAGTCGGGCTTTATATTCAAGGGCGTAGGATCGCCCATTGACGCTCTCGAACGTGATGGCCACGCCGCCTTGAAGGCTCGTGCTCGTAATCCGTGGACCCACCGGCGGCGCCGTTCCGAGGTCTTCGAGCGTGACGCCATTGAGGATGGCATTGTGGTCTGTAATCGCCGGGGTGGTGATGGTCGCCCCCACCAGCTCGATGGTGAGCGTATCGTCGGTGGCGGTGAACTCCTGGGCGACGACCGCGCCCTGCCCGAGATTACCGATACCCCCTTGAACGACGAATGGGGCGAACTCATCCACGATCGTTACGCCCTCGACGTTCACATCGAAACCGCGGGAGCAGCATTGCTCGTAGAAGAGAAGCTGCAGCTTATACCTCTTGCCCGGAGTCAGATTAGCGAGGGTCACGTTGACTGTCGCGGGCGCCGCGCTCCAACGAATGGATTGCATGATCACTTCGAGGATATCGTCCGACGGAGTATCTCCGTACTCGGAAACGCCCCATCCGCCGACTCCGATATTGTTTTGAGCCACCACCGTGATTCCGGGCGCGTCCTCTTCCGTAAAGGTCGCGCCTCGGACCTGACCCAGGATTGCTCCAGTCGGGAGAACGACGTCGAAGGCGTAAACAAACGTGCCGTCCAGATCCAGTCCCTCGCCCTGATCTCCACCGGTGAAGGCTCCGACAAACACGCCCAGGTAGGGCACGAGCGGATCGGAGCCGAGGGTGACTTCCACAAAGTCACTCCTTCCGTCACTATCCGTGTCCGGCAGGCGAGGATTGGTGTGATGGATCTTCACTTCGGCATCGTCCCGCAGTCCCTCTCCGTCGGTATCGGCGAGAAACGGGTCTGCGTTGCCGGCCTTCTCCTCACCGTCGAGGAGCCCATCCGCGTCTGCGTCAGCCGTGGCCGGGTCCGAGCCGAATTGTTCTTCTTCCTCGTTGGTAAGACCGTCGTTGTCCGGATTGCCGCTTCCCGTTTGCGTAAGATTACCGAACCAGAGGTTTTCCCATGAGTCGAAGAGGCCATCGCTATCCGTGTCCGCGGCCCCGGCCACTTGCTCCAGAGTGACGGCATTGATGATTGGATTGCGATCGGTATAGGCCGGCGTGGTGACCGCCAGTCCGCCCTCCGTGCGCACTTCGACCCAATTCGTCCTGGCGATGAAGTTGTGGGTTACCACGGCGCCTCGTTTGGTATGACTGAGCGTAACGGGATCGATCCCGCCCTGGTAAACAAAGGGGGCAAACTCATCAACAATCTTGCGGCCATCCATCCGCACGTCGAACCCGCGGGCGCTCCCTTGTTCACCGAAAAGAAGCTGAAGCTTGTAGGAAGCTCCCGCGACCAGGTTGCTCAGTATGATCCGGGCGCCTCCGCCGCCGTGGCGGATCGATCCGACGGCGATCTCCAGGGCGTCATCATTCGGAGTGACTCCAAAATCGGCGGTAAACCACCCTTCAATCGTGGCGGCGGCTTGCGCGATGGTGACGCCGTCCGCGGTTTCCCCGGTGAAAATCGCATCGCGAACCTGCCCGGCGGCGGTTTGGGTTCCGACGCTGAATGCGTAGATGAAGGCAGTGCCGTCAAGGTCGAGTCCCTCCCCGGCGTCTCCACCGGTAAAGACGCCCACGGATGTCGTTTTCGAGACGCTCTCTCGTCTATTGGGATCAGTGAGGAGGCGCAGTTCGTCAAAGTCGTTCACGCCGTCGTCATCCGTGTCCGCTCTGAGCGGATTCGTGCTATGAACGGTGATTTCGGCACCGTCGCTTAGTCTGTCATTGTCGGAATCGGCTTTCGTCGGGTCAGTCAGGTGTGTGTTGATCTCAGTGATATCGGTCAAGCCATCTCCATCCGTATCCGCTTTCAGCGGGTCGGTGCCGTGGGTGTTCACTTCGAGTCCATCCGAAAGGCCGTCATTGTCTGTGTCGCTGTCGTTGGGATCGGTGTTGTTCGCAAATTCCCCCGAATTCGGAAGCGCATCCAGGTCCGGGTCTCCGGTGGCGGTCTGGGCAAGATTTCCGAACGCGTCTATCTCCCAGGGATCGGGAAGCGTGTCGCCATCCGAATCCGCGTTGGGCGCAACCAACTCGAGCGTGGCCCCATTGAGGATCGCGTTGTGGTCGGTAAAATCAGGGGTTGTCGTGGTTTTGCCATCGAGGACAATTCTAACGTCGCCGCCACGGGCAATAAACGAATGGGTGAGGACCACTCCGCGTGTGTCGGGACAGGGGAGGACCAACGGGAATCCTCCGCCTTGATAGAAAGCAGGGCAGAAGTCATCCGCCACCGGCGCGCCATTGATATGAACATCAAACCCGCGCGGCCATTGTTGCTCCGCAAACAACAATTGGAGCTTGTAAGCGGCGCCAACCTGCAGGTTGGTGAAGGTGAGCTGGACGGTGGAGACTGCCGCCGCCGCGTCGCTCCAACTGATCGAGCTCATCATCTCCTCCAGAATATCGTCCTCAGGCGAATCACCATAGGCGATGCCCGCATTCCAGCCCCCGGCCTTGTTTCCCGAGACGAGGGTGACACCCGGCGCGCTCTCATCCGTGAATAAAGCGCCTCCGATCTGCCCGCCGACAGCTCCCAGGGGTCCCGTATCGACGGCGTAAGGAAACATTCCTTGCAGATCGAGTCCCTCGCCCGCGTCGGCCCCCGTGAAGAGCCCGATCAACGTGTTTTTGGGCTTGCTCTGCGCATCCTTCGGGTCGGTGAACAGGCGCAATTCGTCGTAGTCAGAGAATCCGTCTCCGTCGGTGTCCGCTTTGGTCGGGTCGGTCTGATGGATATTGACCTCCGCCGCGTCGGCCAGTCCGTCTCCGTCACTGTCCTGCCGGAACGGATTGCTGCCGAGAGTGGTTAGTTCGAGGCCGTCTTTGAGCCCGTCGTTGTCCGTGTCATCGTCATTGGGGACGGTGCCGGCAGCCAGTTCAGCGGCGTTGTTGAGGGCGTCGACGTCCGGATCATCGGTCGCTACTGAAACCAGGTTCGTAAAGTAGCGCCTCTCCCAATCATCCGGCAGACCGTCACCGTCGGTATCGCTCGCGGCCGTCAATCGTTCGAGTGTGAAACCGTTGAGAATGGCGTTGTGATCGGTGAATTCCGGCGTTGTGACCCCGACGCCGTCCAGGATGATCTCCAATTCCGTGTCAGCGGCGGTATATTCAAAACTCACAACCACCCCCTGAGTATTGACCGGCAAACTCGTTATGGGATCCAGCCCCTGGGCGACGCCGGGATTGAATTCGTCCACCTCGAGATTGCCTTCGATCAAAATATCGAAGGCTCGAACCGCCGAGTTGTCGGCGAAAAGGAGCTGCAGTTTGTAGGTGGCGCCTGGTTCGACGGCCAGTTTCACAATCGGTGTCGCCGGGGCAACACTATAACGGATGTCTTGCACGACGCGTTCGAGGTTATTGTCATTTGTGGTATTGCCGTAAACCGCGTTGTGCCAGCCGGCAATCTGGGCTTGAGCGGTGATGTTGACCCCGGCGACGTTGTCACCCAGGAAAGTAGCATCCCCCACTTTTCCGACGGGGCCGTTGATTCCCACGTTGATGGCGTAGGCAAAATTCCCTTGAAGATCGAGCCCTTCACCGGAATCTCCGCCGGTAAAGGTGCCCACCGTGGCGGGGGCGGCCCAGGCGGTGACGGACGCAAATATCAGGGCAAAAGACATCTGGACGAACCGGGAGCGAAAGCAGCTCGATAGGTTTCTCATAGGTTGATTGACCAAGGGTTTCATTTTGACCGCCTGTTCCTTTTTCCGCTGCAAAGCAGTACATGGTGCGACCGTGACACAAAGGGTACTTGGCCAGGGTGCTTTGGCCGATGCGACAAAGGTGAACGTGCGGAGACTACTCTCTGCGTGCGCTTCGTCAAGCCCAGTAATTGTTCCGTTAGCAGAGCCAACTTGATGAAGGTTGCCAAATGTCTATTGACGTAAAGCGGATTTGCGCCTTCGTTATTGCCTAAATGCGCGTATCCCCCCTGGCCGTCGTTCTGATGCTCCTCGGACCGCGCTTTTTTGCCGACGCCAGCGAGGCATTTCCGAAACCCGATATCACCACGGCCGCGGACTCGGTAGTTGCGTTCAATGAAGTCATGTACCACCCGGCCGGGGATAATCCCGCGCTCGAATGGATCGAGTTCTACAACGCGATGTCCGTGGATATCGATCTGTCGGACTGGCGGATTGAAGGAGGAATCGATTTTCAGTTTTCCGCCGGCACTACGATCCTGGCGAACCGTTATGTCGTTGTGGCATCGGACCCGGCGGCATTGCAAGCACAAGCGGGGGACATACCGGTCATGGGACGATTCACAAAACGCCTCTCGAATTCGGGAGAAACGTTGCGCCTTCGAAACAACAACGGGCGGCTCATGGATGCCATGAGTTATAGCGACCAGGCGCCCTGGCCGGTGGCGGCCGATGGTTCAGGAGGTTCCCTCGCCAAAAAGGAAAGATTCAGCGCCAGCAGCCGCGCCGAGAACTGGCGAGTGAGCGCACGCGTGGGTGGAACTCCAGGCGCAATCAATTTCGTTGAAGATACTTCGGCGCCACCCGAGGACCAGCCATTCATCAACGGCAATTCCCCGGCTCGCTGGTTTGTGCCCGTGGATGACAGCCTGGGTGGAACCTGGACGGCGCCCTTGTTTGATGACGCGAACTGGAACCAGGGCACTGCCGCCCCAGGTTTTTTTGAAGGACCAAGCGGCACGACATCCATCTCCGTCGCGCGGGCGTATTCGTTCGACGGAAGTTTCGCCGACAGTTCAGGCCATGGCATCGGTGCTCAGAATAACGGCGCTGACTTTTCGGCAAACGTTCCCGCGGCGGTCGGGGCCGGCCAATCGGTGCAGTTCGATGGCGTGGCGGACCACGTTCGGGTGCCGGATGTCGTCAATCCGCTCGGTTACTCCATCGCCGCCTGGGTGCTCGTCACCGAAGTCCGCGCGTGCAGCCTGATTGTCCGGACCGACAATAGCGGTCCGAACACCTCGTGGTCGCACCAGTTGCGCATCAATTCAGCCGGACGATTCGAGCATTACCTTTTTGACGGCGGACAACGTTCTGTCGCTGCCACGAACATCATTGAGCCGGGCATTTGGTACCACGTTGCCGCCACCGCAACGAACGGCGGGCCCATGCGCATTTACGTGAACGGTGTTTCCAGCGGCGGAACGGTCAATATCGGCAATCTCTGGTCGGGCGGCGACCAGTGGCGTTTCGGAACCGATTCCGGCCACACACCGGATTTTTTTCGCGGAAATCTTGACGAGATCGGGATTTGGGATGTCGTCCTGGGGCCCGGCGAAATCACGGCCCTGGCTTCCGGAACACGTCCGACGCTGCTCAACGGCTATCTCGCGTTTATCACAACCAATATCCAGGCCGCTCTGTTTCAAAAGAACAGTTCCTTGCTCCTGCGGGTCCCTTTTGTTCTTCCGCCAAACGCCTATTACGACACGCTCACTCTGAACCTCCGTTACGACGACGGATTCGTGGCTTACCTCAACGGGACGGAAGTGGCGCGGCGGAACGCGCCGCAACTTCCCGCCTGGAATTCAGCCGCAACGGCAGAACGGGCCGGACTGGATGTCGTCCAGCCCGAAACGATCGATCTGTCCGGATTCGCCGGCAGTCTTGTTCCAGGAACGAATCTTTTCGCCGTCCAGGCTCTCAATGCGTCGGCTTCCGACAACGATTTTTTGTTTCACGCAGAGCTGTCCGGACGCGAGGCGCCCTTGAACACGGATTCATTCAAGGTCCGGTTCAATGAAGCCGCTCCCGCCGGCGCGGGATCGTTCTTCATTGAACTGTCCAATCCCGGTCTGCTTCCGGCTCAGCTCTCGGGCAGTCGCATTTTGTCCAGCGCCGGACCGCAGTTCTGGTTTGGACCGCAAACCCTGAATCCACCTGGTTTCCTAACGCTCGACACCAGCGCATTAGGGTTTTCACCGGCTCCCGGCGACAGACTTTTCCTGATCGGTCCGCGGGACGTCATTTTGGATGCGGTCGAGATCCAGGAACGTTTGCGGGGCAGAAGCGCTTCGGGTGATGCCTGGCTTTACTCGCTGACACCCAGCCCGGGTGGTTCGAACTTTTTTTCATTCCACGATGAAATCGTCATCAACGAGGTGATGTATCACTTCCCGCCAACGTATCGTACCAACAGCAGCAGCAATCCCGTGGAAAACAGCGAGCAATGGATCGAGCTTTACAATCGCTCGGCCGCCTCCGTCGATCTGACCGGGTGGCAAATCACGGGGGGCGCGCGATGGACTTTTCCTGCGGGAACGATCCTCGCTGCGGGCGAGTTCCTCGTCGTGGCCGGGAACAACTCCGTGCTGCGCGCAAAATACCCGGGCGTCCGAATCGTCGGTGATTGGGAAGGGCGGCTGTCTCACCGGGCCGATGAAATTATTCTGCTGGACGCGCAGGGCAACCCGGCCGATACGCTGAACTACTACGACGACTTTCCCTGGCCTGCTTATGCCGACGGGGGCGGTTCCAGCCTGGAACTGCGGGACCCCGCGTCCGACAACGCGGTACCGGAAGCCTGGGCTGCGAGCATCGAGGGGCCGAAAGCGGCCTGGCGGCGTTATCAATACCAGGCCAAAGCCGTCACCCCGCCGTTCTCGCCCAGCACGTCATTCTTTCGCGAACTGCGCCTCGGATTGCTGAACGATGGAGAAGCGCTCATCGACAACATTACGGTGATCGAACTTCCGACCGACGCTCCACCGCGGCAGTTGTTGCAGAACACAAACTTCGCGGCCGGAACGTCCGCCTGGCGGCTTCTGGGAAACCATTCACATTCGCGGGTCGAACCCGATCCGGAAAATGCGCCCAATAACGTCCTGCGTCTGGTTGCCAATGGGCCGACAAGCTACCTCGACAACCGTCTCGAAACGACGCTGAAAGCCAATGGTTCTTACGTCGCGGTAACGACCGGGCGCGACTACGAGATTTCTTTTGACGCCCGGTGGATCGCCGGTTCGCCGCAATTACACTCTGAATTGTACTATAACAAGGTCGTCACCACCCACATTCTGGATCTCCCAAGCCACCTGGGAACACCCGGACAGCGCAATTCCACCTATGCCACCAACGCGGGGCCAACCTACATCTCTCCACGAAACTCTCCGGTGGTGCCGGCGCCGGGTCAGCCTGTGACCGTCAGCGTGGAAGCGAGCGACCCGGACGGCATCAGCAACCTGAGGCTTTACTATTCGGTGAATGGTGGAATCTGGAGGAATGTCGCGATGTCTTCTCCGGACGCCTCCTCAAGTTTCAGCGGAACGATCCCCGCCCAATCGTCGGATTCCGTCGTTCAGTTTTTCATTCAAGCCACGGACACGCGCGGCGCCAGATCCACGTATCCTGCTGCCGGAACGGAGGCGCGGGCCTTGATCAAGGTAGGGACGACGGAAAGCACCGCGGGAAAGCAAACCTTTCGCATCATCATGACCCCCGCCGACGCGGCGCTCCTGCACGAGTTTGTCAACCTGATGAGCGACGACCTGCTCGGGTGCACGATCGTCCACAACGAGCGCGAGGTGTATTATGATGCCCGCATTCGGCTGCACGGCAGCATGTTCAGCCGCACCTCTCCATCCTCCACGGGTTTTACGGTGAAGTTTCCATCCGACCATCTTTTCCGCGGGTCTTGCGACTCACTCGTCGTGCGTCGAAGTGCCATGGTCGAATCGTTTCTCAAGCATCTTCTGAACAAGGCGGGCGGCTTGCCCGCCAATTACGACGACATCATTCATCTGATTTCTCACCGGTCCGATAACCGAGGCCCCGCCCGCCTGAATCCCGCAAATTATGACGACACGTTCATCGATTCCCAATTCGAGAACAACAATGACGGAACCGTTTTCAAGTTCGAGGGCATCCGCATCTATCAAGCCACGGATGACGGCACACCCGAAGGAAACAAGCTTCCCCAGCCCGTCGATTTCGCATGGTCCTACGATCTCTCCAACCTCGGTGACGACCCGGAACAGTATCGGTGGAGCATCATGATCGGCAGCCAGCGCGCGCGCGACGATTACTCCCGCATCGTCAATATGGGGAAAGCCTTCGTTCTGAGCGGCACCGCGTTGCAAAATGCGATTGGCTCAGCGGTCGATGTGGAAGAATGGGCCAGGCTCTTCGCCATACAGAACCTCTTTGGAATTGCCGATATCTATGGCGTGGACAACCCGCACAACGTCGCCTTTTATGTCCGGCCTGATGACGGCCGCGTGGTGGCGCTGCAGAATGACTGGCAATTTGCTTTTAATCTCAGCACCAGCGCCTCGATTTATGGGAAGCAGAACGTTTTCAAGATGCTCAATCTTCCGGTTTACCGTCGCGTGTACCAGGGACAACTCCTGGACCTGCTCGACGCGGTTGGCGACAGCGCTTACATCACCCGCTGGGCGCAGCACTATAGCGCTGTCACGGGTGAAAACTACACCGGGGCGCCGGGTTACATCGCTTCCCGGAGTGCTTCGATCCGGAGCCAGCTCGCTCCGCAAATCCCTTTTGAGATCACCTCCAATGGCGGAAATCCCTTCAGCGTGAACACCCCGTCGGCCGCGCTCCAGGGCCGTGCCTGGATCAATGTGCGCGAAATCCGGCTCGCCGGACAGACCTATCCCTTGCCGATCCAGTGGCTCGACGCCGTTCAATGGCGGGTCCAGGCGCCATTGAATATCGGCGAAAATCCGATCACCCTCATTGCGTATGGTTACAACGGCGCGCCCGTTGGCGAGGATTCAATCATCATCACTTCAACCGCCTCCGGCTTTGCCCAGCGCGACAATCTTCGCATCACCGAATTGCTCTATCATCCATCCGAACCGAATGCCGCAGAAGCCGGCGCCGGCTTCGTGGACAAAAACAGCTTTGAATTTATCGAGTTGATGAACATCGGCTCCTCCAACCTTTCATTGATTGGGGTCAGGTTCACCGCGGGAATAACGTTCGACTTCTCCGGTTCGTCCGTGACAAACCTGGCAGCCGGATCGCGTCTGTTACTGGTCAAGAGCCGAAGCGCCTTCGAATTTCGCTACGGAACAAATCTGCCGATCGCCGGTGAATTCTCCGGCCAACTCGACAATGCGGGTGAGCTGATTCAGCTTGTCGATTCTTTCGGCGGTATCATCCACGAGTTTGTTTATGGTGATGCCGCCCCCTGGCCTGCTCAAGCGGATGGTCAGGGCCCTTCCCTCGAAATTGTGGATACAGGAGGCAACTACGGCAATGCGGCAAACTGGCGGGCGAGCGCGGTTTCAGGCGGCACTCCCGGCCGGAATTCCGCCGGCTTGCCTCTCTTTATAGCCATTCGATATGAGGGAACTCAGATTCAAATGGACTTCGAAGCCGCGGCTGGCCAGGGCTATACCGTTTTTTGGACTGAGAATCTGTCCGAGGGACAGTGGAGCACCCTGACTACGGTGGCCCCCGGCGATTCGGTCCGCATTGAAACCATCCGGGATGAGATGTCCATCCAAAGCCGGCAACGTTATTACATGCTTTCGACCCCGTAGCAGCCCGTTGGGTTTTCACTTCCCACGAAATGGCATCACTGCAGCGACGAATTCCGCCAATGATCGCGAATGAGACGACGCCGTTTTTTTGAACGTTTCAGCCGTTCAACAATTTGTCTGTCGGTCGCCAGTGACTGAGCGCCGCGTGAATTGCGAAGCCTTCATGCAGATCTGACGCGCTAACTGTGCATCGTGACGCACAGGTTGCCTGTGCAGCCAGACGCACATTGAATCGTGCTGAGGCGGCAATAATCTCGCTTGTCATGACAACGATTCGTTGTGTTCTGTATCGTCACGCTGTCTGTCTGTTTGGCCTGCTCGGCACCGTCGGCGCCACCGCACAATTGGCACCGGATGTTGTCTGGACTGAGATCACACACGATTACTTCGTCTCGCCTGTGGCCGTTTCGTCCGACGGCGTTTTGGTCGCCTCCGCGGGGGGGGACAACAGCATCCGGCTGGCAAATCTCGCCGACGGCACGCTGGTCGGCCATTTGACCGGTCACACCGACGGCGTGGCGTCATTGGCCTTTTCTCCCGACCGCACCGTGCTCGCTTCCACGGCCGACGATCGGACGTTGAGGCTGTGGAATGTTTCTGCGGGGACCCTTTTGAGGACCATTGATCAGGGCGACGGAAACCGGCAATTCACTGCGGTGGCATTTCACCCGGACGGCCAGCACGTCGCCGCCGACCGGAACCGCACGAACCTTGTGCTTTGGAAAGTTTCGGACGGAACGCCGGTCTGGGAGACATTCGGCACCGCATGGCAAATCGAGTCCATCGCTTTCTCTCCGGACGGTTCACTGGTCGCGGCAGCCGGTGGAAACCGTGGAGTGGATGTCAAGATCCGCGTGATCCGGGCATCCGATGGCCAGCTTCTTCATTCCCTGACCACCAGCAACAGCTATGGAGTGCGGCAACTGGCTTTCTCCCCGGACGGCCAATGGCTGGTTGCAGGCTGTCACGAGTCCAGCTCTTTTACCGGCGGCGCGGAGTTATGGCGCGTCTCGGATTGGACACAACACCGCCGACTCCCGGTAACCGCTCCGAGCGTGGCGTTTTCGCCTGATGGCAGATTCCTGGTCACGGTGCGCACCAGTGCCATGGATTTTTGGAGCGTGCCTGACGGCAGGCTCCTCCGAACCGTTGGCGTCCCCGAGAGCGGCCTGTATGGCCGGCATCTGTCCATCGCTGTTTCACCCCAGGGCGACCGGATCGTTACCGGCAACTACAGGCAAATCGCCACACCAAACGGAACCGTCACCGAAAGTGCTGCGACTGCAATTCGCTTTCCGCTGATGTTGAGCATGGGTTCGCCAAATGAAAACCTCGCCACGCTCAATTGGTCCGGAGGTCACCGACTCTGCCAGGTTCAACGCCGACCCTTCGGCGGCGCCTCGGGCTGGGTGAACTTTGGCGGTGCGACGACCAACCGAAGCCTCTCGCTGCCCCTGGACGGACCGGGTGCAATGTTCCGCGTCATCGAAGTCGCGCAATAGACGGGGCGGGCGCGCGCGACACCGTGGGCCTTTCAGCCATCATCCATCGACCTCTCAGGACACGACGGGTGACTTGCGCGGTTCGCATCCTTCGACGTGAACGGCTGGGCTTTCATCATTCTCGATAGGGTTGGATTTCCAAAAAACTAAAGGTCTGTTCCTGGCCAAAAGGAACGCCGGGTTCCTTTCCATCCTGCCAATCCGAGACAGTCAACTTTGCAGTCGTGCCGTTAGCCTGCATCCGATTCCTTATCAAGGAGGAAACGGACGGTTCCATTTCCTTGGCAGGTTGAAGAAATAAAAATCCAGCCGTCGCTCGAACGTGTGAACGTAATGGATTGGCCGGACTGCGAAATCGAAGACACTTCAAGCAGTTCCGAAACGAGATTGCTCAGCTTCCTTTCTCCGGAAAAAAAGAACCCCGGCTTCCGCAGTTCCGGCAAACCCGCAACTGTAAAGGACGAGGGACACAATCAGTCGTGTCTTCATAACAAAGGGGCATAGTGACGTTGCAGGGATGCAACTCCCAGCGATTTTTCAACCTCGAACCCGTCCTCCGTGGCAATACTGCTGAGGGTGGATGCGCACAACACGACGACGCCGGGATCCGCGTCCGCTGCCGGCGTTGCCGTGCAGTCTTAACATCGGCTCGAACGAACCAAGACTTGGCGCGTACAAATTCCGACCCTGGGCGCATCTCAAAATCTTGCCGCCGTGCGGATATTGAGTCTTTCCTTCCCCCTCACCCCGCCCTCCCTTTGGGAGAGGGAGCGACCACGCCCAGCCTTCTGCTGCGAGCGTCTTGGCTTTTTCGAGCGCCGCTTCGGCTGTTCCCTGACCATGAAGCTGCCGGAGTGCGCCCGTCCCGGGGCAGCAACGTTCAAGGCAGGCGAGGCTTTGGGACATTTCAGCGCGGCCGGGTTTTCGGACCTT
>JGI10216J12902_101097475_pt1 | contig 13043 bp, 11 predicted proteins | sample KanNatreferecore_FD_12902 | JGI IMG/M metagenome (IMG submission 12902)
ATGCCTTTTTACCAGAATCCGCAAAAAGCGAAAGCACGTCTTGATGCAGCCATAGCAAAACTGAAAACCTATAGCCAGGTAGACCCGGCAAATATTGGAGCCATCGGCTATTGTTTTGGCGGTGGCGTATTGCTGAACACGGTGCGCCTTGGCGATGAACTGAAAGGAGTGGTTAGTTTTCACGGCAGCCTGCTTGGAACGCCAGCCAAAAAGGAGCTTCTGAATTCGGAGATTCTCGTTTGCCATGGCGGGGCCGACCCATTTGTTCCGGAGGCGGAGGTGACTCAATTTAAGAAGCAAATGGATTCCATTGGAGCGCGATATACTTTCAACGTGTATGATAGTTGCACCCATGCATTCACTAACCCGGATGCGACGGCCACTGGTAAGAAATTCAATATGCCGATATCCTATAATGCTGCCGGTGATTCTGCGTCGTGGAAAGACATGACCAGTTTTCTCCGCCGGGTACTCGGAAAATAATTGAACTGGTAAATAGTAAGAGAGGGTTTTGCACAACACGATTTGCGCAAGACCCTTTTTACTGTAAAAAGGGATACCCAAACTCTCTTTTGTGATACATGAAGTAACTTTATGTACACTATACTTCACCACTAATAATCGTTATGTCACACGCAAAAAAAACATGCCTGCTGTTTGTATTTTCACTGAGCAGCCTCCTGGTATGGTCACAGGAAACGAAGGAGGAAAAAAAGGCCGCAAAGGAAGCACAAATAAAAGGCCTCGCAGAAAGAAAGGACTTCAAATTTTTTGCAGAAACAATGAATCCTTCCAAGGGACGGGTTCGCCAGATCGCAGGGCAAAATTACTACCTCACCGTGTCACCAGATTCAGTTATTTCGGATCTCCCCTATTTCGGCCGGGCATATTCTGCCCCTATCGGAAATTCGGATGTGGGAATGAAATTCATTGTCACCGAATATGACTACGAAATATCCGAGCGTAAAAAGGGCGGTTATACGATCATCATTTCCCCTAAATCAGGGGATGCCCGGAAAATTACCTTAACGATGGGCTCTGAAGGAAATACGACTCTCAATATCATAAGCAACAACAGGGAGACAATTACCTATAACGGCTATATCGACGAAAGGATCGCAAAACGCTAGCATGTTTTTTATTTTGTCAGCAGGGCATCATATAATATTTCGACCGGGTGTTTGGCAATTACACCAGTGCCGTCTTTGATCTGATGTCTGCAACTCGTTCCGGGGGCTGCTATAAGGTCGGCGGTACCTGCATTTCGCACAGCCGGAAACAATACCATCTCTCCTATTTGCATAGACAAATTGTAATGCTCCCTCTCATAACCAAAACTGCCTGCCATTCCGCAGCAGCCCGAGGGTATAACATCGACTGAATAATTCTCTGGAAGGGAAAGCAATTTGACGGTTGGCGCAACGGAAGAGAGTGCCTTTTGCTGGCAGTGGCCGTGAAGTTTGAGACTCTTTTTTTCTTTCGTAAAAGAAGCACTGGTAATATGCCCTTTTTCAATCTCTCCCGCCAAAAATTCGTCGATTGTATAGGTGTGTGAGGCAAGCGAGCGCGCAGCAAGCACCAATTCATCGCTGGCAAGATCGACATACTCGTCTCTCAACGTAAGAACTGCTGAAGGCTCAATTCCCACAAGCGGTATACTTTCATTTACCAATGGTGAAAGTTTGGCAATGTTCTCGTTGGCTATTTTCTGCGCTTTGCGTACGAGCCCTTTCGATAGCCAGGCACGGCCACTTTCTGCATGTTCAGGAATCAGCACTTCGTATCCCAGCCGTTGCAATAACCGGATGGTGGTTATCCCGATTTCCGTGTCATTGTAATTAGTGAATTCATCACAAAAAAGGTAAACCTTCCGGTCGCTTTCGTTATGTCCACCCTTCCGTTCATTGCGCATGGCCCATTGCCTCAACGTGGTCTTGTACAAATGAGGCATGCTCCTTTTAGCGGCAAAACCCGATAATTTTTTTATAATTCGGCCGGATACAGCGTTACTAACTAAGAAATTATATGCTCCTGGCCATATCGCACCGAGTTTTGCGGTTTTGCTGAAATTCGCGATCAGTTTCGACCGGAACGGAACACCGTGTTCATCATAGTAATGCTGAAGGAACTCAGCCTTCAGTTTTGCCACATCCACATTGCTGGGGCATTCCGATTTACACCCTTTACAACTCAGGCAAAGGTCCATTACATCATAAATTTCGTGGTGACTGAAACGATTGACCTTATCTGAATGCGTGAGGAATTCCCTTAAAATATTTGCCCTGGCTCTTGTTGTATCCTTTTCGTTACGGGTTGCCATATACGACGGGCACATAGTACCGCCACCCAGGTGCGTTTTCCGGCAATCACCACTGCCATTGCATTGTTCCGCATGCTGCAGAATATCCTGGTTGTAAAACCTGAATATGCTTTTGAAAGCGGGCGTTTGCTGACCGGGTTCATAACGGAGCATTGTATTCATCGGTGGTGTGTCCACGATCTTTCCCGGATTGAATATATTGGATGGATCCCAGGCCCGTTTTACTTCCTTTAAGAGCGCATAGTTTTTGGCACCCACCATCTGTGGTATGAATTCACCACGCAAACGCCCGTCGCCATGCTCCCCGCTCAGCGAGCCCTGGTACTTTTTCACAAGCGTAGCAATCTCTTCGGCTATTTTTCTGAATAAATAGTTGCCTTCGGTGGTTTTTAAATTAATGATCGGGCGCAGGTGTATTTCGCCCGAACCGGCATGTGCATAGTGAACGGAATACAGGTTGTACTTACGAAGTATTTCATTAAAGTCGCGGATATATGCAGGAAGATCAATCACATCTACCGACGTGTCTTCGATTACCGCCACGGCTTTTTCATCACCGGGAAGATTTCCCAGCAATCCGAGGCCGGCCTTTCGCAGTGTCCAGATCTTTTTTGTATCGGCTCCCATCAGCAGCGGAAAATGATACCCTAGTCCTTCAGCGCGGAGAGCCTGTTCGCAATCATGAGCGGCCTGTTCCACCTCCTCTTTCGTTTGACGTGAAAATTCAACAACCAATATAGCGCCGGGATCACCCTTAACGAAGAAGCGATTCTTTTGCTGTTCAATATTATTTTTGGTGCATTCCAGGATATAATGATCGATTAATTCGCTGGCACTTACATTGAAGCGGAGGGCAACGAGGTTGGCGCGTAACGATTCATCGATTGAATTGAAATGAATGCAAAGCAAACCTGTTTCTTTTGGAGGCAATGGAACCAGGTTCAATTTGATTTCCGTTATAAAAGCAAGCGTGCCTTCTGACCCCGCTATCAGTGCACAAAAATTAAAGTCGGAACCCCCTGCCGTAAAAGGAGCCATTTCAACCAGCAGGTCAACCGCATAACCTGTGTTGCGACGCTCTACGCTTTTCTTGGGAAATTCTTTTCGAATCTCAACCTGATTATCATAATTGCCCAACAACGTGCGGATATTCTTGTAGATCGATGCTTCAAGACCGGCTCCCTCGCATTTATTGTGGAATTCGTCAAGCGTAGTTGATTTAAATGTCGCTTCGGATCCGTCGCTCAGAATTGCTTTTACTTCGAGCAGGTGTTCGCGGGTGCTGCGGTAAACCACCGAATTGGAACCGCAACTGTTATTCCCCACCATCCCGCCTATCATTGCACGGTTAGCAGTAGAAGTTTCCGGGCCAAAGAAAAGGCCGTGAGGCCTCAGGAACAAATTAAGTTCATCGCGAATAACACCCGGTTGCACGCGTACCCAATTCTCATTTTCGTTGAGTTCCAGGATAGCTGTAAAATGCTTTGATACATCCACAATGATTCCATCGCCAACGACCTGACCGGCGAGGGAAGTACCCGCCGTCCGGGGAATTAACGAAGTTTGGTGCTGCGACGCAAACACGATCAGTTTCTTAATATCGTCCTTTGATTTAGGAATTGCTACAGCCAGTGGCATTTCGCGGTATGCGGAAGCGTCTGTAGCGTAAAGCGTACGCATGGTAGTGTCGAAAAACAAATCCCCTTCGAGTGAAGCGGCCAACCGCTGTAATGCTTCCTTCATGAGCGTGCGAATTTACTTAATTCACCCGATTCTTTGTCGGGATATCAGCCTTCCGTTGCTACCAAGCCCGCATAAAAAGCCCGGTTTTCCAAAGATTTCTTTAAAAGATTCAAAGAGCTGGCATAATTGGCCGTCCTTTTATAATTTCACAAAAAAGAATAACGAATGTTTGGAAGACAAGTCGTGCTCACCCTGTTGGGATTGCTGTTAATTACTGCCGCAATCGGGCAAAAAAAAGGAAAGAAGACAGCTGTACCCGGCGAAGATTTTGCTGATTATCGCAACAACAAAGAAAGTTTTGCGCGTGTGTCTGACAAAACGCTCAAGGCCGATTTAGGCGTTTTCACCGTGGGCGGTATTGAAGAAAGCATTGGGAAATTGCCTCTCCGAAAACTCTCCCCTTTTGCCTATTCTGAAAACCATATGAATTTTAAAGGCGAGGAAATTGAAGTGTCTGTAACCATCGGCCCCTTCGAGCAGAAAGGCCGAAAAATTCAACTCGATGAAGAGAATGTGGTGAAGATAGCAGGCAAACCGTATTACGGCAATTATGGCAATATGCCGGAAACGGAAATAAAATCGGTGTTGGTACTGGCTGGCAAAGACACTATCCAGATTCCGCCTGCCGCATACGCAGACTTATACAACCTTAATTTCACTTATAAAGACAAATCGGGAACAGAAAGAACCGCTAACGGTGTTTATTTTTCGAAAGATCAAAAGCGGATGTACATCTATTTGTTAAGCCGCGACAATACGGGAAGTTACGAAGTGACCTGGGTCATCGAAAACAAACAATATCTCCGCAGAGTCGTGGATTACGGTTTCACCAATTAAAAAATCCCTCTTTGTTTGTATGAATCGCAAACAAAAAGGGATTTGCTTCTATTTATTTATTGATAGCCCCATTTTTTCATGATCTCCAGGTCTTCCTTGACTGCATCCAATGGTGATTGACCCTGGTAAGATTCCTGTTCAATGATAAAATGAATGGTTCCGCCCGATTTGCGGCCGAGGTCAATTACTTCTTTCACATTGACGATACCCTTTCCCAATACCGTACTCTCGTATTTTTCGTGCGCATTTGCGGCCTTAGAAAGAATCTCATCTTTAACGTGCATTGACTCAAAGCGGCCCGGCCACTTTTTCACCACGTCAATTGCCTTTGCACCACCGTTGTAAAGGTTGCCAATGTCGAGCTGCTGCATCACCAATGCGGGATCTGTGTTGGCAAGAATGATGTCATAAACTGTTTCATCGTTAAACTTCTGGCTGAATTCAAAATCGTGGTTATGATAGCCGAACTTCATACCCGACTTCTTACACAATTCACCGCTCTTATTGAAAACCTCCATATACTTTTTGAGGTCATCGGAGGTTTTGCGCAATGACGCATCCAGCCAGGGACTGATAACGAATTGCTGCCCAACGATGGCAGCGTCTTCTACGGTGTATTTCCAGGCATCCGTAAAATCGTTTTTCGCCGAATCCCAATGTTGCTTGTTCATGACGGTATGCCCGCTTGGCATCGACATGCCCAAATCGGCTAATATTTTTTTGAAATCGGCAGCGCTGTGCCCATAAAACTTGCGGTTCGCATACCCGGCATGCTCCACAAATTTGTATCCGAAAGAGGCAAGTTGTTTCAGGGTACCCAGCGGGTCTTTTCCCATTTCATTGCGAACCGAGTACAATTGCACGCCGACTAGCTCTTTGGACGCAGCAGATCCGAAAGGATTTGTACGGAAAAGGGCTGCACCTGCCAGCACCATACCACTGTTTTTGATGAAAGTTCTGCGGTTGCTTTGCATATAAACAATGTTTTGAGAGTGTGAAGGAATAAATGATAGTGATGAAGATAACGGATTGCTTTCGTAAAATTGTAAAAAAATGTGAGAATGGCCAACTTGATTACATGCCCAAAATGCAATAACCAGTTTGAACCCAACGAGATCATCCGCGACGAGGTGGAAAAGGAATTGCGCTCGAAGATGGTTGACTGGCAAAAAAAGAAGCAAACTGAGTTTGACCAGCAATTGTTTGAAGAGAAAAAGAAGGTGCAGGCTGATATAGAAATCACGTTGCGAAAGTCAATCAGCTCCGATTTTGAAACCAAGCTAAGGCTGCTCGAAACTGCGAATCGCGATAATGAAGAAAAACTCCGTTTGTCGAGGCAGAAAGAACTCGAGTTTTTGCAAAAAGAGCAACAACTAAAGAATAAGGAAGAGGAACTCGAACTCAACGTCCAAAAAAGATTGCAGGAAGAACGCAGCAAGTTATCAGAAGAGTTGCGCAAACTCGAAGAGCAAAAAAACGCAGGCAAGGACCTGGAACACCAGATGCGCATCAAAGAACTGGAAAAACAACTCGACGATCAGAAAAAACTTGCCGAAGAAATGCGCCGTAAGGCCGATCAGGGATCGACGCAATTACAAGGAGAGAGCCAGGAATTATTATTGGAGGAAGTTTTGCGTGAATATTATCCCTTCGATCTGATCGAAGAGGTGGGAAAAGGCATTGAAGGGGCAGACTGCATACAGGTAGTCCGCAATCAAACCGGCAAAGAATGTGGCCGGATCATTTATGAGAGTAAACGTACGCGTCACTGGAGCAACAACTGGATAGCCAAGTTAAAGGCCGACCTGCGCAGCAGCGGTGCCGACCTGGCGATTCTGGTAACACAGGCATTCCCGAAAGACATGAAACGCTTTGGCGAGCGTGAGGGTATCTGGATTTGTTCGTACGATGAAATTGCCAGTGTGTCGACGATTATGCGTAATGCGATTATTCGTGTATCCGAAGCAAAAAGGTCTGAAGAGAACAAAGGTGAGAAGATGCAGTTGCTTTATAATTACCTTACGGGTAACGAGTTTCGGCAGCAGGTGGAAGCAATTGTGGAGGGCTTTATGTCGATGAAACAGTCGATCGCCAAAGAGCGTATACAAATGGAAAAGATATGGAAAGAGAGAGAAAAGCAACTCGATAAAGTGCTCATTAGCACATCAGGGCTGTATGGTTCCGTTAAAGGTATTGCGGGGGCATCGGTGAATGATATTCCATTACTGGAAGGTTCTGCAGACTTAAATGACGACGACCAGGCCCATTAAGGCAAACGCCCACCCACCACGTAAGCGAGCACAAGTGGCTTAAAAACTTTAGCCATAATTTTCATTGGTACCGTAGTACCTTTATCAAAGAGGAAAGGAAGTTCAATCCATTCGTCGGACCGAAACACGATAGGTCCATTCAGGTACATATGCCGCCGGAAGTCCATTTTTCCATCGCCATACCATTTGTATATCGATTCTTTGGCGCTCCAAAGTATAGTTGTGAGGTCGAGGTGCACTTGTGTGATGGGTTCCCATTCGCGCAAGAATGCATTTTCCTCCGGGTTTAGGAATTTATGGGAGATATCGTAAAGGCGCGGCGTAACGAGCTCGATGTCTACTCCAACGCGATTTACAGGGCTAACAACCGCAGCAGCGTAATTGCCACAATGTGAAATCGAAAAATGATACTTTTCGCCTGGTAGAAACGGCTTTCGGGTATCTGCGACTTCAATTTCACTGAGTGGGAAATCGGGAAAAAGCTGCGGCAGCAGGTAGCGGCCCGCCAGGTGCTGAAGTCTTTTGTACGGGTGGCTCACATCCTTTTTTAAAGGAACTTTCTGCAGAAAAAAGGATTCATTTTCTTCAATGCGCCAAATTCCGAGCTGGGTTGATTCGTCGATATTATGTTGATAAAATAGAGGCATTATTAAGAAAAACGCAATTATTTTGCCGCTGTTTTTCTTGTAAAGATAGTCAGCTACAAAATAGGATTGGTGCATACTACCGAAATTTAAACTTCTAAACATGATTCTTAGTGATAAACGTATCCTGCAGGAGATTGACAAAGGCACTATTAAGATAGAACCTTATAGTCGTGCCTGCCTGGGTAGCAACTCGTATGACGTCCACTTGGGAAAATGGCTGGCAACCTATCGTGAGCATATCCTGGATGCGAAAAAGCATAACGAGATTGAATACTTTGAGATCCCCGATGAAGGATTTGTTCTTTATCCGCATATTTTTTATCTCGGCGTTACGCAGGAATATACGGAAACACATGCTCATGTGCCTTTCCTTGAAGGAAAGTCGTCGACCGGAAGGCTTGGTATCGATATCCATGCCACGGCGGGCAAAGGGGATGTCGGGTTTTGCGGGCACTGGACGCTCGAAATATCCGTAAAGCAACCCGTCAAAGTATATCATGGCATGCCTGTAGGGCAGCTGATCTATTTCCCTGTAGAAGGTGAAATTGAAGTCAAATACAACGAAAAGAAAGACGCGAAGTACAGCGGTCAAATAAACAAGCCAGTGGAGAGTATGATGTGGAAAAACAGGTTTTGATTCGGGAGCACCATTGTGCAAGGCTTATAATGCCTTTATTCCATACTTTTTGACATAGGCAATTAACCAAACAACAACCTGGCTGTAAGTTATCTTGCCATCTGGTTGCTGGTTAGCTTTCAGGTATTGCCCGTATAAACGGTCAACGGCTTTTTCCATAGGGTTTTCGTGACGCATATAAAATTCCCGCAACTCTTTCAGGTCATTTTTTACGCCGGGTCTCAATTGCTTGTCTAGTTGGCGTAAGGCCAAACTGTCTTGCAGATAAAGGTAGGGCCGGCCATAATTGTACATTTCGAAATAAACAGAATACAGGAAAACCGGGTCCGTGCTGGATTTTGCCGATAAGAAGCCAGCAAAATTTGCCTCATTTTCCTTCGCATACCCCAATTGATGGCCAATTTCGTGACAGGTTGTGAACGGCTGAATAAAAAGCGGCACGGCCGTATTTACCTGCGCCTCTCCGGAGAAAGGATTGTAATACCCTGAATAGCCCAGGTAATTTCCTATAAAACCAAACATCGACGATTTCACCGAGGGAGCCAGATACGACAAATCACTGTGTGTTTCCGAAAGCAATTGATATGCCTGCGTTGCATGGCTGAATAAATACTTCCTCTTCGCTATCGTATCGCGGCTTAGCCGGGCGAGGCTATCATAACTGTTCACCCGCACCAGTAATTGGTTCATTACCGGCAGCAAATCCTGCTTGTCAACTTTTACCCGGCTAAGACCAAGCTGATAAGCAATGCCATGCCTGTTGTAATTGAGCCCCCAGAACAAATTAAATGACACGTACACGACTAATATTATGGCCATCAGCCGGCGGAAGGCACTCAGCCAGTATTGTTTATCGGCCTGCCTGCGACGAACCCGTTTTACGAGGTCGACAACTTTGTACAGGAGGAAAAGAATAACGACGGCATAGAGGAGGTCTCCAACGCTAAAGGGTATCCACCCAAAAAGCCATCGCTGAAGCTTCGAAGTGAACTTATAGAGGCCATTTGAATAATAATGCTCAACAGCGCCTGGAAAGAGGGAAAATACTTTGATCGCAACCGCCAGCAATACCAGGAGTAGCCAGCCTGCCCATTTTTTGATCATAGCAATAAAATTAGGATTTTGCACTCATAAAGCCCCCCACACCATGAGCATTGAATTCAACAGGAACGAGGACGCCTTAAAACTATCGATGAGCCAATTACGGCAGCGGCTGGAAAAAATCTATGAAGGCGGCGGCAAAAAAGCGATTGCGAAACAACGTGAGAAAAGCAAGCTTACACCAAGGGAAAGAATTGAGTATTTGCGCGACAAAGACAAACCATTTACAGAGATAGGCGCCTTCGCCGGGTACGATATGTACGAAGAGCAGGGCGGGTGTCCTGCCGGAGGTACCGTTGGTGGCATCGGCTGGGTAAGCGGGCGTCAATGCATCCTTGTCGCCAACGATCAAACGGTAAAGGCAGGCGCCTGGTTTCCGATAACCGGCAAGAAAAATTTACGGCTGCAGGAAATGGCAATGGAAAATCATTTGCCAATTATCTACCTGGTAGATAGTGCAGGCGTGTTTCTTCCCATGCAAGACGAGATATTTCCCGACAAAGAACATTTCGGACGGATATTCCGCAACAATGCGCGCATGAGTGCCATGGGTATCACGCAGGTGGCAGCCGTGATGGGAGCCTGTGTTGCCGGTGGTGCCTACCTGCCCATCATGAGTGATGAAACCCTGATGGTGGAAGGAAATGGATCGATTTTCCTTGCGGGTCCGTACCTGGTGAAGGCGGCCATTGGAGAAGACATCGATACAGAAACACTGGGAGGCGCTGTTACGCATACCGAAATCAGTGGTATTGCCGATTATAAATTTAAGACCGAGCACGAATGCATGGACCATATTAAACGAATGTTCTCCATGCTGGGAAATAAGGACCAGGCCGGATTTCACCGTATCAAGCCTGTGCCCGTAACCAAAGATGCCAATGAATTGTACGGTTTATTCGCTGCCGATGGGAAGCCTTATGACATTGTAGATATAATTGACCGCATCGTGGACGGATCGCAATTTGAACAATTTAAAGAAGATTATGGCAAAACGATCGTATGCGGATATGCGCGAATTGATGGCTGGGCCGTAGGAATCGTGGCCAACCAGCGGAAGATCGTGAAAAGCAAAAAAGGAGAAATGCAAATGGGCGGTGTGATCTACAACGACAGCGCCGACAAGGCAGCCCGTTTTATAATGAACTGCAACCAAAAGAACATCCCGCTTGTATTTCTTCAGGATGTAACGGGCTTCATGGTTGGCAGCCGAAGCGAGCATGCAGGTATCATAAAAGACGGAGCGAAGATGGTCAATGCCGTGGCAAATTCAGTCGTGCCCAAAATTACCATTATCATCGGCAATTCGTACGGGGCTGGTAATTATGCGATGTGTGGGAAAGCCTATGACCCAAGGTTTATCTATGCCTGGCCAACTGCGAAAATAGCAGTCATGGGCGGAGACCAGGCAGCCAAAACCCTCCTTCAGATCCAGGTGGCCGCGATGAAAGCAAAAGGAAAACTCGTTCCGCCCGAAGAAGAAAAAGCGTTACTTGAGGCTATTCGCAGCCGTTACGAGAAACAAACCAGCCCATATTATGCGGCGGCTCGTTTATGGGTAGACGCAATTATTGACCCGGCCGACACGCGCAAAGTCATATCAGAAGGCCTTGCGGCAGCAAATAATAACCCTCATCGTGAATCGTTTAAAACGGGCGTGATCCAGGTCTGAAACCGGTAAATTACCTATTTACCCAGGCGCGCAGATTTTGCCCGTTTATCAAAAAGTTCCTATTTTCACTATCATTTACCTAACTAACTGGCGCATTATGAGAAAATCTACGCTGATCAAGATTTTATTGCCTATAAGTGTAGTGGCCATATCAGTCGGAGCCTGTAAAAAAGATGATCCCGCTACCCTTGTTCCTCCCCCTACGGCTGATCAGTCTTTTGTAGAAGAATTCGACACCATTTCCATGGCATTTCAGCGCGGTTGGGTGCCCATAAATAATAGCAATCCGAAAGGCAGCAATATATGGACACAAGGTGGAGCTCCCTTCCCAATATTTGCCCCATACTCATCAAATGGAACTTACGCCGGTTTTATTGCAGCAGATTATTTGTCAACCGCTGGCACAGATGATGTAATCAGCAACTGGATCATTTCACCTGTCATCACCATGCAAAATGGCGACAAAATCAGCTTCTATACACGCACCCAATTATTGCCAAATGCATTTGCATCGGGCGATTCTACGGATTACGGCAATAACCTGGAAGTTTGTATAAACCGCAAAAACGACGGCACTTTTGTAGGTGTGGCCAATGATCCGAAGAGCCCGGCTTACAATTCCGCCACCGACCGCGGCGATTTCGAAGTGATTCTTTCGATCAATCCACCCGTTTATGATGCTGCCAGTCAATTTTGGAATTATGCATGGGCCCACAGTGATCCCTCATTGTATGAACCCGGGTCGTACCCTGCCGAATGGACCCGGTTCGAAGCAACTATTTCCGGACTGAGCAGACCACATAAAGGACGATTCGCATTTCGTTACTATACACTTGATGCCGGATCAAATGGCAATGGTAGCGCCGTGGGCATCGACCAGGTTGTATACCAAAGCAAAAAATAAAGTCCCTTCCTTCAAATAAATGGTTATGAACAAAAAACTTCTTTTCTCACTTTTATGTCTATCGGTAGTGATGGTCTTGATCGCAGCATGCGAAAAAGATTTCAAGGCCGACGACACACCTCCCCCGCCACCCGTAGTGTCGAAATCTTTTGTTGAAGAATTCGATACGGCCTCAAGTCTTTCCAGGAAGGGATGGGTGATCACCAACCTCAGCATGCCCCGCGGAGGCAGTGCATGGCGCCAGGGCAAATACGAACTTGGTGGAAAATTTGGCAACGAGATTGTCGGATTCCCGGCTTATTCATCTATACATAGCCCGAATGAGTTTATTAGCGCCGACCTCGGTGCTACAGACAACGCCGGTGTGATCAGTTGCTGGCTGATCAGTCCGCCCATTCCTGCTAAAAATGGGGACGTGTTCAGTTTTTATACCCGCTCCACAGGCAACTTCCCGGAGCGTTTGCAGGTACGGGGTAATTTCACTAACGGAAGCGCGAACGTTGGTACTACGGTAGAATCTGTCGGGGATTTCACGAATCTTTTAGTTGATATTGATCCAAGCTACGCCGGCGATTTTCCTCCAACGTGGACAAAATACACCATCACATTTGCTGGCCTGCCTGCAGGCACAACGAATGTCCGGATAGCTTTCCGCTATATGGTCGACGACACAGCAGTAAATGGAGAAATGATCGGGGTTGATAAAGTGGAATTTGTAAGCAAGTAATTAATAAATTTTGTAAAACTGCTCATCAGCCGGGTCTCACAGCGGTTTGATGAGCAGTTTTGTTTATTTTGGCAATTAATTAGAGTAATGTGTATGTGGAAATGGTGTATTCTTTTGCTGATCGCCGCAGTGGCAGTTACAAAGTGTGGAGATGCAGTACCACAACCGGTGCCAGAATCAGTTCG
>JGI10216J12902_104787867_pt1 | contig 13039 bp, 7 predicted proteins | sample KanNatreferecore_FD_12902 | JGI IMG/M metagenome (IMG submission 12902)
CGCCGGCGAACTGCACAAGCTCGGCATCGCCGCCTCGGCGACCTCGGTCCGCAACATCCTCACCAACGCCGGCATACCGCCCGCGCCGGAGCGCGACTCGCAATCGTGGCGAAGCTTCCTGCGAGCACATGGCGAGTCGGTCCTAGCCTGCGACTTCTTCACCGTCGACACAGTTTGGCTGCGCCGCCTCTACGTGCTCGCCTTCATCTCGATCGGCAGCCGCCGGCTTGAGTACTTCGCCTGCACCAGCAACCCGAACACGGCGTGGATGCTGCAGCAGGCGGGCAACCTGCTGATGGAACTCGACGATCATGACCGGAAGGTGCGGTTCCTGATCCACGATCGCGACGCGAAGTTCCCGCGCGCCTTCGACGCCCTTCTAACGAACGACGGAATCAAGGTCATCCGCACGCCCATCCAGGCGCCGAACGCGAACGCGCACATGGAGCGCTGGATCGGCACCGTCCGCCGCGAATGCCTCGACCGGCTACTGATCCTCGGACGCCATGCGCAAATTCCGTACGGCCTCGTCGGCGACGGATGTCGCCACTGGAGGTTCGCAGGACTTCGCGTTGGCGGCTTCAGACCAGTCGGAGCAAGCCGGCCTGAACCAGAAGGCCCCGGTTTCCGGCGCCTTTGCAAGCCCTCTGACGGACTCGAACCGTCGCTTGTCTCGAGAGTGCGGGCGCTTCGCCGCGTCTTTGCGTTGCCGCGCGACCCTGGTGCGACCTCGTCGCGTGCATGCCCTCGTACGCGCCACAGCCGTCCGTAGTTGATGAGCCGCCGAGCGGCAGCAGCAGGTTTTCGACAGCGGCGAAGACTTCGGCGCGGGCGAAGGACGACGATTTCGAGTATCACGCGAAACCCTCGACGTGCCCTTCAGCTGGCTCCACCAGATGAAACAACTACTCGTCCGCTACGGACGCGGCGCCGACATGCACAAAGCCTTCCTCTGCCTCGGCTGCTGCCCGATCTGCTTTCGACGCCTCAACCACGCATTGTGAAACGAGGTCTTACGGTCTTCCGGTCGAGATCAACGTGGAACCGTTCGAGACCAGGGACGGCGAGCCCGAGACGTTTGACCTCGTCCATGCCGCGACCGCCCGGCAGTGGGTCGATCCCGCGAATCGCGATCGCAAGACGCACCAGCTTCTGCGTCCCGGTGACCACCGGGCGTTCTGATCTAGTGACCTTTCGAAGTAGTCACCGTGACCGTGGCCGCCGGCTGGGTCACGGTCTGGATCACGGTCACCGTCTCGGTGGGCCGACCTCTCGGACCGGTGTCGGCGTGCCCCGGCGGTGTCTGCGCCGGCAACGCGATCGTTACGGTCTGCCTGATTGTCTGTGTGTCTTTGACGGTCTGCGTGACGGCATGGAGCCTGACTATGGTCTGGGTGACAGCATGGAGCCTGATTGCGGTCTGCGTCCGCTCGTCCGTGACGGTCTTCGTGCTCCTGCGAACCAAAACCGTCGGTACAAGCTGAGTGACGTGTGTTGTCGGCCCGGCCCTTGTCACATTGGCCGTGACGACCACTGTGCTCGTCTTACCGGGTCTGGCGACGATCCGTGTTCGCCGGACGACATGGGTCACTACGGCTCCCTCGTCGACGTCGACGTGGATCGTGTTTGCCGCGGCTACCCGATGCGGCCCAGCGTCCGCCGCCTGTGTGGCGCTGTCGTCCGAGAACCAACGCGCGCTTTCCCAGCCGCCCAAGCCGACGATCAGGAGCGACACAGCCGCCGCGGCGGCGACGACGGGCGGGCGAGCGTACGCCCACTGCCGCAAGCGCCACCAGAAGCCCATTCTCGACTCGCTTTCTCCTCGGGTTAGGTCGCCCCAACCTGCAGACGGCAAAGCATACGACGTCTCCTGTGGCATTCGGTGTTAAAGGGTCGCGAGAACCCGTAGAGTTCAACCCCGACCTGGATGAGAGCCCCCAGTGGCCGAGCACGAGCAAGAGACGCCTGACGCCGAGGCGGCCGTGACGGCGGCCGAGCTGCGTAACGCCGCTCTACCGCTCCAGGCGTTTGGCGGCTATTCCCGCGCGGAGACGAGCCGGCTGCTCGAACGTGCTGCAACGACACTGGAAGCGAAGAGCTCGAGCCTGCAAACGCAGATCGCAAGCCTGAAGGCGATGCGCGCAGATGCCGAACGCGAGGTCGCCGAGCTTCATGCAGAGGCGCGCCGAGTGCGGTCGGTGATCGACGACTTCCGAGCTCAGTGGCGGAAGCTCATCTCCGAGGCCGTCGAACAGCTCGAACTCCGCTCTCCTAGTCCGGCCGTTGCAGTCGAGGCGGAGGCCTTGTCGGGCGACCTGGGCAGCCGTCTTGCCGACCCTCACCCGGAAGGCAGACCGCAGCCGCACAAACACGTCGATGTCGATTCCCCGCTCGCGCCCGGTCTTGCAAGCGCAGGAGAAGTCGCTTCGAGATAGCGCGACGGCCGCGGGATTACACAGCTCCGCCGCCGGCAAAACCGGCTAGGGTGCGGGGTTCCCGGTGAGGTCAGCGAGCCTTAGCGTGCGAGGGCGCTGCTCGACGGTGCTCTCGGTAGCTGCGGCCGGACGGTTCTGGCGACAGAGCCTCGTTCTCCTGTTTGCGCTCAGCCTGCTGAACGCCTCGAACTACGCCTTCCACGTCGTCGTCAGCCGCCTGCTCGGGCCTGCCGCGTACAGCAGCCTTGCCTCACTCCTCGCCGTGGTGCTCGTGCTCTCGGTCCCGTTCGGCGTCCTTCAGGCCGTCGTTGCGCAGCGAACCGCTGCACTCGTCGCGACCGCTCGGGCAGGCGAGGTCGCACGATTTGCCGCGGGAGCGCTGAAAGGGCTGACGCCGGTGGCATGGCTGCTCGGTGCGGGGGTCGCCCTGGCCGCGCCGGCGATTGCCGTGTTCCTCCACCTCGGCGTCCTCTCGGCGCTCTTGCTTGTCCCTTACGTTGTCGTGTCCATTCTCGCCAGCGTGCCCCAGGGGGTCCTCCAGGGACAGCTCCGCTTCGGGGCGCTCGGGGCGCTGATGATCGGAGGCGTTGCGGTGCGGCTCGGGCTCGGAATCGGCAGCGTCGCTGCCGGCGCCGGCGTGGTCGGCGCCGTTTTTGCGACTGCGGTCGCTCCGGTCGTCCCGCTCGTCGGTGGGCTGGCACTGCTGCGAGTTCGTCGTGGCATGCGGCAGGCCGCGCGGCGTAGTCTCGACGGGCTGCGGGGCGATTTCATGCCCGCCTTCCTCGGTCTGACGGGCTTCTGGCTGTTGGCAGAAGTCGACATCGCGCTCGCGCGGCACTACCTTCCGCACGACGTTGCGGGCTTCTACTCTAGTGCCAGTCTCCTGGCGCGCGCGCTCCTGTTCCTGCCGTCCGCGATCTCGCTCGTGGCCTTCCCTCGGTTCGTGGCTGCGCGCGAGAGCGGCGACGGCGAGGCGCGCTGGCTCCGTCTCAGCCTGCTCGCGGTCGCGGTGCTGTGTGGAACGGCCTTGCCCGCCGTCGTGCTTCTGCGCCGTTTCTTCGTCGAGACGGCGTTCGGCGAGCGCTACCGACCCGCGGAGCACTTGCTGCCGATCCTCGCTCCCGCGATGGCTCTGTTCGCGCTGGTCGGGCTCCTCGTGTACTTCCACATCGCGATGCGAACGCGCGCGTACCTGCTGCTCTTCGCCGCTGCTGCAGGCGAAACCGTCCTGATCGCGCTCTTCCACGGCAGCGCCCGGGAGATTGCGTGGATCGTGCTGGCCACCGCGGCCGCAACAGCGGTGGTGGAGTACGCTGCTGCCGCTTCGGTCTGCCGCTGGAAGCCACTGGCGGAACTCGAGTTGGACGCTGTCCAGCCGCCGAGCGTACGGCTCTCGGTTGTTCTCCCTTGCCACAACGCCGGTACCGACGTTGCAGACGTCCTTGCAGCGCTCGAGCGGGAGCTCAGCGAAGTCGATTCGTACGAGCTGATCGTCGTCTCCGACGGCAGCACGGACAACACCGTGGCGGTCGCACATTCGTACGACTCGCCGTCGGTGCGGGTGCTCGAGTACCAGACGCGCAGCGGCAAGGGAAACGCGCTTCGCTTCGGCCTCAGACACGCCCGGGGCGAGTACGTCGCATTCCTTGACGCCGACGGCGACATCGAAGCGGAAGGAATCAGTCCATTCCTGGCGCTGATGGGACTCTACGAGCCGGACATCGTCCTCGGCTCGAAGCGCCACCCCTTGTCGGAGGTGTACTACCCGCCGCTGCGCCGCTTACAGAGCTGGATCTACCACAAGCTCACGCGCGCGCTCTTTCGCGTCAACGTCCGTGACACCCAGACTGGCTTCAAACTCATCCGCCGCGATGTCTTGGATGCAGTTCTCCCGAGGCTACTCGAGAAGCGATATGCCTTCGATCTCGAGTTCCTCGTCGTCGCGCGGAGCCTCGGGTACACGCGTATCTTCGAGGCGCCGGTCCGCATCCATTACCGCTTCGCTAGCCACATCGATCTTTGGGCCGCCTACGGCGTACTGCTCGACACGCTCGCGATCTTCTATCGCCACTACATCCTGAACACGTATCGCAGCGTGCAACTGCCCGCGCGTGCTGCGGCGCAATCGCTAGATGGGGCGCTGCGTGCGCGTATCGCCGCAAACCGTGAGCGGTCGCAGCAACGGCGTATTCGTATCCTCTTCATCAACTGGCGCGACATCGAGAACCCAGAGGGCGGCGGAGCCGAGGTCTTCACCCACGAGGTGGCTAAGCGCTGGACCGCTCAGGGGCACGACGTGACGCTCTTGACGTCCGGGTTTCGCGGTGCCGTAAAGACAACGCAGATCGACGGCGTTCGTATACGCAGGGTCGGACGCCTTCGGACAGGCAGCTTCCACATGCTCGTCCAGCGCGAGCTCATGCGGCTGCGCGGCTTCGACCTCCTCGTGGAGGGGGTTAACACGATCCCGTTTCTGACGCCGCTCTGGCGGCGGCGGTTGCCGCCGACGATCGCACTCTTCTACCAGCTCGCGGTCGACGTCTGGGATGCTGAGCTGCCAAAGCCCCTGGCGTGGTTTGGTCGGCGCATCGAGCGCGGGCTACTCCGCCTGTACCGCCATGTCCCGGTCGCAGCGATCTCGGATTCGACGCGGGAGGACCTCGTGCAAGTCGGACTCACCGACGTCACCGTCGTCGCGCCGGGACGGGACGAGCCTCCCGAGAACGCTCGCTCCATCCCGAAGGAAGAGGCGCCGACTTTCCTCTTCGTCGGCAGGCTTGCTGCGAACAAACGTCCTGACCACGCGATCGCGGCGTTTCGCGCGATCAAGCGCGATCTTCCCGCGGCGCAACTTTGGATCATCGGGCGAGGACCGCTGGAGCCTGAGCTTGTGAATTCGCTGCCCGCGGGTGCGACCCTGCTCGGACGAGTTTCACGCGCCGAGCTCTATGCGCGCATGGCACGTGCACACTGCCTCGTCGTACCATCGGTACGTGAGGGCTGGGGGCTCGTCGTCATCGAAGCCAATTCGGTTGGGACGCCTGCCGTGGGCTATGACATTCCGGGCCTTAGGGATTCGATCCGATCGGGTAGCACTGGCACGGTTGTGTGCGCAGGGGATCCGGAGGCCCTCGGTCGCTCGTGCGTCGAACTTGTCGCCGCTACCGCGCGCTATGCGAGGACTCGTGAGTCAGCAATCGCGTGGGCGGAACAGTTTTCTTGGGCGAGAACCGCCACCAAGCTCATGGAATGCGCGTTCAGCTTGACTGACGCAGAGGTCACCGCTTTCAAGAACACTCCGCTCGCGATCGAGTCAAGTCGTCCGACCGCAGGACGCCTAGAACGCGCGTGAGAGCTTTGTGCTCGAAGCGTTCTGGCCCGGCCCGTTCGTCGGAGAGGGGTTCGACTCATTGTGCAGCCCCCACGCGTTCGTGGCTCGGCGCGGATGATCCGGAACGTCGACACACGGCACTGGGAACCTTCCAACCGCGACGTCGGGCAACTTGACCGCATGCGATCAGGGGCGTGACCTGCGCATGGCATCTACCCCGACAATCTCCGTAACGGTTCCTACGAAGAATTCAGGGCGGACGTTAGAACGCTGCTTACTGTCGGTTCAGGAGCAAGGCTTGCCGGTCGAGCTAATCGTCGCCGACGACTGCTCTACCGACGGCACCACAAGAATTGCAGCTTCTTTTGGGGCCCGCATCCTGACGGGACCACTACCGCTCCTAGATGCCCGCGTGCAAGCGGCCCGAGCTTCGTCGACGGGTAGCGTCGTTTTACTCGACTCCGACCAGATATTGCGCCCGGGTGTGCTGCATCGCTCGGTCGCGATGCTCGAAACTTTTGATGCGCTTGTGCTTGCGGAGACGAGTTGTCCGCCCTCAACCTGGATGAGCGCCCTCTTCGCAGCCGATAAGCGCCTCGTGCACCATCTCAGTGGTCATCACCTAAGTCCATCGGGAGGCCTGCTGCCCCGTGTGTTCAAGAGAGAAGTTTTGCTACACGCGTTGAATGCGTTGCCAGATCCAGTCCGACGAGTTGCGGTGGCGCAAGACCACGCGATTATCTGGAGTGAAGTAGCGAAGATCACGACATCCGTGGGCATCGTGCCAAATGCGGTTCTTCATGAGGAGATGACGACTCTTGCCGAACTCTGGCGAAAATATTTTCGTTGGGGAGCCGGTCTTCCGTCACTTTTTGAAACCGCGCCTGAGTATCGCCAGATGACGCACCGCGCTGTGCGAGCACGCCTGCATCGCGGAGACGCGCCCACAGGCGACTTTTTGCGATCGATGGCACTCCTCGCGATCAAGACGCTGCCGTATGGGTTGGGATTCGCTTACGGGAAAGCTGTGCAGTGGCGCGGCGAATGAAACCGGGCTCTGCCGTGTGTACGAGCCCACGAGCGCGACGACGAGCAAAGGCCGAAGTCGCGCCGAGACAGGTGGAGTCGCCACGACCCGGACCGTCACCTGTGTTGCTCATGCAGCGGCGCTGTTCTGCGAAAAGCCACGAAGTCGCAGAACTCTATGAACACCACCGTCTGAGTTCCCTTTCGGTTGGTATGGCCGTCGCCCTCAGGCGGTTCGGGTGTCGCCTAACATCCGAGGGCTTCCTCTGAGCCCCAACGCCGAATCTCGATCGAGTCACCCGATCACGCGCGCGGAGCTCTGGCCCGCGCCGCCCGGTCCGACACGAGCCGTCAGGGCAGCGCTACTCGGTCTGCCAGCCGTTCTGATCATTGTGTCCTCTTACAAGCTCTGGTCAGCGGGGATGCTCGCATTCGGCGACTTGAATGCATACCCAGAGCACGCCAGTGAATTCCTCCGCACTTATCGCAGCGGGTGGACGGCACGTGGTCTCGGCGGACCGTTCACGGCTAGTCCAGCGGTGCTTGTCGACGCTCTGTTGCTTTCCGTCACTGGAGGGGAGGCGCACTTCGCCCAGCTCCTCTCCATGGCAGCTTGGATCCCACTCGCGTTCGCCGGCATGGTCTACCTGTGTCGGAGGGGGCTTGGCCTGAGTTGGGGAATCGCCCTCGCGGGAGGCGTCATCTACCCGACAACGCCCGTCGCGATTGGGCTGTTCGTCGCCGGCGCAGTAGGGCTGCTGTGGGCCTATGCCCTCATCCCGTTCGTCGTGGCGGCGGCAGAGAAAGTGCGAGTCGGGGGCTTCAGAGCCATTGGTTGGTTCGCTGCGGCCGTCGCTTTTCTCTCCGCTTTCTCGCCCGAGCTACTCGTCTTCGGCGCTCTCATCGCCGTCATCTGGGTCGTGGTTGGCCCGCAACGTCGGCGGGTTTTCCCGGCGATGGCTTTAGCACTCGCTCTCGCGACGTTCGCGGCGCTGCCCGGGTTGTTCGGAAGAGCGCAGATCCCAACGAGTGAGCGCCTGGTAGACAAGGCACTCGTCGATTTCAACTACACCTACGACAAGGCTTCGCCCGTACGGCTGCTGCGTCTTGCGGGAAATCAAGGGGATCCGATGGATCGCCTTGGTTATGACGGCGCGGCGGCTTGGACGTATGCCGGATTTCTCCCGATCCTGCTGTTCACGGTCGGCTTCTTAGGCAGGAAGAGGAACGATGCCCTGCCTCTTCGGCTGACGGTCATGGGTGCCGCTTCCCTATGCGCGTTGCTCGCATTAAGAGTGCTCGCCGAGAGGCGAAGCGGTCTCCTCACGGAGCTACCAGCGTTACTTGCCTTCCGAAATCCCGAAAAGATCATGATTCTCCTGGCTGCTGCTCTGGTGGCGGGAGCGATGTACGGTGCAAGTTGCTTTCTGTGGCTCACTGCCGGGCGGCGACGATTAGCTATGGGCGCTCTTCTTGGGGCGGTAGCCGCGTATTTGGTTCTCTACGCGCGTCCAGTGTTCATGGGCGATTGGGGCGTCAAGAAGGTCCGGGGCGATGCCTATCTCGCCGACAGCGGGCTCCTGGCCGCGGCGCGCTACCTTCAACAGACGGATCCGAGCCTGCCCGGCGAGTGGCGCATCGCGTGGATTCCGTTCTCGGCGAGGGATGTGCTCAGTCTCGAGTGGGTCCTGCCTGATTGGGCCAACGACCCGGTCCTAGAAAGCACAGATCCCAAAGTCCAGCAGGCGACGAACATGCTTGAAACTTCGATCGACCTCGCGGACATGCGAACCTTCCATAGCGTCGCTGACCGGCTCGCTGTGAAATATCTCGTTGTTCGGGCTGGTGCCGACCCGCGCATCGTGCGTGCAATCCGAAATGATCCGAAGCTGCGACGGATTCATACGGGTCGCGGCTTCGTCATATGGGGCAATACTGCGGCGCTGCCGAGAATCCGATCCTTCTCCGGCCTGACGGCTGTCATAGCCGGCCGACGCCCCGACGCTGTCGAATTCCAGTCTCCGCCGATTGTCCGGCTCCAAAGGCGTACTCTAAGTGAAGGAACACGTTGGACGGTATATCCGCGCGCGGAATTTGCTCAGGTCGGTAAAGCAATCCGCATCCGTGCGACCGGGTCCGCCTTTTGGCCGGTGCTGGCTCGGCGCGTTCGTGTTTACGGAAGCACATCATATGCCGTGGCCGCGCTGGTTCGGACGAGAAGTGCCGCCGCAGCGCAGATAAAGGTCATTTGGTACCGCCATCGAAGCGACATTGAGAGCCACGCTCTTCGGGAGGATTTCGTTGGTCACCCGCTCACCGGCGACCATGGATGGACATGGGTAGCCGACATCGTCGAGAGTCCGCCGGACGCGAGATTTGGCGAGCTCACGTTCTTAGCGGGAAAACGGCTAGCTGGAAGTCGGCAGGCCGCCGTATCTTGGATCAAGCACCTCCAGATGGCGAACTACTACCGTGGCGACCCAGCGCCGACGGGAGCCGGAGTCGTGCCGGAGATTCAGGACGTGGCAAGGTCGAGCTACGAATTGGCCGACGCAGCATCGCTCGCGGGCGCCTCCGTTACCGACGGCTTGACACTCGACGCAGCCGTCGCCAATCCAGCGCCCGGCAGCCGTATTTCAATTCTCTTCTCTTCGCTTCTCCGACATGCGGATAGAGTCTCGATCGTTTCTCAGGCCAACGTCGCGCTTCAGCCTCGCAAGGGGATCTGGAGAAAGACGACGGATTCGGCAGAACTTGCGGGCTCTAGCGGCTTAGCTTCGCTTTCCCTCGGATTTGTTCCCTCCCGCAACTATGTGGTGTCCGTGGCCGGCTGTCACCTCGGGCCGCGGTCAGTGCGCGTCGTGACGCTCACCCAAACGGTCGCGGCGCACGGAGCCGCAACCAACCGGTGTGAAGAGGTCCGCACAAGACCCGTTGCACTGGCGGGCCCAACCGCAGTGCAGTTTGCCGTGTCGCGGGGTGCTTCAATCGAACGTGTGCAAGCAAACTCCGTCGTACCTGGGCTGCCCTCGCCTGTCGGCGCGCAAGCGCGGCGTGTCATCGCTGTTGACTCGCCCTCGCCAATCATACGAAACCTTTCGAGTGCCGGACTCACCCTCGCAGATGCTTTCGATCCGGGGTGGCGAGCATCCGGTTCGAAGGAGCACCATTTCCGAACTCTCCTCGGCCTGAACGGCTTCCTGGTCCACCAGCCGCGGGCGTTGAGCGGGTTGTCCTACGGGCCGCAGCGAACCCGCGACGTGCTCCTCGGTCTAAGCTTTGGCGCCTGGCTCGCGATCGGCGTCCTCATGCTTTTAGCAGCGACCGGATTCCGCGGGTGGCTATGGGCTCGCATAGCGAGCCGAACAAACGCGAAGCTGCCCGACACCGGCCGCCCAGCTCGCTCGGGGACGAATCGCTCGACGACCGCATCTCCAACCGCAGCTCCAACCGTTGTCGGGCCCACCACTACGATCGATACGGCTCAGCGAGCGGAACACGCGCGCACGCACATGGTCGAGCGCCGGTACCCGATGCGGCGGCGAGGTTCAGATGAAAACCATGAGGATCGCCGCACGGCGAATGATGAGCCGGCGACGACGCTGAAGCGCGCCGAGGATGTGGTCGGGAACTATCGCGATCGCGAGACGACGATCGGCGAGACGTCGCTGGCCGCGCAGGATGCCGCGAACGAGCTGCGTGTGCCAGCGGAACTCGATACCGGTAAGGCGGATGCGGAGGAGCTTTGGCGTCGAGTGGAGCAAGACCGCGCCGATCTCGCCTCTGAGATCGAATGGCTTCGGACGATGAGGACGGACATGCGCGAGAGCATTCGTTCGCTCCTGCTCAATACGCTGCACCAGCTGGACGACCAATCGCCGGCGAACTCTGAGCACGAGCGGTCGCTCACGGATGTCCCCGACAGCCGGACGCTCCGAACCGATCGACCTTCAGCACAGGCCGACGGGGAGTAGCGAGACGCCACGGCGCCTCGCACCAGACGCGCCGACAACTACGTCGCAGCGTGCCGCCTGGCTCCGCAGCGTCGTGCTGCCGCTTGGCCTCTCGCTGCTCTGCCTGCGGTCGGTGGTTCATACCGGTTACCTCCTCCAGGTCGACATCGTTTTCGGTCCGCGGCCGGGAACCGTAGCGAGCGGCATCGCTGCGCCGGCGTCGGCGCTCGAGGTAGGAGCGGTGCGTCTCCTCGGAGGCGACATCGCCGGGAAGGTGTATGCGGTCGGCGCGCTCTTCCTCGCCGGGTTCGCCCCGATGGTGCTGTTCCGGCGCGCGCCCTGGTATGCGCAATGCGCCGCCGGCTTCCTCGGGGCGCTGAATCCTTTCGTATACGACCGGCTGGTCGAGGGTCAGTGGTACGTCGTCATCGCCGCCGCCGGCCTCTTCCTGTGGCTCGGCGCGTGGGAAAGGTTGCAGTCGCGACCAGGCTTCTCGCGAGCGGCACTCGTGGCCGTCTGTGAGGCGGCGATCGTGAGCTTCGATCCGCATGCCGTCGGCCCGCTCGCGCTCTTGACGCTCGTCGGCGTCGTGTGGGCGCGTATCTGGCGGGACCGCGCGCGGCTCCGCTGGACAGCATTCTCGATTGGACTGTTCGCGTTGCTGTTGCTGCCAGGAGTCCTATCGTTCTTCCTCCGAGACTCGCCGGGGAATTACTCGACCGTCCGGCAGTTCACGCGGGCGGACTTCGCGTTCTTTCGTTCGACCGCGAGCCACGACTATGGGCTGGTCCCAAATCTGATCGCGCTTTACGGCTACTGGGGCGAGCGGATCGGTCGCTTCCCGCTCGCGACGGGCGGCGCCGTCTGGTGGCCCGCGACCAGCGCGCTCATCGTCGCAGCCTCCCTGTTGGGAGCACGGTTACGGCCGGACCGTGCGTGGCTGCTCCTGTGCGGCGCGATCGGCCTCGCAGTGAGCGCGTTCACTGCACTACCCGGCGGTGTCGCCGCGGCCGCGTGGCTGGCGGCGCGCATCCCAGCCGTCGGCGCATACCGAGAACCCGAGAAGTGGAGCGAGCTCTGGCTGCTCGCGCTCGTCGTGTTGGCGACCGGAGGCGTCGAGATGCTCGCAAACTCCATCCGCTTCCGAGAACCGAGCCAGGGAGCCCTTGCCACCGCGTTTGCCTACCTCCTGATGGTGGCAGCGCTCGCACCGGCCGGTGTCGCGGAGGCCCGCGCCCTACCGACCATCGTCTCGCCGGTTATTTATCCGGACTACTGGTATGCGACAGCGGCAGCTCTCCGGCGCGCTGTTCCTCGTCGCGAGCCGGTCGCCGTTCTCCCGTGGCACCTCTACCAGCCGCTTCGAGCGACCGGAGGGCGTCTGGCCGCTGATCCGGCGCCCGTCTTCTTCCCCGGGCGCTTGATCACGCCACACAACCTCGAGATTCCGGGGCGGTCGACCGAGGTTGTCTCGCGCTACGACCGGATCGGGCTCGTCCTCGGCACTCGCCGTTGCCAGCTTGCATCCGTGATCCGCCGCCTCGGGATTCATTGGGTCGTCGTCCTCGACGGGGCCGAGAGCGCCCGGACGGTCGTCGGTCTCCGGAGGTGCGGCTACTCGCTTATCCAGGGGCGCCCGGGACTCACGGCCCTCCTGCAGGCCCGGGAAGGCCGAAAAACTCCCTAGATGCGAAGGTTTCGGATCGAAGGAAGTGGCAAGGCCATGACGGTCTTGGTAAGTTCCTAGCTCTAGATTCCGAGGCTCGCGAAGGAGGGGTTCGTGAGCAGAAGATTGTTAACGCTTGTCGGATCTGTGCTCGTCGGGGGCGTGCTCGCCTGGGCTGCGATGTCGGCGCCTTTGAGTGCCAACAACGCGGTCAACGGGCCGGGATACGGTTACGGGGTCGGCAAAGTGACCATCTGCCACCACACGGGGTCGGGGACGAATCCGACCGTCGAGATTACCGTCGGCGCGCCGGCCGTGGCCGCGCATCTGGCGCACGGCGACACGCTCGGGCCCTGCCCGTAGGCGTCGTCGACACGGGTCGACATCAACCCCGCGAACGTCGGAGTCGACAACCGGTCCGCCGACGCTAGGAGCAGTATCCGTTCGAGTCGTGGGCGGAGCTGGAAGCGCTCGCCGCGGCGATCGGGCGCGGTACGGGCCGATGATCCTCTTCGCCGCTGCGACGGGCTACGGCCGGCGGAGCGGATCGCACTCGAGAAGCGCGACATCGACGGAAGGAGCGTGTCGTCTATGTGCGTCGCTCCTTCAGGCGCGGCGAGCTTAAGCA
>JGI10216J12902_101215084_pt1 | contig 13038 bp, 8 predicted proteins | sample KanNatreferecore_FD_12902 | JGI IMG/M metagenome (IMG submission 12902)
CGGTGGTCTTGGTGCAGGTGCTCGCGAAGGGCGCCACCGAGGTGAAGCTGGTGGGGCTCGCTCCGTCCTGGGTGACGGAGAAGACGCAGATGCCGTAACCCGGAGTCCCGGCAACGAGGGTCGCGGTCGAGGATGGGATGGTGTCCGTGGTCGAGATGCGCTTAAGGGCCGCGTTCGCATCCCTCACGGTAACGACAGTGCCGCTGCCCGCGTTGCTTTCGGCGGTGATGAATACTGAATTGATGGAGGAACCGTTCGAGGTAGTGACGGCGCTGGTGGTGAGCGCGCCGAGCGCCACACCGGCACCGGTCGTTCCTGGGGCGGCGGTACCCTGTTTCACCGAAAACGAGATAAAGGGTTCGCCCTGGAAGCACTGATAACCCGCGCAGGCCTGAAAGTTCGCGCTCGAGAGCCCTTCGCCCGTAGCAAGATCGCCGACCGTGTCGTCGGCGATGAAGCCCGCGGAGGTGCTGCGATTACCACCGATGCTCATGACGTCGGCCTGGACCTTATAGTTGGTCGAACTCATGGTTTCGGCGAGCGCAAAGTGCGCCGCGGGGATCATAAGGGAGATCAACGTGGCGATGGTGAGATTTTTCACAGTGCTCTTGAGCCCAAGCATGGACGGCTGAAGACACGCCATTTACTTAAATATTTTACCATTTTTTCAGGCTTTGGTCAAAGATACTACGTGGCTAAGATTAGCCATTTTATTGCGTTCCATGCGCGGATTTTATGGTCGACAGCGGTAACCTTCTCCCGCACAGAAAAGTTGTTCACAAAAACGACGATGTATCCCCAGTTTTATCCACAGTTAGAAAAAATCGCTTGGTCCCGAATAAATTACATCCACAGGTGCTGTGTACTAGTGTGGATTTCTGGGGACAACGGTTTTAAGGACGGCAGATGACCGGCGACGGACTACATGCCCCGGATCGGCTTCGTTGGCTGTATTCTCTAGTCTGTTGTCTTGTTTTCTATGTGTCGTAAAATTTTGTATATTGTTTCACGTGAAACATTGGATTTCTACACCGGAGGCACTTATGGCATTGGGGCAAAGGAGAACGACCCACTGCAATTGGCCTGGGTGTTACACCCCGCCCATGACCGCCGCGCCCCCGCTTCTCTGTAACTTGTTTCCTCACTTCGCACTGTGGGCAACTTTCGGCGCTGTGAAAAAGTCAGTGTGTGTTATTGAGGACGTCTTAGCCCAAAAGCTGCCCTTATTTTTCATCCACAGGACCTGTGGAGAACCGGGGTGATCGGTAATTGTTTCACGTGAAACGTGCTCTTCCCCACCCTTCCCAGGCCGGTCCGGAGCTGCTATATTGCCATCGCTGCATGCGCCCTTAGCTCAACGGATAGAGCGGATCCGTCCTAAGGATACGATGGGGGTTCAATTCCCTCAGGGCGCACCACCCAATTGCACCAGGCACTGAGGTCCTGGATTCCGACAGCGGTCCGAGTGGATAATCTGTGGACCTTCCGAGCCTCGACAGGATAAAAAAGCTCCGGTAGCATAGTGTTACTGAAGTCGCCGGACGAGGTCATGGAATCGTCATCCGCCGCGTCTTTGATCATCAAAAAAGACATGGGCCCGTAGCTCATTTGGTAGAGCGCTGCATTCGCATTGCAGAGGTGAGGAGTTCGAGCCTCCTCGGGTCCACCACAAAAAATCCATCCACGCGATGGTTTTTTTGTATCCAAAACAACCGCAGCAATTTCTTTTTTATTTGCCTCCATTTACTATAAAATAAGTGTCGCACAATTACTTTCGCATCCTTTATCCCTTTGCGCTATACTCTCATCACCTATGTCGAACACACTCCTCCTCGTCATCCTTCTCGCGGCGCTCGGCGCCATTGGCTTCGCGCTCATGACGCTCAGCCGGCGTCTTCAGGACCTCCGCGATTCCCACACGAACGACAAGGGTCTGATCATGCTGAACCAGAACCTCAGCAGCATGAACGAGAAGATCGACAAGACCAGCGAGACCATCAACGAACGACTGACGAACGCCGCCAGGGTCATCTCCTCGGTCCAGAAGGAGCTCGGGACCGTCCAAGAGCGGTTCAAGGGCTTCGAGGAGTTCAACGAGCTGCTGCATCCGAAGATGCGCGGTAACATCGGAGAGCAGATCCTGGCCGACATGCTCGGGCAGGTCTTCCCGGCGGAGCAATATGTGCTCCAACACAAGTTCAAGGGAGGGGAGACGGTCGATGCCGTGATCAGGACGCAGGCCGGCATCATTCCCGTGGACTCAAAGTTCCCCTTGGAGAACTTCAAACAACTGACGCGGGCTCAATCGGACGACGAACGGCGAATAGCGACGCGTGATTTCGTGAAGGCCGTCAAAAAACACATCGATGACATCGGCAGGAAGTACCTGCTTCCGGAGGAGGGGACGGTCAACTTCGCCGTCATGTACGTGCCCTCGGAGAACGTCTTCTACCAGATCCTGGTCGACGACGAGAGCGGACTTCTGGAGTACGCCAAGGGCAAGGGCGTGCTGATAACCTCGCCACATGCCTTTTTCAGCCTTCTGCGCGTGATCCTGATGGGCCTGGAACGCAATAAGCTCCAGGAACAGGCCCAGAAGATCTGGGACATCCTCAAGGGGGTCCAGCAGGAATCCGTGCGTTTCGGCGAAACCCTGGGTGTCGTGGCCCGCCATGTCACGAACGCCAAGAACGCCATGGATACCGCCCATGCCGGCTACGATAAGCTGCATGGCAAGCTGGACCAGGTGAAGCTTCTCGATACTATCGGTCAAAAATAGGCCCGCTGGTCTTGACGCTGGGGCGTTCCTCCGCTAAACTCACGACATTCTTATAAAAGACCCATCGGCAGCACGTCACTATGCCTATCAAGAAAGCGGCGATGAAGGCGCTCCGCCAAGCCAAGAAGCGGACCCTTCGCAACGCCAAAGTGAAAGAGGGGATCGAGTATCTCCGCCGGTCCGTCCGCAAGGAGCTCGAATCGAGCAACGTGAAGGACGCCCAGGAGACCGCCAAGGCCCTGGTGAAGAAGATCGACAAGGCGGTCCAGAACAACGTTCTGAAGAAGAACACCGCCTCCCGGCTCAAGTCGAGGCTCGCGAAAAAGATCAACGCGGCCGTCGCAGCCGACAAAAAGAAGTAAGCGAAGGCCCCGCGCGAGCGGGGCTTTTTCATATGAAAAAAAGACCCCCCAGGGGGTCTTTACGGTCCGAGACCGAGCACTGCTTTGATGACGTCGTTCGCCAGGACCATGATGATGAACACCAGGAACAGCGCCGTGCTGGCGACCCGGTAGATGTTGGACACCTTGGTCGCGTGCTTGCCGCTCACCTTTGAGAGCAGCAGGTTCATCACCTGGCCGCCGTCGAGCGGATAGATCGGCAGCAGGTTGAAGCCTGCGAGGCCGATGTTGATCATGGCGAAGAACATCAGCATGTTCATGAACAGGGAGGTCGCGTCCGGGCTTTGGGCCGCGACTGCGCCGCCCATGCCGATGATCCCGATGGGTCCGGCCATGCCGCCAAAGAACTGTTGGACGCCCTGAGCGACGAGCCAGACCACGATGACCGGGGTCGCCAGCCAGAGGCCGAAGGACCCGATGAACGCGGCCACCAGCGGGATGAGCGCCGAGGGTGCGTGGGTCATGCGCGCGTACTCCACGAACATTTCGGGCGCGCGCCCGGTGGCGTAGAACAGCACGGTGAAGACCACGAAGGCCGCACAGCAGTTGAAGAACATCCCTGCCATGTAGATCTTGAACTTGGCCCAGGACGATGCCGACTCGATGTTACCTTCCTCGCCTTCGCCCGTGACCGGCCGGGCGTAGCCGCCGAGCAGGATGGGCTTGATGCGGAACATCGTTCCGCTGGCCAGCTTGCGTTCGAACAGCGTCGGCCCGAAGCCGATGGTGAACTCGATCACCTTCACGCCGTTGCGACGCATCAGTACATAGTGCCCATATTCGTGCACGAGCACGACGAGCGAAATGACCAGGAGCGAGAGGAGCAGTCCCAAAAGGCACCTCCGTGCTTTGTTGAAAAAGAACGGATTGACCGTACCCCTAGGGGAGAGAAAAGAGAAGAGAGAGCAGAGAATATAGATACGGAGCCAAAAAACCGCCCTTCAGGGGCGGCTTTTTTTGACCTCGTTCAGGCGGTGGCCATGTTGGCGATGAACAGGCCGAGGAGCGCGTTCGCTTTGGCGGCGCTCGTCTTGATCTTGCGTTCGATGTCGAGCAGCTCGTCGTAGCGGGCACGCAGCGCGGCGGGGGAATGACGCCGGACCGCGGCGATCGCCTTGCCTGCCGGGAAAGGATGGATGCCGAGCCGCTTGGCGATCGCGTTCTTGTCACGCTCGCCGCGGTCAGCGAGATCGGCGACGGCGATGAACGTCCGGTACTGCTTTTCGAGCATGGCGATGACCTGCAGTTCGGAGACGCCGCTTTTGAGCAGGCGCTCAAGCATCGCGGAAGCTTCGCCGCAGCGGCCCTCCGTGCAGGCATCGATGAAAGCGAAGAGGTTCTCTTCCTGCGCGCCAGGAACAAGTTCGACGATCATCTCCTCGGTGATGGTCGCGACGCCCGTCGCCTTGGCGTAGGCGCACAGCTTCGCGATCTCCTCGTGCAACCTCCAGGTATCGACGCCGGTGACGGCTAGGAGGCTCCTGACGGCACGAAGCGGCAGCGTCACGCCGGCTGCGGCGCATTCCTCGATGGCGGCGCGCTCGATCTGGGCTCCGGAGAGCGGAGCGCATTCTTCGGTGAACTTCTGCTTGGCAAGCAGCGGTAGGAGAGGGGACTTGGCGAGCGCGGACGCTCCGGCCTCCTCGAAAAAGATGACGTTGGTGCTCTCCGGCTTCTTCTCGAGCATGGCCTTGATCTTCTCCTGATCGGCGGCCGGTGCCTCCAGGAACCCCTCGAGCACGACCAGTTTTTTCTCGGCCAGGAAGGGCGAAGCGTAGATCGCCTCGGCCACCTGGTCGGTCTCGGCGCCCTTGGCGCGCAACACGACCGCGTTCAGCCCTGTGGCGTCCCGCGTGGCAGAAAAACGCTCGCGCATGGCCGCGAGCTTCCGCCGGGAACGAAAGGTGTCTTCGCCGTACAACAGGAAAAACATACGGTCAGGGTGCCCCGCGGCGCGGCCACGGTCAACTAAGCATGGATCCAGCATTGCGCCCGCTTTCAGCGGCCGCGTGCGGGATGATGCGCCTCACTTCTGCATGAAAGCCATCACGATCTCGAAGACGATGAGCCCGATGATGGTGAGCTCGAGGATCTCCGACCGCCGATGCTGCAACGAGTCGAGCATGAGCTCCGAACTGTCCTGGATGAAGGTCAGCTTGAACCGGATGGTGCTGAAACGGTCTTCAAGCTCGAACATCTTGCGCATGTTGATGAAGAGCGTCTCGGCCTCCTTGTCCTCCCAGGCGATGTCGGGTTTGTCGAGCAACGACAGCTGGCCGACGATGAAGTTCACGATGTTGCCGCTCATACCGATGGTCTTCATGACGTCGCGGGACGTCATGGTGAGCAGGCCTCTCTTGGCGAGGTTCAAGTGGATCTTCTCGAACCGCTGCAGCGTCTCTTCGACCTGATGTTCGAGGAAGTCGAAGGCGACCGACTGCGCGATCACGTGAAAGACGAGCAGCAGCTTCTCCATCGTGAGATGCTTGAGCCGCACGACATTGAACTCCACGGACTCCGGCGCCTCATGGTCGATGACGATCGGATATTCTTCCGTGGGCAGGCCAGCCAAGGCCACACCAGGCTCCTCTTCGCCGCCTTTGGCGAACCTGCGAAGGAGCCGTTCGCGCTCCTTCCTGTCGTCGATGCCGAAGAGGGTCACGACCCCGAAGGCATAGACGCAGACGAACTGGGTTTCGGACTGTTTATAGACCAACTGGTTACGCTCTTTCCGCCACAGGACAAGGTCCGTGTTCTTTTGCTCAACTTTGGCTAGGTTGAGCGAATGTTTGATGTAGTGGGCAGAGAGGGAATACCGGGTCTCCATACGCGGGTAGGATACCCGAAAACGGCCCTCCGGTCCATCCTAAAGCGGACCCGGTAGGGCCCGCTTTTCTCACTTTTCGGACAGCTTTTTCATGTCTCCCCAACGCGTTCCGACCGATACGTTGACCGCGACCGGCACCGAAAGAGGGAAGACCTTCTCCATGATCGGCGCGACGGAGGCCGCGACCTCGTCGACCAGGTCCTTCCTGACCTCGAACACGAGCTCGTCGTGTACCTGGATGAGCATTTTGACCGGAGGCTTGTCGTCGCCGTACTTGTCCTTGAGGTGCCGTTCGAGCCTGACCATGGCCAGCTTGATCATGTCGGCCTGCGTGCCCTGGATCGGCATGTTGATGGCCTGGCGCTCGGCCTCGGCACGCTCGCGCGGATTCATGAACTTCACGTTCTTGAAGAACCGCTTCCTCCCGAACAGCGTTTCGACGTAACCGTCCTCGGCGATCTTTTCCTTCATCGCGGCCATGTATTCGGCGATGCCCGGGTGCGCGGCAAAGTACGTCGCGATGTAATCGCGCGCTTCGCCGAACGAGATATCCGCGGCAATGGCGAGACTTTGGGGACCCATGCCGTAGAGCAGACCGAAATTGATGACCTTGGCGATGCGCCGCCGGTTGGGCGCTTCCTTTTCTCCCCACATGACCGCCGCCGTCCGCCAGTGAATGTCCTCGCCGTCCTTGAAGGCCTTGATCATCACTTTCTCTTTGGCGATGTGCGCGGCGATGCGCAGTTCGATCTGCGAGTAGTCGGCCGCCAGCAGGACGGAACCTTTCGCAGGGACGAAACCGCTCCTCACGCGCTTGCCGTAGTCGGTTTCCGACGTGGGGATGTTCTGGAGGTTGGGGTTCGCCGACGAAAGCCGTCCGGTCGCGGCCACCGTCTGATTGAACTCCGCGTGGATGCGGCCGGTCGACGGATGCACGAGCGGGGGCAACGCCTCGATGTACGTGGACTGCAGTTTCGAGAGCTCGCGGTAGCGGAGGATCTCGCTGATGATCGGGTGCGCGTCCTTCAGCTTCTCGAGCTCGGAGGCGGCGGTCGACAACGTGCCGCCCTTCTGCGTTTTCTTGAGGCCGAGCGGGGAGATGCCGAGCTTCTCGAACAGCACCACCTTCATCTGCAACGGCGAATTGATGTTGAACTCTTCGCCCGCCAATTTATAAATCGTCTTCACGAGCGACTTGAGCTCTCCGCCGACCTCGGCCTGCAATTTCTTGAAGTAGGGGATATCGAGCGCGATGCCGTCGATCTCCATCTTCGCCAGTACGGACGCGAGCGGTTGCTCGATCTCATCCATCAATTTTACGAGTTTGTTCTCGCGCAGCTCGGCGCCGAATTGCAGCGCCAATGGAACGAGGTGCGGGAGTTCGACCGGCAGCCTGGCGATGCGCGTTTCCGGACGTTCGAGCTTTTCCTCTTCGAGCGGCACACCGCGCTCGTAGGCGAGAATGGCCGACAGCGCGTGGCGGCGCTCACCGGCGTGCAGGAGGTATGAAGCGATCATCAGATCGAAGAACGGACCTGTCACGGGCAAGCCCTCCGTGGCTAGGACCTTCAATTCCCGCCTCAGGTCATGGCAGATCTTTTGGCTCTTCCCAGCAAAGAATTTGACCAGCAGCGGCTTACCGTCACGCAGCGCGGACCCGGACACGACATAGGCGTTCTTGGCATCGGCGAGACCGAGCGCGGCAGCTTTCGGCGCCACCGGATCGTCGGACATCGGCACGAAACGGAACGCGACCGACTCGTACTTGGCGAGCGACGCAAGCGCGGCAGACAGCGACTTCACATCCTTGATCTCGCGAGCCGCATCTTCCGCCGGCGCCGCGGGCGCGGTATCGAACAGCGTCGCCGTTTTCTCTTCCGGCTTCGGCGCCTTCTCTTCAGGGAACTGCTTCAAGAGCTTCATGAACTCAAGCGCAGTGAAGACCTTCGTGACCTTCTCGCGCGTCGGCGGCACGAACGAACATTTCGAGAGTTCGAAATCGATCTTCACGTCGCGGCGGATACGACAGAGGTCGAGCGCGAGGAACGCGTTCGTTTTGTTGGCCACAAGTTTCTCACGGACCGCGGGCTTGAGCGCCTTGGCACGCTTGTCGTTCTTCTCGATCGATTCGTACAGCTTCGCGATCGAACCGAATTCGCCGATGAGCTCTGCTCCGGTCTTCTCGCCGATGCCTTTCACGCCAGGAATGTTGTCGGACGGATCGCCTCGTAACGCTTTATAATCGACGAGCTGCGAAGGCTTGAGACCGAACCGTTCTTTCACGGCTTTGTCGTCATAGATGACCGTGTCCGACATCCCTTTACGAAGCGTGAGGATCTTGGTGCCGTCGTCGACGAGCTGTAGCGTGTCGAGGTCGCCGGTCACGATGACCGTTTCGATGCCGCCGATCTCCTTGGCTTTGAGCGAAAGCGTGCCGATGACGTCGTCCGCTTCGAAACCCGGCGCAGTGAAGACGGGGATCTCCATGGCATCGAGGATGCTCCTGATGATATCGACCTGCGCATAGAGCTCGTCGGGCTTCTTTTCACGCGTAGCCTTGTACTCCTCGTACTGCTCATGCCGGAAGGTCGGCCCCTTTAGGTCGAAGGTCACGGCCATGAAGTCCGGATGGAACTGCTTGATGGCGCCGAGCATGATCATGGTGAAGCCGTACGCCCCGTGGATGACCAGGCCGTCCTTGGTGGTGAGCGGCGGCAACGCATGCCAGGCACGATGCAAAAGCGCGTGCCCGTCGAGGATCAGAAAGTTTTTGGTGACCTTTTTGGCCATAAATCGTATGAAGAATAGCACTCGCGGCGTCCAAAAAACAGCCTTATGGGGCTGTTTTTTCATTCTTACTGGAGGCCCGGGCGGGATTTGGTCCTCGCTCCGACTCGGACTCCGGGGCGTTGCGCACCGGGCTGCCATTCAAGGCAGCCCTCTCACGCCCGTGCAAATCCCTCATCTAACAATAAACCCCGTTCCAAAGGGGAACGGGGTTTATTGGAGGCCCGGGCGGGATTTGCACCCACGCATAAGAGTTTTGCAGACTCCTGCCTTACTACTTGGCTACCGGGCCGAGGGAATGAGCTTAACCGGGATAGTTTTAACACTTTAAGTCCAAGGGCGCAACTTGTATACTACCGTCACAAACCGCGCTTATGCGCGTTAACAGTATGTCCGAACGGCTTATCATCGGCGTGGACGCGGGCGGGACCAAGATCCGCGCCGGCGCCGTCACTAAGAGGGGAAAGATCCTCACCAGCACCAAGATCCTCACGGAAACTGCCCGTGGCCGTTCGATAGTCCTTAAAAACATCGTGAACAGCGTCCGGCAGGTATGGTCGAAGGACGTCAGAGCCATCGGGGTCGGCATCGCCGGCATCGTCGATCATAAGAAGGGCATCTATCGCCAGGGCCCGAACTTCCCGACGGCCTTCAAAAACGTGCCGCTCGCAACCCTGCTCCGAAAGACCTTCAAGGTTCCGGTCACTGTTGACAATGACGTCCATTGTTTTACACTAGCTGAGGCAAAATTCGGCTCAGCAAAGCGGTTTTCTTCGGTCGTCGGGCTTACGCTCGGCACCGGGATAGGCGGCGGGATCGTCATCGACGGCCGCCTCTATCGAGGCCGAAACAACGCCGCCGGAGAGATCGGCCACATGACCATCGGCTTCGGCAGCGATGCTGTCTGCGGTTGTGGCCGAAAGGGCCATTTTGAGGCTTTCGGCTCCGGTTCAGCCATGGCCAGGCTCTACAAACAGCGCACCGGAACCACGGCCGACCCGCTGGCCATTGAAAAGGCCGCGCTCGAAGGCAGCGCCAAGGCCAAAGAGACCGCCAGACTGATGTCCGAGGCGATCGCCGACGGCCTGGCCAACATCGTCCATGTCCTCAACCCTGACATCATCGTGGTCGGCGGAGGACTGGCCGCGGCCGACCTCATCTGGAAACCGGCGATCGCGAAGGTAGGTTCCCGCATCGTTTACCCCGCGCTCCGAGATACTCCCATCGTCCGCGCCTCGCTCGGCGCTGATACGAACATCCTCGGAGCCGCGCTCATCACCGACCTCCTGTGAGCAACCGATCCGGCAACAATGTCGATCTCGGCCACCACGTCCGCCGCGAAGGCAGGACGGGTTTTTTTTGGCGCCGCAAACAGGGCAGCGGCGGCCGTGCCCCGAAAAAAAGGGATTGGAAGAAGATCATGCACTGGGTCGCCATCGTCGGCGTTTCAGGTTTCTTCGCCACGACGATCGCGGTCATCGGCCTGCTTGCCTGGGTTTCGAAGGAACTTCCCGATCCGAACAACATCTCGCAGCGCAACATCGCGCAGACCACCAAGATCTACGATCGGACCGGCACGCATCTTCTCTATGAGATCCATGGCGCGCAGAAACGGACCGTCGTCGAACTGGTCGATATCGCCCAGGACGTGAAGGACGCGACCATCGCCGCGGAGGACCGGGATTTCTACCGCCACAGCGGTTTCGATATCAAGGGCATCCTTCGAGCGCTGTATCGCGACATCACCAGGTACAACAACGGGAAGCTGCAGGGCGGTTCGACCATTACACAGCAGTTCATCAAGAAGTCGATGCTGACCGACGAGCAGACGGCGATCCGCAAGGCGAAAGAGCTCGTGTTGTCCATCCAGATCGAACGCCGCTTCTCGAAGGACCAGATCCTCAAGCTTTACCTCAATGAGATCCCGTACGGTTCCGTCGCCTACGGCATCGAGTCCGCAGCGCAAACGTTCTTCGCGAAATCGGCCAAGGAGTTGACGCTCTCGGAGAGCGCGTTGTTGTCGGCGCTTCCGAAGGGACCGACGTACTACTCTCCGTACGGCAATCATCGCGACGAGCTGATCGCCCGCCAGCATTTCATTCTCGATGCGATGGCGGAGGAAGGCTATATCACGACCGAGGAGGCCGAAGAGGCGAAGAAGGACGAGGTGCTCGAGCGCATCCAGCCGAAGCGCGAACCGATCGTCGCTCCGCATTTCGTGTTCTACGTGAGGGAGCAGCTCGCCAACGAATATGGAGAGCAGGTCGTGGAACGCGGTGGCCTGAAGGTGACGACCACGCTCGATGTCGACAAGCAGAAACACGCCGAAGAGGCGATCACCGAAAATCGCGCGACCATCGAAAAATGGGATGCGAACACCGCAGCGCTCGTCGCTTTGGATCCCCGCACCGGCGAGGTCCTGGCCATGGTCGGTTCCGCCGATTATTTCGACGAAACGATCAACGGAAAATATAACGCCGTGCTCGGCAAGCTCCAGCCCGGTTCGTCCATCAAGCCGATGGTCTACGCGGCGGCGTTCGAGAAAGGCTACACACCCACCACCGTCGTCGAAGACATCAAGACGAACTTCAGCCTGACGCCGCGGCCGTACGAACCGAACAACTACGACGGCCAGGAGAGGGGGTTCGTGACCCTGAAGCAGGCGCTTGCGGGCTCGCTCAACATTCCCGCGGTCAAAGTGCTGTACCTCACGGGCCTCGACCGTTTCCAGGAGTTCGGACGACGGCTCGGCTACACGACCTTCGAGGACAAAAGCCGCTTCGGGCTCGCACTGGTGCTCGGCGGCGCCGAGGTGCGTCCTATAGAACACGTGGCCGCGTTCTCCGCGTTCGCCCAGGACGGCGTCCTGCATCCGACCAAGGGCATCCTCAAGGTCGAGGATAATGCCGGCAAGGTGCTGAAGGACGAGACGGAGCCGGTCGCCGGCAAGCGCGTCTTCGATAAGCAGGTCGCTCGCCAGATCAACGACATCCTTTCCGACAACAACGCGCGCGCCTACGTCTTCGGCACGAAGAACTATCTGACGCTGCCGGACCGTCCCGTGGCCGCCAAGACCGGCACCACCAACGACTACAAGGATGCCTGGGCGATCGGCTACACGCCTTCGCTCGTCGCTGGCGTCTGGGTCGGAGAATCGCAAGGAGAAAAGATGAAGCGTGGTGCGGACGGCAGCAAGATCGCGGCTCCGATCTGGCAGCAGTTCATGAAGAAATCCCTCGCCGACACGCCGGTCGACAACTTCGATGCGCCGGACCCGGTCGTGACCGGCAAGCCCGTTCTCGATGGCGCAAAGGATTCGCAGATCAAGGTGAAGGTCGACAAGGTCAGCGGCAAGCTCGCCACCGAATGGACGCCGGAGGAGTATGTCGAAGAGAAAAGCTTCGGCGTACCGCACTCGATCCTGTACTTCGTGGACAAGGATGACCCTCGCGGTCCGTATCCCGATCGTCCGCAGGACGATCCGCAGTTCGCCGGCTGGGAGAAGGTCGTCGCTGATTGGGCAGTGAAACAGAACATCGAGATCGCTGCGCCGCCCACCGAGTTCGACGACGTACACGTACCTGACAACGTCCCCACGATATCGTTCGTCTCTCCCATGGACGGAGATTCGGTCACGCAACGCCAGTTCACTCCCCAAGTATCGACCTCATCGAGGAGGGGCGTGGTGAAGGTCCAGTATTTCATCGACAACGGATTCATCGGCGAGGCGGTCTTCTCGCCGTTCTCCGCGCCGATCACCATCCCGAACCGCTTCTCCAAAGGTTATCGCGTCCTGACCGCCAAGGCGGTCGACGACGTCGGAAACACTGCCACGACCTCGGTCACGATCAACCTGACGGCCGATGCCGGCCCGCTCGGCATCCAATGGAGCGCGCCGTATTCTTCGCAGGCGCTGGGAACGGGTAGCTTCCCCTTCACGATCCGGTTCAGTATCGAGGATCCCGGCAGCGTCCAGAGCCTCCTACTGACCGCCAAGGACGAAAGCGGAGCGACCGAGGAGGTCATCGGCTCCATCGACCATCCGGCCCTTCCGAACATGTCCATCATCTGGAGAACGCCTCCTCCCTCGGGACGTTACCAGCTCACCGTCGATGCCGTGCTCGTCACGGGCGAAAGGAAGAGCGAGTATATCCCGGTGAGCATCTGGTGAACGAAAAACGGTCCGGCAATGCCGGACCGTTTTTTTGACCTCGTTATTGCCTGATAGGCATCACGATGTAGAG
>JGI10216J12902_102512292_pt1 | contig 13025 bp, 4 predicted proteins | sample KanNatreferecore_FD_12902 | JGI IMG/M metagenome (IMG submission 12902)
CAGCCGTTACGTCATCCGGTGAGAGAAAGAGGGGAAGTCCCACGGCATTCCGGAGTCGTCTTTTCACCTCAGCGGCCGAAGCGGGCGGGTGTCCGGCACGAGAACTGCAGCCGTTCGACACAAAGTTCCCATGAAACGAGTGCTCCTGATACGCGCCGAACCGCCGCTCGTGGCCGCGCTCCGCACCGTTTTCGACACCAACGTGCCGGAGATCGAGTTCTGCGCCGGCAGCGCCGAAGCGATCCGGCGCGTCCGCGAGCGGGCGATCGACGTTGTCGTCACCGACCCGGAGACGCCGATCGAGGAAGATGTGGCGCTCGCCGGCGAGTTGCAGCGGGCCCGCCCGGCAGTGCGGGTGATCGTCCTTTCCCCAGAAGCCACACAGGCCGACGTCGTCGAGGCCATCCGGGCGCACGTGTTCGCCTGTTTCACCCGGCCGTTCGACTGGGCCGAGATCGCCGCGATGGTCAGCAGCGCAATCACCGCCGACACGTGGCGCGACGGGATTGAGGTCGTGTCAGGGCTTCCCCACTGGCTGACGCTGCGTGCGTCGTGTCATCTCCTGACCGCGGACCGGGTCGTGCGGTTCATGACCGAGCTGCAGAACTCGATGCCGGACCGCGATCGCGACCTGCTGATCGCGGCGTTTCGCGAGATGCTCCTGAACGCGATGGAGCACGGCGGCGGCTTCGATCCCGACAAGGTGATCGACGTCACCGCGGCGCGCACGGCGCGCGCCATCGTCTATCACTTCAGGGATCCCGGCGGCGGCTTCGCGCCAGAGGCCGTCGAGCATGCCGTCGCCGCGCCCAATCCTGACACCGTCCTCGAGACGACGGTGCGGCGGGCGGAGATGGGACTTCGGCCGGGCGGATTCGGGATGCTGATCGTGCGGCAGATCGTCGACGAAGTCGTCTACAACGAGCGCGGCAATGAGGTCATCCTGATCAAGCATCTGCGCTGATCCGCCGGCGGTGAGACAATCGACCCGGTGACAGGGCTGGCCGCTTTCCTCTACCGGTGGCGTATCGTTCTGAGCGCCACGCTCGCGGCCGGTGCCATCCTGTTCATCCCCCGCGCAATCCAGCCGAATGTCGACAACGACATCAGTGCCTGGTTCTCCCGGAGCGACCCGCTCTATCGCGACTACGACAGGTTTCAACGCGAATTCGGGGGAACGCAGCCGCTCATCATCGCCTTCCAATCGGCGGCGCCTGAGGCGGATGCTCCGGCGGCCGGACTGTTCACACGCACCCGCCTGCAGGTCCTGAAGGAGATCACCGAGGAGATCGAACGCATTCCCTCCGTCGAGCGCGTCCAGAGCCTGGCGACGGCGCCCGTGCTGCATCCACATCCCCGCGCCGCCGCGGATGTCGACGATGCACCGGCGCTGGACATCGGTCCGGCGCTGGACCTGTCGCGCCGCTCGCCTGAAGAAATTCTCCGCCTGGCGGTCGGCGATGCGCTGCTGCGCGGCGAGCTCGTGTCGGACGACGGTTCGGTGGCGGCGCTGGTCGTGACATTCGACGAGGATCGGCTCGACCAGCAACGCGCACCCATCCTCGACAAGATCTACACGACCGTGCGGTCGCGCCTCCCGTCCGGTGTCGTCGCCCACTACAACGGCAGCATCGAGATCAACGAAACCTACAACCGCGTTACGGCCGGCAATCAGCGGCGATTCGTCCCGCCGATCCTTGCGCTGACGCTGCTCGCGGTCTTCGTGCTCTTCCGTTCGATCGCCCGCACGGCCATCGCCATGGTCTCGATCGTCGTCAGCGTCCTGTGGACGCTCGGCCTGTATGCCTGCATGGGGTTCGGCTTCAACATCCTGACCGCCATGCTGACGCCGCTGGTCGTCGTGCTCGCCATCTCGGACGACGTGCACATCGTTCAGCACTTCGACGAGGCGCGCCGCCGGGGGACCGCCGAATATGCGTTTCAGGCGACCGTTTCGGACATGTTCGCGCCGCTGCTCGCGGCGAGCGGAACAACGGCGCTCGGCCTCCTGTCACTCGCCACCAGCGACATCGTCGCCGTTCGCCAGTTTGGTATCGGCGCCGCCGCCGGCATCATGGTCGACTTCGCCAGCTCGCTGATCCTGGTGCCGACGCTGCTCACGTTCGTTCGGCCGGCTCCTGGCAGGCCGCCGCACGAACGGCTGCTGATCGGGCCGATACGCCGCGTCGCTGCGTTCGCAACACGCCGTCCTGTGGTGGTGCTGGCGATGTCCGCGTCCGTTGTGCTCGGCGCCTTCACCGGCATGGCGCGACTGCGCGTCGACACCAACCACATCAGCTTCTTCGCCGCGGCCCATCCGCTCAGCCGATCGGCCGCCGTGATCGACAGCAAGCTGGCTGGTGTTTACAGCTTTCACGTGCTGCTCGAAGGGCCGGCGGACTCGATGAAGGCGCCCGGGACGATCAGACGCATCGACCACCTGGCTGCGGCGATCGGCGCCCTGCCGTCCGTGTGCAAGACGACCTCCATGGCGGAGCATCTGAAGCGGACGCACCAGGCACTCCATGAGGGCGATCCAAAGGCGGCTGTGGTGTCGGACGATCCGCTCGTGGTCGCGCAGGAGTTGCTGCTGTTCACGCTGGAGGAGGACGGCCGGCGCGAGCTCGAGCGAGTCGTGTCGAGCGATTTTTCGACCGCCCAGATCATCGTCAGGATGCCATCGATGGGGTCCGACCGCGTGTTCGAGACCATCGAGGCCTCCCAGCACCTCGCAACGGCCGCATTCGCCGGTACGTCGATTTCCGCCACGGTGACCGGCTCGGGCCGGCTGTTCGCCTCGCTCGATCACGACCTCGTCCAGTCACAGATTTCCAGCTTCGCCACTGCCTTCCTGACGGTGTTCGCGTCCATGTTCGCCGTCTTCAGATCGATCCGGTTCGGCCTCATCGCCGTCGTGCCGAACCTGTTTCCTGTCGTCGCCGTGCTGGGTGTGATGGGCTGGTTCGACATCACCCTGAACGTTGCGACCGTCATGGTCGCCAGCGTCGCGCTGGGGATCGTCGACGACGACACGGTGCACTTCCTTCACCGCGTCCGCCGCGAGCTGGCTGCCGGGTGTGGTGTCGACGACGCGACCGATACCGCGGTGGCGAAGGAGGGCCGCGCCGCGCTGACCACGGCACTGATCAGCAGCGCCGGGTTCGCCGTCTTGATGTTGTCGGAATACAAGCCGTCCGCCTGGTTCGGGGCACTGCTCGCGCTGACGCTGGGGGTCGGGGTCCTGGCGGAAGTCCTCGTGCTTCCCGCGATGCTGAAGCTGTTGGCGCGCATTGGCGTACTGTCGAGCCGTTGACCTTTCGATTGACAGTCACGGCCGGTCCGGTCAACGCTCGCATCGCTGGCCCATGACCGACGCTCAGACTTCCGCGCGATTCGTCCGTGACGCGCACGCCATCGTCAGGGATCTGCTGGTGGTCAATCGGCGCCGCTACTGGACGGACTTCCTGATCAGCATCGCGGTCGCGTATACCGCGTTCGCCGTTTATCTGTTTACAGCGCCGTTCTCTGTCGTCCAGGCCGTGGCGCTCGTTGTCGCCGGGTTCGCGATGTACCGGGCGGTTGTGTTCACCCACGAAATCGCCCACCGCCGCGAGGCCGCACTCCATTCCTTTCGCGTGGTGTGGAACCTCCTCTGTGGGATTCCTTTCCTGATGCCGTCCTTCATGTATGGCGATCACAAGGAGCACCACGCGAGCCATGCCTACGGCACGTGGGCCGATCCTGAATACCTCGTGCGTACGGCGTCGCCGCGGGCCCGGATCGCCGCGTTCCTTCTGCTGCCGATCGTCTACCCGCTCCTGATGACCGTTCGTTTCCTGCTGCTCACACCGCTTGCGCTCGTATCGCACCGAATGGATCGCGTCGTGTGGACGTACGCCTCATCGTTGTACGTCATGAACGAGTCCTATCGGCGCGAGTACGACGCGGCGGCATCCGCCCGGGCGCGATGGGTGCAGGAAGTGGCCTGTTCGGCCTGGGCGTGGACCGTCGTCGGGCTGAGCATCGCCGGTCACATCGCCCCGGCCGCACTCCTCCAGACGTATCTCGTCTTCCTGTTCTGGATAGCCGCCAACCAGGTGCGGACGCTCGTGGCACACCGGTATGCCAGCAACGCGGATGAACCGGTCAGCTACCTCGATCAGCTGCTGGACACCAACACGTTTCCACGCGGGAAGTGGCTGCCGGAATTGTGGGCGCCGGTCGGGCTGCGCTATCACGCCCTGCATCACCTGCTGCCGATGCTGCCCTATCACGCGGCGCGTGAGGCCCACATTCGGTTGATGCGGCAGCTGGCGCCAGGCTCGCCCTATCACCAGACCGTCAGGTCAGGCTTGTGGCCAGCGCTGCTCTCGGCGCTCGGCGATCGAGAGCGTCCGTTCCCGCTCGCTCATGCCGCTCCCCCCAGGCTGGAAGATCGGCAAGGCTCTCGATGAAGGTGTGGTACCAGAGCTGCGTCGTCAGCACGCCAACCATCCCGAGCTGCACGACGGTCCGCTGAGTCCGGCCGACGCGGCGCTCCTGCATGCGCCGCCGCCACCGGCGCACCTGCTCGCTGTCGAACAAACCGGTTCGATTCAGGGAATCGTCAGACAGGAGCTGCTCGACGTATGGCGCCGCGGCGGCGCCGGTCGAACCGAAGAAGCTGTCCAGCGGTGCCCGGAACATCACTTTTCGCCGCCAGGCAATTTCGCGTGGAAGGTACCGCTCGCCGAGCCGCCGCAGGATGTACTTGTCGCGCAACCCGCGCATCTTCCAGCGCGGCGGCAGTTTCGCGAGGAACTGGAAGACGCGTTCGTCGAGAAACGGATAACGGGTTTCGACCGACGAATGCATGGCCGGACGATCGCCCTTGAGGCTGAGGAGGTGACCGGGAAGATGGATCCGGCCGGCCCAGTATGCGGCCTGGTTGATCCAGTGCCATCGACGCATGCGCTCCAGATCCGGCCGCAGCGCCAGATACGGATCGTGCTGCTCCAGCGACGACAGCGTCTCGTCGTTGAAAAACAGATAGCGGGCCGCCGTCATCAGGCCGTAGACGTAGTGGAACGCCGAGTGATGACCGAGCACGCGTTCCGATCCGAGGATTGCCGCCGTTGCACGCGGTGGGGCGCCAATCGCGCCGCACATCGCTCGCCGGACCATTCTGCCAAGACGCACGTTCGGAATTGCATCGAACAGGCCGACCAGGCGATGCACCTTGTGCCATGGGTAACCGGCGAGCCACTCGTCCGAACCCTCACCTGCCAGGGCCACCTTGAACCCGTGCTGATGCACCGCACGGGCGAGCAGCAACGTCGCCGCCGCAGCCGTGTCGATCACCGGCGCTTCGGTGGCGCGAATCAGCTCGGGGTAAGTGTTCACGACGTCGCCCGGTCCGACAGGAACCACGACAGGCTTCGCACCGATGTGCCGGGACACGATCGCGGCCTTGTCACTCTCGTCGAATCGCCGGGTGTTCACCTGGACGGTGAATGCCGGGGTGGCCTCGCCGCGAATCTTCGCCGCCATCGCGGCAACGAGACTGGAGTCGATGCCGCCGCTCACATACGTCACGACCGGCACATCGGCGCGCAGCCGCCGGTCGACCGCCTCCAGCAGGACCTGCTCGAACGCATCGATCGTCGCGCCCGCGCTGGAGCCGTCCTCTTCCTGTCCCTCGTCGGGGAAGTCCATCGCCCAGTACACACGCTCGTCGACGCGCACCGCATCAGCGTCGCGAAGGTCGATGCTCAGATAATGACCGGGCTGCAGCGCCTGCACGCCCTCGAAACACGTCGCCGGCCCTGGTACCGCAAAGAAACGGAACACCTGATCGATGCCGCGGCGATCGAGCCGCGCCCGCACCATCCCCGACGCGAGCAACGCCTTGATTTCGGACGCAAACAACAGCCATTCACCGTCGGATGAGGCCTGGCGCGACCAGTACAGCGGGACGATCCCGAATCGATCCCTGGCGAGGATGACCCGACGGCGGGTGTCGTCGTACAGCGCGAACGCAAACTGGCCGCACAGCCGTGGAAAGATGTCTTCCCGGTGATCCTCCCAGAGGTGCGGGATGACTTCGGTGTCGCAACGCGTCGCGAATCGATGGCCGTTCGCTGCGAGCTCGTTCCTCAGGCTGCGGTGGTCGAACAGTTCGCCGTTGAAAACTGTAATGACGCGTCCGTCCTCGTTGCCGATGGGCTGATGCCCATCGGCGAGACCGACGATGCTCAGCCGCCGGTTCGCAAAGCCGATGTCCGCGCGTTCGAAGTATCCGTCGTCGTCCGGGCCGCGATGGGTGAGTGCACCGGCCATGCGCCGCAGGGTCCCGGCGGGCATGGTGCTCAGCCCGGAAAGACGCACGAGACCGGCGATGCCGCACATCCGCGCATTCTAGTCCGGGCCACCCGAGCTTCAGGCTCAGCTGATCGCCCGGTATTTTGTTGCACGGCTGATTCCCGCCCTGAAGTAGGATCCCGCACTCCTGCTGCCCTCACTATTCGGACAAGGTCACATCATGCGGGTACCCACGGCCCCTGGTAACTCGAGAGATCCCATTGCCATTGTCGGAATCGGTTGCCGGTTTCCGGGACACGCCGACAGCCCGGCGGCCTTCTGGCGGCTGCTGTGCGAGGGTCGAGACGCCGTCTCCGAGGTGCCGCCGGATCGTTGGCTGGTCGACGCGTTCTACGATCCCGAGCCGAAGCCGGGACGCACGACTAGCCGTTACGGTGGCTTCGTCGACGACATCGACCGGTTCGATGCTCACTTCTTCAACATCTCGACCCGGGAAGCCGCGGCGGTCGATCCGCAGCAGCGCCTGCTGCTGGAGGTTGCGTGGTGGGCACTCGAAGACGCGGGATGGCCGGCCGAACGCCTCGCCGGATCGCCCACCGGCGTGTTCGTCGGCATCTCCACCCACGATTACGCCGACCTCCAGTGCGCGCCCACGGAACGGAAGGGATCGGCAAACCCGTACATGTGCACGGGGTCGGCACTGAGCATCGCCGCCAACCGCATTTCGTACGTGCTGGATCTGCGCGGCCCCAGCCTGGTCGTCGATACGGCCTGTTCGTCGTCATTGGTCGCGATCCATCTTGCGTGCCGGAGCATCTGGCAGGGCGAGGCCGCCCAGGCGCTGGTGGCCGGGGTGAACGCGTTGTTGAAGCCGGAAATGACGCTCGGCTTCAGCCAGGCCAACATGCTGTCGCCGACCGGCCGCTGCCGCAGCTTCGACGCGCGAGCCGACGGGTACGTGCGCGGGGAAGGCGCCGGCTGCGTCGTCCTCAAGCCATTGTCGCTGGCGATCCGAGACGGCGACCGGGTGTACGCGGTCGTCCGCGGCAGCGCGATAAATCAGAACGGGCGCACGCCGGGCATCAGCCTGCCGAGCAGTTCGGTGCAGGCGGCGATGCTCGTACAGGCATACGCCGACGCGGGAGTCGATCCGCGCGACGTTCAGTACGTCGAAGCGCATGGCACCGGCACCGCCGCCGGCGATCCGATCGAAGCGACGGCCATCGGCAGCGTCGTCGGGCGCGACCGCCCGTCCGGTGCGGAATGTGTGCTGGGGTCCGTCAAGTCGAACATCGGTCATCTGGAATCGGGCGCAGGGATCGCCGGCCTGATCAAGACCGCTCTCGCGCTGCATCATCGGCACATTCCTCGCAGTCTCCACTTCGAATCTCCCAATCCAAAGGCCGACTTCACCGGGCTGCGTGTCCCGCAGTCACTCGAGCCGTGGCCGGAGCCTGCATCCGGACATCGTCTCGCCGGCGTGAATTCCTTCGGGTTCGGCGGAAGCAACGCGCACGTCGTGCTCAGCGCTGCGGCTGCCGCGCCCGAGCGCGCCCGCCCGGACGGCGCTGACGCGCGTCTCTCACTGCTGCCGCTGTCGGCGCGCAGCGACGGAGCGCTCACGGCACTGGCGACCTCCTTCGCCGGGCTGTTGCGCAGTCCTTCAGCGCCCTCACTTGACGATCTCTGCTACACGGCGGGGGCACGCCGCGGCCATCATCCGCATCGGCTGGCGGTGCTGGCGGATGGCACGGACGGCATGGCTGCTGCGCTCGAGGCGTATGTGCGCCAGGAACGCGGTGAACACACGGCCGTCGGACGTGCGGCAGGGCGCGCATCCATCGTTTTCGTGTTTTCCGGCATGGGGCCGCAGTGGTTGGGTATGGGGCGGGAGCTGCTCGCCGAGGAACCGGCCTTCCGGCAGGCTGTCGAGGCGTGCGACCGGCTGTTCCGAGTGCATTCCGACATCTCACCGCTCGCCGAGCTCACGGCAGCCGGGAACCAGTCGCGGCTCGACGAGGACCGCGTCGCGCAAATCGCTCTGTTCAGCCTGCAGATCGGTCTCGTCACGCTGTGGCGATCCTGGGGCGTCGAGCCGGACGCCGTCGTTGGCCACAGCGCCGGCGAGATGGCGGCGGCGTGGGCAGCCGGCGCGCTGACGCTCGAAGACGCGGTGTGCGTGACGTTCCATCGCTGCCGCTTGCAGCACCGGGTGCGCGGTAAGGGGCGCATGCTGGCGGCAGGATTGTCGGCCGACGAGGCTGGCGACCTGCTCGCTGGACGCGAGGGCCGCGTCTGGCTCGCTGCGGTGAATGGCCCCCGATCGGTCACGCTCTCTGGCGACGGCGGCACGTTGACCGAAATCGCGGAGGCGCTCGGCCAGAGGGGCGCGTTCTGCCGGTTCCTGCGCGGGGACATTCCGTACCACAGTGGATTGCTCGATGGATCGCGCGACGAGCTGTTCGATGTGCTCTCGTCCCTGCATCCCCGCTCCAGCCACCTGCCGCTATGGTCCACGGTGTGGGGCGCGGCGGTGGACGGGACGGACCTGTCCGCCGGCTACTGGTGGCGAAACATCCGTCAGCCGGTGCGCTTTGCTGCCGCTGTCGAGGGGCTGATGGACGCTGGCTACAGCGCGTTCCTCGAAATCGGCCCGCACCCGATCCTCGCTCCCGCGATCAAGGAATGCGCCGCGGCAAAGGAACGCGACGTCGTGCTCCTCGCGTCGCTGCGCCGTGGCGAATGCGACAGGACGGCTGCCCTCACAGCGCTCGGCCGACTGTACACCCTTGGGCACGCCATCGACTGGGCGGCGCTCGTCCCTTCTGGCCAGCTGACGTCTCTGCCGCAGTATCCATGGCAGCGGCAGCGCCATTGGCGGGAGACAGAGAGCGCGCGCCTGCTTCGGCTCGGTCTGACTGAGTGGAACGAATGCGGGCAGTTGAGTCCTACCGTGCATCCGCTGCTTGGACGCCGGCTCGCCACTGCTCACGCCGAAGCGGCGTGGCAGGTGGAGCTGGACCTGCCGCGCACACACGCATGGATCGGCGATCACGTCATTCAAGGCACCATCGTTTACCCGGCAGTCGGCTATCTCGAAATGGCGGTGGAGGCCGGCGCCGAGGGACGGGTCGCCACCGATCTCGCGATACACAAACCGCTGGCACTGACGCGCGACAACCCGCAGCCGCTCCAGTTGCTGGTCGATCGCGCGCAGCGAGTCTTCACCGTTCATGCGCAGCAGCCTGATGGGAGCTGGTCGCGGCAGGCCTCCGGACGATTGGGCTCGCCGCACGAGGTATCGCCGCCCGTGCCAGTCGATCTCGCGCGTGTGCGCAGCCGGTTGCGCCGGGAGCTCAGTGGCGAGCAGCTGTACCAGCGCTACAGCCAATTCGGTCTGCAGTTCGGGCCGCTGTTCCAGGGCATCGAGCGGATCTGGATGGGGCCGGGCGAGTCGATGGCGCGCGTACGCGTGGTGCCCGAGCTCGCGCCTCACCTGTCGGATTACAACTTCCACCCCGCCGTGCTGGACGCGTGTCTACAGGTTTTTCTTGCCGCCACGTTCGACCGTGCCGCGGGGTTATTCCTTCCCGTCGCGGTGAAGCGCATGCAACTGCACCGCGCGTTGCGCGAGCTCGAGGGAGCAACGGAGCGGCCGCTGTGGAGCTACAGCCGCGTGACGAGCCGCAGCTCGCGGCAGGTCACCTTCGACCTGACGATCTATGACGACGAGGGCAATTCACTTCTCGCACTCGAGAACCTCGTGTGCAAGGCGGCGGGCGCCGGCACCGAGGTCGAACTGCAGCTCGCCGAATACCGATGGGCACTTCAAGCCCGGCCCGGGTCTGATCCGGCTTACACATCAGGCTGGAAATTACCGGCACTCGACGCTCTGCTCGAGACTGTTCGTCCCGCACTCGAGCCGCTCACCCGTCTGCGCGCCCGCTCGCGCCACTATCAGGACTTCCCTGCGGCGCACCAGCAACTGACCCTCGGATATGTCGTCGACGCATGCCGGCGTCTCGGGTGGAACTTCACACCAGGAGACTGCGGCACGACGGAGTCGCTGGCGGATCGGCTCGGCGTCATTACGCCCTTCCAACCCGTCCTGGAGCAGATGCTCGATGTTCTCACCGGCGCAGGTATCTTGCGCCGCACCGGAGATACGTGGGCAGTCGTCCATGCGCCCGATGCACACGAGTCGGCAGCGGACGTCTGGCGAGAGTGCATGGCTCGACTGCCGGCGTACCTCGCAGAATGGACTCTGATGGGCGCGTACGGTCCGCATCTCGCTCCGGTGCTGCGCGGCGAAACGGACCCCGTCACGGTGCTGCCCGAAGGCGCACCGGCGTGGCAGCAGTTGTTCGAGTCGTCGCCATCGCTGCGGATCTACAACGACATCGTCCAGCGCCTGATCCTCGCGTTCGTGGAACGCCTGCCCGCGGAACGGCCCATCCGCGTGCTGGGACTATCAGCGAGCAGTGGACTTGCGACGTGGCTGCTTCCCGTGCTGCCGCCCCATCGCACCACGTATGTATCGACTGATGCCGGGCCCGGCTCGACGACGCCTCCCGGCGAACGCTTCGCGGCTTACTCCAACGTTGAGTACCGGACGCTCGATCTCGGCGACGATATCGCGCAGCAGGGATTCTCTCCGCACAGCTTCGACGTGCTGCTTGGCGTCAGGACACTTCGGACGTCATCCGACGCACGGCGCACTGTCGAGAACGCCGGCCAGCTGCTCGCACCGGGCGCAATCGCGGTCTTCGTGGAACCCAATGATCCGTTCCTGTCGCCGCTGCTCAGTGTCGTGCCGGGCTGGGGTGGAACCGGCGGCCATACCTCGAACGTGTCGCCGGCAGCAGCCGGCGGCGTTGATGCGCTTTTCGGAGCTGCCGGGTTCGCGAGCTGGGGCGTTCTCAGCGACGTCGTCCCGGACGGACGGCCGTCCTCTCACTCGGTTATCGTGGCGCAGGCGCCACTGAACGCCACATCCGAGTCGTACTGCGCCGAAGCGGTCGACGCGGCGGGCGACTGGCTCGTGGTCGCGCCGCGATCGACGGAGGCGATAGCGGAACGTCTCGAGGCGGCCCTCGTCGGATTCGGCGCGCACGCCTTCGTCACTGCACCCGCCGCCGCGGCGCCCGGCCACAGTTGGCGCGGCATCGTCTATCTGGCTCCGGTTCACCATTCGGACCGCGACCAGCTCGAGCTGTCTTACGAGACGATGCTCGAGACGTCCATGGAGGTGGTCCGTCTCGCTCGCTCGACGCCGCCCTCGGCGCGAACTCGTCTGTGGATCGTCACGACCGGCGCGCAGCCTGTCGCAACCAGCGGCGGTCTGAACCCGACGAACGCTCCCTTATGGGGCCTCGGTCGCGTCGTTGCCAACGAACTGCCCCACCTCCACTGCTCGCGGATCGATTTGAGCGCCACGCCTGGAAGGGAAGAGATAGACGCCTTGGCGCGTGAGCTTGCCGCCGATGGCGACGACGATGAGGTGGCCTTTCGGGGAGTCGATCGATATGTTCACCTCCTCGAGCCTCGAGCTGACACCTCGCTCTCGACCGCGTCGTTCGCGCTGCGCAACGAGACGCCCGGCAGCCTCAACGGTCTGGCGTTGCGGCGAATGGGACGGCGCACGCCCGGGCGAGGCGAGGTGGAAATCGAAGTGCAGGCGACGGGGTTGAATTTCAAGGACGTCGCGATCGCCATGCGGCTGCTCAGCGACACCGGACTCCCGTCGGAAGTCCCCGCCGGCCTCGACCTCGGATTGGAGTGCGCTGGCCGCGTTTCCGCCATCGGGCCGGACGTGAGCGGTGTCCGCGTCGGCGACGATGTGCTCGCGTTCGCGCTGAACAGCTTCGCGTCCCACGTGATCACCGACGCACGATTCGTGCTCCCGCGCCCCGCCGAGTTGAGCGCCGAAGAGGCCGCGTCCATTCCGATCGTGTTTCTGACGGCCTACCATGCGTTGCACGATCTTGCGCGGCTGCAACCCGGCGAGCGTGTCCTCATTCACTCCGCGACCGGCGGCGTCGGTCTCGCCGCCGTGCAACTGGCGCAGCGCCTCGGAGCCGAGGTGTACGCCACTGCAGGAAGCCCGGAGAAGCGCACGCTCCTGCAGTCGCTTGGCGTCCGCCACATCTTCAACTCGCGCTCGCTCGATTTCGCGACCGAGATCCTGGCGCACACGTCCGGGTCCGGCATCGATGTCGTCGTCAACTCGCTGGGTGGAGACTTCATCGCCCGCAGCCTGGACCTGCTGCGCGATGGCGGGCGCTTCGTCGAGCTCGGCAAACGCGATCTCGAGCAGAACACGCGACTCGGGTTGAAACCCTTCAACCGCCAGCTCGCCTTTTTCACCATCGACTTGAACCGCATGGCGTTCACACGGCCGGGGCTGCTCGAGCGGCTGCAGCGGGAAGTGCTGGCCCTGTTCGAACGCGGCGAGCTTCGTGTGCTGCCGCATCGGGTCTTTCCGGTTACGCGGGCACGCGAGGCGTTCCGCACCATGGCGAAGGCACGACACGTCGGCAAGCTGGTGGTGTCGATGCGCGAGCCCGGGGTCACCGGATTGCCGGACCGCGAAGAAGGCGCGCCCGTTCGCGATGACGGCACGTACGTGATCACCGGCGGACTGGGAGGGTTCGGACTCGCCACGGCCCGCTGGCTCATCGAACAGGGGGTCAGGCACCTCGCGCTGCTCGGACGCAGCGGCGCGC
>JGI10216J12902_103622739_pt1 | contig 13025 bp, 11 predicted proteins | sample KanNatreferecore_FD_12902 | JGI IMG/M metagenome (IMG submission 12902)
CATGAGCCACGAGATCCGCACGCCGATGAACGGCGTGATCGGGATGACGAACCTGTTGCTCGACACGACGCTAAGCAACCAACAGCGCGAGTTTGCGCAGACCATTCACAACAGCGGCGAGTCGTTGCTAACGATCATCAATGACATCCTGGACTTCTCGAAGATCGAAGCGGGCAAGATGCTGTTCGAGACGCTGGATTTCGATCTGCGCGAGACGGTGGAGGACACGCTGGAACTGCTCGCGACGCGCGCCTCGGCCAAGCACATCGAACTGGCCGGGTTTCTGGACGACGGTGTGCCGGCGCATCTGCGAGGCGATCCGGGGCGTTTGCGGCAGGTGCTCAACAATCTCCTCGGCAACGGCATCAAGTTCACGGAGTTAGGTGAAGTCGTCCTGCGCGTTTCACTGGAAAGCCAAACCGAATCCGCCGCGACCCTGCGCTTCGAAGTGCATGACACCGGGCCGGGCATTTCGGTCGAGGGCCAGGCGCGGCTGTTCAATGCGTTCACGCAGGAAGACAGCTCGACGACGCGCCGCTACGGCGGCACGGGACTGGGGCTGGCCATCGCGAAGCAACTGGTCGGATTAATGCAGGGCGAGATCGGCGTCGAGAGCGCACCCGGCGCCGGTTCCAGATTCTGGTTCACCGCGAAGTTCGAAATGGGATCACAACCGGCAAAAGCGGAATCCAGGGTAATCGATCTCGCCAACCTCCACGTGCTGATCGTGGATGACAATCACACCAACTGCGACATCCTTCATCATCAGATTGTCTCGTGGCAGATGCGCAACGGGAGCGCGAACTCCGCGGCCGGCGCGCTGGATATTTTGCGGGCGCGGGCGCGCAGCGGACAGCCGTACGATCTGGCGATTCTGGATTTTCAAATGCCCGGCATGGATGGACTGGCGCTCGCGCGGGCGATCAAAGGCGATCCTTCCATCGCGCAAACGCAACTGATTCTTCTCAGTTCACTCGGCGATCAGATCAGTCCCGAAGTTCTGGCCAGGGCCGGCATCGAAGCCTGCCTGCTCAAGCCGGTGAAGCAATCGCGGCTTTTTGATTGCATCGCGACGGTCAGCGGCCGCGCCCAGAAGGCGCAGCAAATCAAACCGCAAGCGCAGAAACCGACCTCCAACGAGCATCGCTCGCGAGTCCGGGTGCTCGTGGCGGAGGACAACACGGTGAACCAGAAGGTCGCGCGCGGGGAATTGAAGAAGCTCGGCTATGACGCCGAGGTCGTCGGCAACGGGTTCGAGGTGATCGAAGCGCTGCAACGCCGGGCCTATGATTTGATTTTCATGGATTGCCAGATGCCCGAAATGGACGGCTACGAGGCGACGCGCAAAATTCGAGAACTGGAGCGCGCGGGTTCATTCGGGCCGAAACCGCACGCGGTGCACATCATTGCCATGACGGCGAACGCGATGAAGGGCGATCGCGAGAAATGCCTTGAGGCCGGGATGAATGATTACGTGCCCAAGCCGATTCATCGTTCGGATCTTCAACGAGCCACCGACCGCGCGCCGCGGCACATCTGGTTTGGCCCTTTGGCTGAGAACGAAAGCCCCTCGCGGTTCCTGGCGCTGAGCGAGGTCGTGGCGCTGCCCCCGTCGGACGACGATTTGCCGGTGAATGTGGCCCGCCTGAAGGACCTGACCGAAGGCGAAGAGGCCATGGAGGTGTTGGTGGAGGATTTTCTGCTCGAGTCCGATTCGCTGTTCAAAGAATTGGCCGAGGCGGTTCAGGAAAATTCCGCGCAGGACATTCGCCGCGTGGCCCACAAGTGGGGCGGCTCGAGCGCCACCTGTGGCATGAAGGCATTGTTCGTACCGTTGTCCCGGCTGGAAGCCATCGGCCTGTCCGGTCGTTTGGATGACGCGACGCGGCTGCTGGCGGAAGTCGGCGGCGCTCTCGCGAAGACGCGTTCCTTTTTTCAGAAGAACCCTCAACCCGTTTGAACCATGAAAACACTGCTCCTCGTCGAAGACGATCACATCATCGCCAAACTTTACCAGCGCAGCTTCGAGCACGCGGGCTACACGGTCGAAAGCGTGCGCGATGGCGGGCTGGCCATTGCCGCGCTGAAACAGCAAATGCCCGACGTCCTGCTGCTTGACCTGTTGCTGCCGACGGTGAACGGGCTGGAGGTCCTCAAATTTGCGCGCGCGCAGGCCAATGGAAAGACCATGCCCGTGATTGTGTTCACGAACGCGTATCTCACCGACCTGATGAAGCAGGCTTCGGACGCCGGCGCGACGCGATGCCTGGCCAAGGGTGAATGGGTTCCGAGACTCGTGATCGAGCTTGCCGAAAAACTGCTGGCCGATTGCGCGAAACAAGCGGGCCAATCACCCTCGTCCCAGGCTCCCACCGGTGAGGAAGAATCGGATGCGGCCGCGAAAGCGTTGCGCGAGTTGCTCCTGAACAACTCCGCGGAATCGGCCAACGGCCTGCGGTATTCTCTTCAAATGATTGCGCGGACGAAGCTGCCCGAAGAACGTGCGGCCCAGCTCGGCCAGTTCCTGCGCAGCATCCATTCGCTGGCCGGCAACGCCGCGCTCGCCGGACTCACCACCATGGCGATGCTGTGCAGCGCCGTCGAAGCTTATGTAACGGAGCTGGAGGCCAAGCCCAACGAGTTGACGGTGTCGGCATTGCACACGCTGGCGCAGGCGATTGATTTGCTTCCGCTCCTTTTCCATCCGGAGAAAAGCAACGGCCTGCCTTCGCTGCCGGCGCTGGTGGTGGACGATGACAAATTCTGCGGACGAGCGGTCTCCTCTGCGCTTTCCCGGGCCGGACTGACTTCCATCTGCGTGCAAAGCCCGCTCGCAGCCATCGATCTTGCCAAACAGAATGCGTTCAACCTCATCTTCCTCGACGTGGACATGCCGGAGATGAGCGGCCTGGAGGCCGCGCCGTTGCTCCGTGAGAATCGTTCCAACCGCAATACACCGATTGTTTTCGTGACGCGCCTGACCGACTTCGAGACGCGCAAGCGCGCGGTGTTGATGGGCGGCACCGACATCATGGCCAAGCCATTTCTCCCGATGGAGATGGCGTTGAAAGCGCTCATTTGCCTGCTCAATCGTGAGATCAGAACCGCCGCGCCCGAAGCCGCCGCCGCTTGATACCCTTATGAAGATCCTGATCGTTGATGATAGCGCGACCAATCGCAAACTCCTGCGCATTCGCCTGGAGGCGGAAGGGCTGGAGATTCTCGATGCCAGCCTGATTCAAACTTTTTTCGAACCTGCTCATGAGAATTCTGATTGTTGATGATCTCCGGCCGAACCTGCGATTGCTTCGGGCTGTGCTGGAAGCCGAGTCGCATGACGTGATCGAGGCTGCCGACGGCATCGAAGCACTGGCGGTGCTGAACCGCGAAACGGTGGACGCCGTGATTTCGGACATTCTGATGCCGCGCATGGATGGCTATGACTTCTGCCGCGAGGCGCGCCGCGACCCGCGCTTCAAAGACGTTCCCATTCTCATTTATTCGAACACCTACACGTCCAGCAGTGATGAGAACCTGGCGTTGAAACTGGGGGCGGACGCGTTTCTGAAGAAGCCGGCGTCCGCAGAGATTCTGCTGCAGAACCTTAACGCCATCATCAGCCAACCCCGGACGCGCCGGCTTCGGAATTTGAGCGCGCCGGAAGAGTTGGAAGAGATGAAGACCTACAGCGCGCGGCTGATTGCGAAGCTGGAGCGCAGGAACCAGGATCTGGAGCGCGCGAAGGAAGAAATCGTGTTCATGCACCGCGAGCTAAAGGCCCAGCACGAGCAGTTGCTCCGCAGCGAGAGCGCCACCAAACGCGCTGTTGAGCAGGTGTCGCAGCAGAAGTTCGCGCTCGACGAGCATGCCATCGTCGCCATCACGGACATCCGAGGGACCATCACCTACGTCAATGACAAGTTCTGCTCCATCAGCAAATTCAGCCGCGAGGAATTGCTGGGGCAGAACCACCGGATCATCAATTCCGGCCACCACTCGAAGGAGTTCTTCCGGGAAATGTATCGCACCATCACGCGCGGCGAGGTCTGGCACGGTGAGATTAAGAACAAGGCGAAGGATGGATCGTTTTACTGGGTGGATGCGACGATCGTTCCGTTCAAAGGAACGGACGGCAAGCTGGAGAGTTACGTGGCCATACGCACCGACATCACCGAGCGCAAAAGAGCGGAGGAAAAGCTGCGGGAAAGCCAGGCCTACTTTCAGCGCCTGATTGAAAACGCGTCCGACGTCATCACTGTTTTCGATCCCGCGGGCCGCATGGAATATGTCAGCCCCACGGTCGAACGGGTGCTCGGTTACAAAGCCGAGGAACTGGTGGGCCAAAGCGCTTTCAATTTCATTCACGCGGACGACATGGAAGCAACGGTGTCGGCGCTCGCCCAGGCCGTGCAAGACCCGGACACGAAAGCGTCAGTGCTGGCGCGCTTCCGGCACAAGGACGGATCGTGGCGCCATCTTGATGCCACGGGCAGCCTTCACCAGGAGAACGGTCACTCGCGCATCATCGTCAATTCCCGCGATGTCACGGACAGTTTCAGTTTGGAGCAGCAATTCCGGCAGATACAGAAACTGGAATCGATCGGCCAACTGGCCGGCGGCGTGGCGCACGACTTCAACAATATTCTCGCCGTGATTCAGGGTTACTCGCACCTGCTGGAGGATAAAATCCCGGCCGGCTCCGGGGCGGCGGAGTTCCTGAAGGAAATTTCAGACGCGTCGCAGCGGGCCGCGAACCTGACGCGCCAGTTGCTGACGTTCAGCCGCAAGCAGGTGCTGCAACCGAAGAACCTGGATCTGAGCGAGTCGGTGAAGGACATCAGCAAAATGCTCCAGCGCGTGGTGGGGGAACACATTTCGTTCCGCCTCAAACTGGGAGACGGGCTGCCGAAGATTTACGCCGATCCAGGCATGATCGATCAGATCGTGATGAACCTGGCCGTGAATGCGCGCGACGCGATGCCGCGCGGGGGCGAATTGCTCATCAGCACCAATGTGGAAGTCATCGGCAAAGACTACGTGGCGCGAAATCCGAACTCGTCGGTGGGAACATTCCTGTGCCTGAGCGTTTCCGACACGGGCTGCGGCATCTCGAAAGAGAACATGGGCCGAATCTTCGAACCGTTTTTCACGACCAAGGAGGTAGGGAAGGGAACGGGACTGGGCCTGGCGACGGTTTACGGCATCGTCCGGCAGCACCAGGGCTGGATCAACGTTTACAGCGAAGTGGATCGCGGAACGGTGTTCCGGATTTATCTGCCCGCCAGCGAAACGACTGAGGGAACAATGGCGTTCAGTCGGAAGGATGAAGAAATTCCCGGAGGAACGGAAACTGTGTTCGTGGTGGAAGACGAAGCGCCCTTGCGTTCCCTGATTTCAAAAGTCCTGAAGCGGCGCGGATACGGTGTAATCGAAGCCGCGTCCGGAAAAGTGGCGCTGCAAATGTGGCCGGCGTGCAAGGACAAAGTGGATCTGCTCCTCACGGACATGGTGATGCCCGACGGCATGACCGGCCAGGACCTCGCGGAAAAACTGACGCTGGAGAAATCGGACTTGAAAGTAATCTATGCCAGCGGTTACAGCGCAGACATGGCGGGAATGACGTTCATCCTCAACGCCGGGACGCCTTTCCTGCAGAAACCTTATCATCCGCGCACACTGGAACGAATGGTGCGTGCCGCTCTGGATACGCCGGCCCACGCCAGCAACTGAACGGAACACCCATGCCGATGCCACAAAACCTTTCCGTCTTGATACTGGATGACGACCCCGAAATCCCAAAACTCATCCGGTCGTATCTGCGTTGCACAAAGTGGAATCTGATTGTGACCGAGAGCGCCAGGGAAGCCGTCAAAGCTGCAGATTCACTCCACCCCGACGTAATTCTGTGCGACGCGGAACTGCCGGAATACAGTGGCGCGGACGTGATTCAGGCTTTGAAGTCCGATGCCCTCACCGCGGACATTCCCATCGTGCTGATGACCGGGTTTGCCGACGTGAGCATGTTTGCACACCTGGCCTGGACGAGTTTTCTGGCCAAGCCATTTAGCGCGGCAGCGCTCCGGGGTGCGATCCAGAGCGCAGTTCGCGGCGCCGTGCCGCCCAGGATTTCGACTCTGCAAGAACCTGCTCCGAATCTCCCGGTAAATTCATAATGAAAAGAATTCTGCTCATCGACGATGAAGCGCCGCTGCGCAAACTCGTCTGCGCCGCATTGAAATCAACCTTCGAAATTGAGGAGGCAGAGAACGGGCAGGACGGATTTCAATCCGCGCTGTCACGGCCACCCCACCTGGTTATTTGCGACGTCAACATGCAGCAGCTCAATGGGTTTGATACGCTGAGCCGCATGCGCGAAAATCCACTCACCCGCGCCACGCCTTTTATTTTTCTGACCGGCGTGACCACGCCCAACGCGGTGCGGCGCGGCATGGACCTCGGCGCGGACGATTATCTTTCCAAGCCGTTTCATCCGCAGACATTGCGGGCGGCCGTCCACGCGCGCCTGGTGAAGCACGAGCAGATGCAGGCGGACATGAATGCCAAAGTGCGGCGGCTGCAACAAAGCATCGCTACCACGCTGCCCAACGAACTCCTCGGCCCGACGGACAATCTGCTCGCGCTCACGGAATTAATCGGCAAGGGCTACCGCGAGTTCGACCGTGAGGAAATCATTGCGATGTCCCGCGATGCGCACAAAGCGGCGGTCCGCGTGCGTCACCAGATCGAAAATTGCCTGCTCTACGCCGAGTTGCTTCTCCTGGCACAGGAACCGGAGCGGGCGGCGGTGAGGAGCAAGCCCATGCTGACATGCGTTTCGGACCTGGCCGAAGTCACGGCCACGGAGTACGCCCGCCAGTGTGGACGCGCAGGCGACATAAAGTTCTGCACCTCGTATTGCGAAGCGCTCGTTGTTCCCGACGATTTCAGGAAGATCGTGCAGGAACTTCTCGACAATGCTTTGAAAGCCACGCCGGCGCGGAAGCCTGTCACGGTGACGATCCGGCCGGTTGACGCCCGCGCGGTAGTGGAGATTTACAACGCCGGGCCGGGCATGACCGCCGAACAGATCGCCGCGCCCGAGGCCTTCGTGCGCATTGAAAAGAAGATGGCGCTTGGCAAAGGCAGCGGCCTGGGGCTGACGATTGCCAAGCGGCTGACGGAACTGGGGGGCGGAACGTTCCAAATTGAATCCGGCCATGGCACGACCATACGACTGACCTTTCGACGCGCCCGCCACGGATCAAACCAAACAGAGCTCTTCATGGGCGCTGAGACCGGGGACATTGCGGGCCGGCCGGCGCCTCCATCGTGATATGATTTGGACTGTGCTGGGAATCTCGGTCGGCATCGTGGCGCTCTTCTGCATCGCCAGCTCCGAGATGCTGCTTGGGCATCCACTGATTGAAAAGTATCGCTACGAAACTGCGGCGGCATTTGTCGTCGCAGGAATCATAGCCTGGTTCGCGGGGCGCCATCGTAATCGAAAGCGCCGGATGCTGGCGGAGGAAGGCGAAGACGAAAAAGCCCCCCGCACGTTCATCCTGTTTGACCTGCGCTATTGGGGGCCAATGCTGCTCGCGCTCGGTTGCATCACTCTTTTCATTCGGCCTGTTCAGCGATTGGCAAACGAACCACGGCCGGTGGCCACGAAACCGCGTCAGAAAAACGCGGTCGCCGCCGCCATTCCGATCGAAACGGCGAAGCCAGGCGTCAAGCCTCCCGTCACTTTCCCCAGGCTGAAATTGCAGGGTTTGTTTTATCGCGAAGACCGGCCATTCGCCATCATTGAGGGCCATTCCTTCACCGTCGGCGATCACATCGGCGGAGTGGAGATCAAGTCCATCGGGCGATCACGGGTGGTGATCGAGCTTTCGGGTGAAGTGCGTTTTCTCGATCTGCAGTAAAAGCCGACGGAGAAGTTTAATGTACGAATGCAGGCCGGTTGCCCGCCCGGGTAGCGCGCTTGCCAAAAGTAATTTCCCATCGGTGCCGGCAGGCGGCGCCGTCCCCAGCGCGCCGACCGCGCGTTCCATGACGACGCGGTCGTTAACGATTGGCACGCGGCGCTGTGAGGACACCGCCACCCTACCTGACCTGGAAAAGATTTTTGGCAACCGCACTTCCACAGCAAAAGAAGCCGGACAGAAAGCAAAATCCGCGTAAGCCTTCGCCAGCAATTCCACCGATTACCTGCCATGACTTCGAAGGTTCGCGCCCGGTCCGCTCAAGACGACAGTCCTTCTGCAGGAAATGAAATGAGACGCCGGGGCACGATACGTTCTGCGGTGAAGTATCTCTGGCCGGCTGCGCTCCTTTTGTTGCTCCTGGGCCGCCTTGCTCCAATTGTGACGGCGTCCGAAGCCACGCTGGAGTGGGATCCGAATCCTGAGGATTATGTGGCCGGCTACCGCGTCTATGTCGGCGTCCGCAGCCGGGAGTATACGGTGTCGTTTGATGTCGGAAACCAGACGAGCCGCCGCATGCAATCGCTGGAGCCGGGCAGCACTTATTATCTCGCGGTAACCGCCTACGCCGCCGAGGGGCTGGAAAGCCCGTTTTCGGACGAAGTCAGCTATACGGTGCCAGGAAATGAAACGAATACGCTGTTCGTTCCGTTCACCATGTCAGTTTCCCGTGACCCGTTCAGCGTGGCGATCTCCTTTGCCGCAAATGCCGGACAGGAGTGTTATGTGCAAACATCATTGGATCTGAAATCGTGGCAGACGGCCTGTGCCATCGTCGCCGTTGACGGAATCAACGAATGGCTGGACGTGGGTGCGGCAGAACACAACCAGTGCTTCTACCGCATAACCCGCTCGCAGAAATGACAATCCCGAATATCCGATTCAGCAATTCGCGCCTCAAAGCGCAGGTGGTAAACGTTTCGAGGAAAAGATGGTGCTCGGGCGGGGATGCGGCCTGGGACTGACCATAGCGAAGCGGCTCAAGGAGCTTGCCGGCGGAACATTTGCGCTCGAATCCGTCAACGGCGCCATTGTGCAACTTACTTTTCCAATGAAAGCGACTTTTTCATGCTGAAGGAGCATTCCGGGAATCGCGACGGGAGAATCAGATCCAACGGTATCAGGACAAACGGCTCCGAAGCCCGGTTCCTTTCCGACAATTCCCGACAGAAAACGTCGCGAAACGTGTTGGAAACATGCGAACACCCAGAGAGAGGAAAAGTTGAGAACAACCAACAAATTCAATGATACGATCTCGATCCGGCGTGTTCTTCAAAATCGCGACTCTGGTTTTGTAAAACCGTCGGTCGTCGGTTCAAATCCGACTGCTGGCTCCAGTTCAAAACTCCACTTCACTGCGGCAACGTGAAGTAGAATGTCGCTCCTTTTCCTTCCTCCGCTTCAGCCCAAATCCGGCCGTTGTGGCGCAGAAGAATGCGATAGACCGTGGCCAGACCAATGCCTGTGCCCGGATACTCCGTAACGGCGTGCAGACGCTGAAAGGGGCCAAACAATTTCCCCGCATAGTCCATTTTGAATCCCGCGCCATTGTCTCGGACGAAAAGCACGCGCTCGCCGTTTTGCTGCACACTGCCGAATTCGATCTCCGCCACGGGCTTCTTGCGCGTAAACTTGAAGGCATTGCCGATCAGGTTTTCCAACACGAGCCGCAGGAGGCGATCGTCGCCTGTGGCCGTGAGGCCGGGCTGGATGCGGAGATTCACTTTCCGTTCCGGCTCGATCTTCTGCAATTCCGCCGCGATGCCCGTAGCGATGTCCGTGAGGTTGATGCGCTGATGGCGCATCTCGGAGCGCGCCACGCGGGACAGATTGAGCAGGTCATCGATGAGCTGCGACATGCGCTGGCTGGCCTGCCGCGCGCGCTGGAACAGTTGCTTCGCGTCCGGAGGCAACTGCTGGCCGTAATCTTCCAGCACGGCCTGGTTAAACCCATCGATGCTGCGCAGCGGCGCGCGCAAATCGTGCGCAACGGAGTAGCTGAAGGCCTCCAACTCGCGATTGGACGCTTCGAGCTGGGCGGTGCGTTCCTGCACGCGCTGTTCGAGACTCACGTTCATCTGGCTGATTTTTTCCTCGGCGCGTTTTTTCTCCTCGATGTCGGTGCTCGTACCGAACCAGGTGACAATGTTGCCCTGAAGATCGCGCGTGGGATGAGCGCGGCTGAGGAACCACCGATACTCGCCATCGAAACGCCGAAAGCGCGCCTCAGCCTCATAGACGCGGCCCTCTTGCACGGCGGCGTGCCAGAGACGCACCGCATTCTCACTGTCTTTGGGGTGCAACACTTGCGTCCATTTAAGTCCGAGCGAATCCGCAGGCATGCGCCCGGTGAATTCGTACCAAGGCTCGTTGAAATAAACCGCGGCGCCCGTGGCATCGCACGTCCACACGAGCGCAGGCACGGCATTGGCAAGCTGGCGGAAGCGCTCTTCGTTCTGCCGCAGCGCCGCGTCGCGTTCCTGCAACTGCGTGAGCATGTGATTGAAAGCGTCGGTGAGCGCTCCCACTTCGTCCTCGCTGAACTTGATGGCGCGCACGGAATAATCGCGGCGCGTCGAAATCGTCTTGGCCGTTTCCGCCAAAGACAAGAGCGGTTGCGAAATACCGCGCTGCAAAAGTTTTGAAAGCAACAGCGCGACGAGAATCGAAATGCCGAGCACGGTGGCGACGATGATCGCATAAGGCTCAAGCCGCTCGCGGCGCGCGCCCAGATCAGAGCGCAAATAAAGTGTTCCCACACGCGACTCCCTTTGGACGGGAATGAAGAAGACGAGGGACTTTTTTTCGTAATGAAAGCCGTCGGCCTCGGGCCGTTCCGGAACTTCGCCGTGCGCGGAATCGGGCGGCCAGCGGGCGAACAACGCGCCGTTCGTGTCATAAAGCGCCGCGGCAACGATGTGGCGTTCGATGGAAATCGTGGAAAGCGTTTGTCGCGCGTCGGTCGCATTGTCAAACTCGAGGGCCGCCGTGCTGTTGTTGGCGATGATTCGACCGAGGGTGCCGACATAACTTTCCAGCCATCGGTCGAACGTCAGCAATTCATAGGAAGCAAAACCAATCACGGTCAGCAACAACACCGTGACCGTGGTTCCCATGATGGCCGAGGTCAGCTTGCGCCGGATGGAGGTCTGGCGGCGACTCATGCCTGTCTCCAAGGTTTCATGGTTCCACGTTGTTGTATCCAAGCGGTTCGGCAGCGTCTATGGGGGAATGTCCCCACGGGCATTGTCGAGGCCGAGCGTCGAAAGCCGGACGGCTGCTTTTCACTTTTGATCCTCGATCCGCGACCTGGGACTTTCGATTCATTTGATGCTGGCAACGCAGCGATGATTTGCTGAATTTAGGCGGACTTGCATCGGGCGCGCACGAGGCCATCTTGTCCGCCCTTAGGAACTCAAATGTTTACTGGAACCTACACTGCCATCGTAACGCCGTTCCGCCGCGGCGTGCTGGATGAACCTGCCCTCGATCGGTTAATCAAAGCGCAGATTAAAGGCGGCGTGGACGGCATCGTGCCGGTCGGCACCACGGGCGAATCACCGACGCTCGATTACGAAGAACACGTGCGCGTGATCCAACTCGCGGTGCAATTCGCGGGAGGAAAGATCAAAGTGCTCGCCGGCACCGGCGGCAATTCCACGAGCGAAGCGATTTACCTTACGAAGGCGGCGGAGGAAGCGGGCGCAGATGGCTCGCTGCAAGTCGCGCCTTACTACAACAAGCCGACGCAGGAAGGTTTGTTCCAGCATTTCAGCGCCATCGCGCGCGAAACGAAACTGCCTGTCATGCTCTACAGCATTCCGGGACGGTGCGGCATCGAGATCGCCGTGGAGACCGTGAAGCGATTGGCGGCGGCGCACAAAACGATTATCGGCATCAAAGAAGCCGGCGGCAGCGCGGACCGAGTCAGCCAATTGCGCGCGGCACTGGGACCGAAGTTCGAGATCATGAGTGGCGACGATTCGCTTACACTGCCGTTCATGGCTGTGGGCGCGGACGGCGTCGTCAGTGTGGCGTCAAACATCATCCCGCGCGAAGTTTCACGGATGGTGAGCACCTTTGCGCGCGGCAAAATTGCTGAAGCGCAAAAGTTGCACACGAAATTTTATCCGTTGTTCAAAGACTTGTTCATCGAAACGAACCCGGTGCCAGTGAAGGCCGCGCTGGCGATGATGGGAATGATGGAAGAGGAATATCGCCTGCCGCTCGTGCCGATGAGTGAAAGAAACAAAGATGTGTTGCGAGCGACACTGAAAACCCTCGGCATTCTCCGCCGTCTCTCATGACCAAAATCATCATCACCGGTTCCAAGGGGCGCATGGGCCAGGCGCTACTCGCCTGTGCGGCGCGCGCTCCTGAACTCGAAGTCGTTGGGCAAGTTGATGTCGGCGACAATCTCGCGGTTGTGATTTCCAGGTGCGATGCCGTGATCGATTTCAGCTTTCATACGGCAACACTTGATGTGGCGAGGCTTTGCGCTCAGCACAAGAAGGCGCTCGTTATCGGAACGACCGGCCATGCAGCGGCGGAGAAAGCTGAAGTCTCAAATTTCAAATCTCAGATTCCCATTGTCTGGTCGTCGAACTACTCCACCGGCGTGAACACGCTCTTCTGGCTCACGCGCAAAGCGGCGGAGATTCTCGGCAGTGGCTTCGACATCGAGGTGGTTGAGATGCACCATCGCATGAAGAAAGACGCGCCGAGCGGCACCGCGACGACGCTGCTCGAAATCCTCGCCACCGTTCGCAAACTGCAACTGGACGAAGCGCTGCGCCACGGCCGCAAAGGGATCACCGGCGAACGGACCGCGAATGAGATCGGCATTCACGCATTGCGCGGCGGCGATGTCGTGGGCGACCACACGGTTATTTTTGCCGCGGACGGTGAGCGCGTTGAATTAACGCACAAGGCCTCCAGCCGCGAGACGTTTGCCAACGGCGCACTCCGCGCCGCGCAATGGGTCGTGAACCAAAAGCCCGGCCTTTACGACATGCAGGATGTGCTGGGACTGAAGTGAAT
>JGI10216J12902_104364193_pt1 | contig 13024 bp, 13 predicted proteins | sample KanNatreferecore_FD_12902 | JGI IMG/M metagenome (IMG submission 12902)
GATGGTGCCCCCGGGAGGAATCGAACCTCCGACACACGGTTTAGGAAACGATGTTCTGTGCCATTCGTGCCCGCGTAGCAGATGTCAGCAGTTTTGTGCCTCTGCGGCACGGATTCCGGCCAGGTTGTGGGTCCGAGCCTTCCGTGAAGGGTTCACCAGACCCAACAGGCTTAGATGCGAACTCGCAGCCCGAGATCGGGCAACCCTGTATACGCATGGTCTCATCGGTTGGGGGTTAGAGGATGGTCGCGCTGACATGCTTCGCCCTAAAGGATGAGCTCGACGGGCACACAGTAGTTGGGCTGCACGAGTACCTCCGCGAGGAGGAAGCCCCCACCGCGACATCGGGACCAATCTCAGGACCCAACTTCACCGCGCAGGTCTGGCTTCGCGAGAGGCCTCCTCACCTACCGCGATGGGTTGGCTTCCTCCAGGAAGGCGCACCGGGCATGCCTGTTCCGAGTATCGCCTCGGCATCTGGGCTGGTCGTCGTGGCTGTTGAGGCGTCCCCGGTCCACCATTTCGCCTTCACGTTTGGTGTCGGCGGCCGGTTCCTCCTTCGGGACGATGGGTTCGATCGTGGATTCGGGCTGAGGGTTGCGCTCAACCTGATCTTTCCCAAGGGCCTTGAGGACGAGGAAACATCCCGGCTGTTGGGCTTTGATTCGAAGCGAAGGTCCGGTGAGCGAATCCGTGAGCGCCATCAAGCGGCCCTCGCGACGACCTTTGAGGTCTTGGATGTCGATCGCTTTCGGGACGTGATCAGTGCCGCGACGGGGAAGCCGCTTGACGAGACGTCCTGGGGTCAGCGCGTGAATGGCGCTGATGCCCTGGCCATCGACGTTGACTTGGAGTTCAGCGAACTTGGAGATCTCTGTCTTCGGATCCTCGAACAGCGGGGGAAGCGCGATTATCTCGAGCGTTTCCCTTGGCTTGCCAACATGTCACCAGTTACGGAGCCACTCCTAGTGGCGAGCCTCGAGGAAAGGGTCGTCCAATTGCTGCTGGGGCTCGATGATGGCATCGAGATTGCTCCCCCCGCGGTCGTGGATTGGGAGCGGATTGCTCGGTTCGTCTATCACTTCGATGCGCGGTTCGGGATCAAGCATGTGGAGCTTCGAGTCGGGGACTACATCAATGGACTGCCTGTACACCTCAAAGAGGAGACGAATGTTGCTCGGCTACGCTCGCGCTGGGTAGCCGCGCTCGATGGGGACGGATCCGAGCTGCATCGGTGGTCGGTGTGGAACTGTCTCTTCGGAGAGCTGGAGTTCGAAGGCACCCAGTTCGTGCTGGATGACGGTGAGTTCTTCGCTGTCTCGGACCGCTTCCAGCAAGAGGTCCAAGACTTCGTGGATGGTCTTGCTTCCGACTCGATTCCGTTCCCATCTGCCGACGCGCGGATGGCCGAGGACCTATACAACAAGACCGCGGTAGATGCATTGGGACCCTCAGCTCTGCTCATGGATCGGAAGACGGTCAGGGTTCCCGGCCAGACCACCGGCGTCGAGCTCTGCGATGTGCTCACTGAGAACAAGCAGCTTGTGCATGTGAAGCGCCACCTAAGCTCGAAGCTGCTTAGCCATCTCTTCTCTCAAGGCTTCGTTTCGGCAACCTTGCTTCAAGGTGATGCGGACTTCAGGCGTCTCGCCACAGCAGCGATACGCGGCGAGTCAGACGACGAGCGCTTCGACTTGATTGCTGAGGCGGGGATCAATGCGCAGGAATGGGAAGTTGTCTTCGCAATCGTGGCTAGCTTTGGTGACAAGACGGTTGCCAAGGCCTTGCCATTCTTCAGTCGTATCAACCTGATGCGGTGCGCGCAGGATCTCCAACGCATCGGCTTCAGCGTCTCGGTCCAGGGGATTCCCACTTCTTGACTGTGCGGAAGGCATGCGTTTCGTCAGTCGAACCTCCAGCCTCTGGCATCACCCGCGGCGGAACCGTGTGACGGTGAGTGTGAACCGTCTCCCGACTGCCCTGGGGCTCCGTCTGCTCGGCCCGATCGTCCGGCCAGCGTGTGGCTAAGACCTGGCTAGGACCCGAAAGTCCGCACGGACCCCCGAACGTTCCCGCCGGCCTAGCGACCTACGGTCGGGCAGCGATCCCAGCTCAGTGCACTCGGCGCGTGGCTTGAGAGCGCTGTTCGCCGATCTATCCCAAAGTGGGCGCCGTCGTCGCTACCCTTCGCGTTCGATCGAGAGGTGGGCGACGAGCTGTTCGCCCCGCTTCGAGACCGCTCGCGGCGACCCGTTGCAGTTGAGGTCAGGAGGGTCGATACGGTGCTCAGGACGCGTCAGATTCGATACCTGTCGCGACCCAATACCCGTCGGCCGGATTGCAGACAGACGGGAGGCTCTCCCCTAACAGGGCCTCCGCCTGATCTCTTGTTCGCTCACCACCACTAAGACTAGAGTCCTGTCCTTCCGCCACTGCCGTCCCGTCAACCGAGACGACCACCGTCCCTTCTTCGGTGGAGAGCAGAGCCCCATCAGGCCACAGCGGTAGGAACTCGCTCCCATTGTCACTCAACCAGTAGATGCACCCATTCCGAACGTCCATCCGGCCAAGCAACAGTCCCGCGGCGGCGTCACCGGGACCCTCCGGAGCCGTCCATGTGAAGAGGTAGGGGTTGGATCCCCCAAGGTCGCTCTCTTCATCACCAATGCATCCCACGAGCAGCGTGGTAGCGAGCATCAGGGCAGCGAGCGAAGCGGCTATCCTCAAGGGTCGCTCCTAAATGTCGACCTGAACCCCAATGTCGGGCATGAAGTTCTGAGGCATGAAGAGCATGTCCTGGTTTGAGGTGAATTCGCAGTTCATTACGCCATACGCGGTAGCAGGATTGTCGTGGAACACTGGCCCTCCGCTGTCACCCCCCTCTGCCATGTCACCTGCTTGCGGATTCGGCGTGACTCTCACGAAGTCGTCGGTTGAACTGGGGACGCAAATGTCACTTGGGTCAAAGGACAAGTCGTCCAGCGTGCCGCAGTCGTAGAGGGTCGCCCGACCGTACTTGCACACGTGCTCGTCTTCAATGAACTGGTGAGCGGGCATGCGATCGTCAACTACTCTGGTCGCTCCCTGCTGCGTCACTCTGATCTTGTTGGGGTCGCCGAGGTTGGGTGTGGTGTGCCACTGGACGTCCAACCTGCCGATCCAGTTGCCGTTCTCCCATGGGAGATTCTGTCCGTTGTAGCTGGTCGAGTTCTCGCAGTGGCCTGCGGTGGTCACGCCCGATTGGAATCCATTGGTTTCCTCGACGCTGAAGCCCGCCGTGCACCCGTTGGAGAGGCTGAGACCGCCATAGACATCGACTGCGGGAACCGGCGGCCCTTCGAACGAAATCGCGACACCGTTGGGCAGTTCGAAGGAGGCGAGCTGTGAGTCGGATAGGTACTCGTGCACGTACACGTTAACGAGGCCCTCGCTTTGGTCGATCCCGGATGAGTAGTCCAAACTCGCCGGCAGCAACTCAGAGAGCGAGTCCTGCATCGCATGAAGGTCGACGAGCGAATGGTCCCGCGGGGCGAGGCGCACCCAATCAACCAGTCCCAGTTCCTTAACAGTAGCCCGGACACTCTCCTCGCCACCGGGGAGAACGCCCACCACCACGGCGAATTCGGGCTCGTAATCCAGCCACATCCCAGCGAATACGTCTCTGGCGTCACTTCGCAACGACGCCTGAAGCTCTCTGGCCTCGTCGGTGATCGTCCACTGTCGGCGGGCTTCCTCGGGAGTCACCCCATAGGCCTTCGAGTAGTCGTCAAGGTCTGCATTCGACGACTCGGTCTGGGATCCTTCGTCCGCAGGACCCTCGTCCGGACCCTCAGCCGCCGTGCCCGCCGCCGTGGAGAGGGCTATGAAAGCTATAGCCGCTATCGAGATGGCCAATGCGGCCATGCCCATCCGCCTGGACAACATTCCTTCCCCCTAACGAATCCACTTGCCTCTGACCCTCAATCTCCTGATCTTGGTTCGTGTCGTCATAGACGGTCAACTCACGGTCCAGGTTCCCGCTTCAAGCGGTGGTTCCGTTCTGCTGAGGACTCTCATGACCAGTACTTCCCCTGGGCAGCCGAATCGGTTCGCTGCTCCTGCGTCGGTCGTTCCGATACTCCTGAGCTGGAGACTGACGACGCCCGCAAGGCGGGTCGATCCCTCGGCTGTCGGCAGGCATGCAGCGAGGGGCGGGAGCGGCAGGAGGTGATGGAGTCACCGATCTACAGGTCGACACGGACGTTGCTACCGGGCCCTGGGTCTGTCCATCGCGCGGCCGAATTGCGACCAAGAGACCCCTAGCGCTCGCAGGAGTCGAAGCAGGCTCGTATAGGAGAGATTCCTTTCCCCGCGCTCGACGCCGCCGACGTAGGTGCGGTGAAGGCCGGCCTTCTCCGCGAGCGCCTCTTGACTCAGTCCAACCCGCTCCCTGAAAGCTCGGAGAACCCCTCCCAGGTTGGCGAGCTCCTTGGCTGCTGGCACGGCCGCAGTAGGCCGTGCTTGCACTCTATCCGTCTACAGACTATGAGTAGCACCCCTTAGGAAGAGGTGCTGCATGAGTCGTGCATGGGCGGTCCGCGGAGTCTTCGGCATCGCCGTTGGCATGCTGCTTGTTGGTGCGAGCATCGTCATATTCATCGCGTCGGTCGGGGCCGATGGCTTCGGCGGGGACAACGCTCTCTGGCTCGTGGCAACGATCGTTGCGTGTGCAGCACTAGGAGTGTTCATCATCCAGCGGTACCGGCGAGAAGGGGTCCTGCGACCGAGGACCCGGAAGTGTCCTCAATGCGCAGAGTCGGTCAAGACCGAAGCTAAGGTCTGCCGACACTGCGGGTATGGGTTCGCATCGTAGAGAGGATCGTCATGGACGAGTGCTCGGCCACGAGTCCGAATGTCCGCGGGCGCCGTCGCCCGAGCCCCGCGACCCTGTGACTCTTGGGGGCGATCGTCGTGTGTGGAGGGCTGGGACTCATCATCTCTCCAGCGATACCGGGGGGCGTGTTTCTGCGCCCGAGAGCTCTGCGGTGTCCCGATGCGCCGAGTCGGTCATGGCAGACTCGAGTGAGTCGCCTTCTGCGGGTTGGAGTTCGCCGAACCAGACAGGCAGGCCCGGCGAGACACGACCACCGACCCTGTTCACCCGTCGTCTTGTTAGGCGTCCTATCAACCCCCCGTGGGGGTAGCAGCCGGCTCCTGGAGTCGCAAGCTCAGCGGTAGATGGCGATCGGCGTGAGTATCGCCGCCGGATGCTCGAGCAATGGACTCGCCAACCCAAGCTGGCGAACTTCGGGGCCTAGCAGGGCTTCGACCATCTCTCTCTGATCTTCATCCGACATGATGTCCTCGAGTCCACCGAACACCGAAGCAACCAGGTGCTGTTCACCCGGACGGAGCTTCCTCTGGATCTTCCCGAGCACAGTCGACTCACCGGCCAGCAACTCGAGGTCGGCGAGGACGTAGCGGCCCCTGAGCGTGCAGGCGAACTTGAAGGCCGGAGCGCCGGCGAGACTGGCAACCACAGTGAAGGTCTCGGGGCGACCAGCTTCGTTGAGCTGACTGACCGACTCGATCAGTTTCCGCGTCTCCGGGTCGACCCCATCGGCCCCCAAGGCATCCATCATGGGCATGAATTGCTGCGCCATGCCCATCAGCTCGACGATTCGGTCGAAGCCTGCTGGCTGCACAATCGCTTCGATCTCCAGGAGTTCGCCTCGACGAAGTTGGTCCCAGATGCCTTCATCGATGGCGTCTAGGTATTGGAATCCGCCCTGCGCCTCGAGGCCTGCATAGAGGCGGTCGAACTCGGAGGCTTCGGTCTGTCGGACGACGCGCTCCACCTGTTCGGAGCGCTCCGAGCCTCGTTGTCCACCTAGTGCCACGGGGCCCGCTTTGGCTCCACCCTTCAAGGCCGAATTACCGCCGACGTGTTCGGTTCGGCTTTCCTCGTCGAAGAGGCCGCCCTCGACCTGCGAGAGGAACTCTCGGATCTGATCACCATCCCGATAGAGGAACTGACGGAGTACGGTCAATCGATATCCTTTCCGTTGCTCACGTGGACGCTGCTACTTGACCTTCCCAGTCAGCGCCGTGGCACCCCTCCAACCTAGCCCGGCTTCGCTAGTTGGGTCTCGACGCACTGGAACAAGCACATCACGTAGGAGTCGGCCGCTCGCCTGACCCAGTCGCCATCGATCCTCCACCAGAAGAGCAGGGCGATCCCCGCGGTCAGGATCGGGACAGCGAATCGACCCACTGGCTGGCCTCCGCCCTCTTCCGCGACGGACAACGCGATGGAGGCGGCGACCATAGAGGTCGCGGCGAGGACCATGCCCGGGATGCGCAGCCCGTAGGCGTTCCGACGGAATCCGTACGAGGCGTTCTCGGCGAGCAGCCGAGGACACGACGACGATGCAACCCTCGCCCTCACTGCATCCACCGCGACCTCGTAGGCATCATCCGCGGAGTCCGGATCACCCTCTTCTTCCTCGGCCGAGGGGAGGTTGAAGTCGGGCCCCAAGAACGCCGCCATGGCGGCATGTCGACGCTCGACCGTGGCGCGGTTGGTCGGCCCCCGATATCGGAGAGCGAGCGTGGTCGGCCACCCTCCCCACGTCCGGATGAGCTCCACTTGCCGACGCTTCCCAGCATCCCGAGCGACCTCGGCGCCCAGCATCAGGACGGCGACCCCGACGACGGGCCAGACGCTGTTCCAGCCGTCGAGAGGGACGCTCAGCACGGCGATCACCAACAAGGCCGGAAGGATGAGGAGCGCCATCGGAGCGAGACGCGCGCGAAGGACGTACGTGCTCATCGTGAGAGCGGCCACCCCTCGGACTCATCCAGCCACGGGAGCGGCGTGATGTCGTGATAGTGGGGCCGCTCGGGTGCACCGCTACGATGCCAGATGTTGCCGTTCTCCGTCGTGAACACGTTGAAACCACGTCGTTTCAACGCGTTCGTCACCCGCGGCGAAGGGTGGTCGTTGTCCTTATCGGATGAGCTCACGAAGGCCGTGATACCCGTCGCCGGACCGAGCTGACGCAAGCGGTCGAGCAGGGGCGGGTCGACGTTGTGGTGGCTCCCATGGTGGGGGACATCAAGGAACCCAATGGTGTGGGCGGATACGGGTGCCACATCGAGCGACCGGTTGATGGCCGGAACGCCGGCGTCTCCGGTGAACAACAACCGCTGCCCATCGGCTTCGATAATGGCGACGACGCTCGTGTTGTTCCGTGCGGATGTCCCGCCCGCATCATCGACGAGGGTCTCGCCGGGGTCGCCGGGGACCACGTTGCGGACCAGATCGCGAGCGCGGGTGACGAACCGCCGGGCGAGGGCCCGACCTGCCCGAGCCTGCAGGACCTGCTCCTGTAGGAGAGATTCGTAGTAGCCACGGTCGGGTCCCATGATCGTGACGCTCCCCTCCAGGTACTGAGCACCGCTGAACGGCTCCTCCACGCGTGTGCCTCGCGCGTTCGCGATCCGGAGGAGGTCTTCGGCGTGCTGACCTGCAACAGCATCCTGTGTGTAGCCGTGGAGCCGAGGCACGTGGATGAGCAGGGTGGCGACCTCAAGCCTGAGGAGGACCTTCTCCAACCCCTCCACATGGTCCTGATCGGGGTGGGTGGAGATGACCAGGTCGACCGCCCTCGTCCCGTAGTGACGTTCGACGTGGTCGGCGACCGTGTCTCCGAAGTCCGTATACCCCGCATCGATGACCGCGATCGCGATGTTCCCCGAAGGAAGGGTCCATCTGGCCGTGAGCGCGTCGGCGCTCTTGGACGTCGTGCTGACCTGGAGGAAATCGATCTCGTGCATGGCCTCGTGTGGGAGTTGCCGCGAACAGCTCCGGTGGTTCACACAGTTTGCGTCCTGTCGACGACACGTCTACCGTCCTGTGTTGCCCTTTCGACACACAGTCACGCGGTTCCCGAGGAGATCTGGTGGTCCGAGATGAACGGTGGCCGGTCGCCCGGCTAATCCCGATCTCGAGCGCTTCCGGGGTCGAGGCGCAGGAGCGTCGTCTCGCCTCGGCCTTGCTCGCCGTTATGCAGGCGGTTCCTGAGTTCGGACGTGCACTCTTGAAGCCGCTTGGAGCGCCCGCGGGAAGGGTGGAGGCGTTCATCGAGGTGCCGTTCAAGTTGGAGGACCGGGCGGTGCGGCCCGACGGGGTCCTGACCGTTACGAGGGGGACGAAGTCCTGGTCCGCGCTGGTCGAGACGAAGACCGCCGCGAACCCTCTTCTGCCGGCGCAGATGAACGACTACCTCGACCTCGCGCGTGAGTTGGAGTTCGAGGCGGTGCTTTCCATCTCGAATCAGTACGTTTCGGCGGCGACCGAGTACCCCATCGAGGTGGACCGACGGAAGCTCCGTCGTGTCAAGCTCCACCACTGGTCGTGGGTGGACATCCTGACCGAAGCGATCGTGCAGGCGGAGCACCGAGGCGTCAGCGACCCGGATCAGGCCTACATCCTCAGCGAGCTCATCCGTTACCTCAGCGATCCGCGATCGGGCGCCGTGACGTTCGAAGGCATGGGATCCTCGTGGACGGCCGTTCGGGATGCCGCTCGCGAGGGCTCACTCCGTAGGACCGATGCGGGCGTCGCGGCCGTGGCTGCCCGTTGGGATGATCTCGTTCGGTACCTCGCGTTGAGCCTGACGGCGGACCTGGGAAGGCAGGTTCGCCACACCTTGCCGAAGAACGAGCAAGCGCCTGCCGCGAGACGGCAAGCGCTCATCGACTCCCTCGCCGGCTCCTCGACGCTGTCCGCGGACCTCGTCATCCCAGACGTCGCCGGCCCGCTGTCGCTGGCGGCCGACCTCCGAGCCCGGCAAGTGTCGGTCAGTACGACCCTCGACGCGCCGCGCGAGGGGACGAACAAGGGCAAGCTCTCTTGGCTCCTGCGGCAGCTCGCGAAGGCCCCGGACGCACTCATCATCGAGTCGCGGGCCATGCGGTGGAATGAGTCGGTCGCCGCCCCGCTCCGTGCGGTGCGCGAGGACCCGTCGCTCTTGCACCCGGCGAGGGGGAAGGACATCCGAGGATTCCGCCTGACGCTGAGCGCGAACATGGGCCTCAAGCGGGACACCAGCAAGGGGTCGTTCGTGGACAGCGTCACCGCAACGGCTGAGCGCTTCTACGCCGAGGTCTTGCAGAACCTCCGGGCGTGGAAGGCGGCGCCTCCCAAACTGAAGAAGGCCGCCGAGATGGCAGAGGTCGTGACTGACGTGGCCGACCTCGTCGGAGTCGAGCCGGGCGCTGTCGCTGAGGACGCGCTCCCTGAGGCTGGGCTGGGTGGGGTGCAACCGACGGCCGAGTCTTCCGGGTAACTGTTGGTCTACCCGGCGCCAGGCGTGTCCCTCGGTAGAGTTCGCGCATGCGGTTGGAGGAGCTCGTTCTCTTGGCAGGACTCCGTGGGCTCGATGCGCAGCCCGTGGTCGAACGCATCTACGAGTGGCGCCGAGAGCGGCTCACGCTCATCGGGAGAGGCTCGTTCGCGTTCGCCGCCTCCCTGCTGATCGGCGTGGCCTTGGCTGCCCTCTCCGATGACACGCCGCCGCCAGCCTGGGTGCTCCCGGTCGCGACCGCATCCGCGCTCGCGTTCGTCGTCGTCGGATGGATCGTCTTGGGTGGGCGCGTGCCGCGGTTGCAGAGGGAGTACGTCGTCGCGGTGTCGCTGCTCGACGCGCTGGGCTGATGGACCTCCTGTTCCCGTTCGGGTTCAGCGTGAGCCTCTCGGCCGCACTCGCCGTCGTCGGGGCGGCGCTGGCCCTCCTCACCTCGCTCGTGATGCTGGAGGCGTTCCTGGGAGCCCAGCACGCGAAGAAGGAACTGGAAGGAGATTGGCAGCGGCTGCTCGGCTATGCCAACCGAGACGATGGCCAGGGGGCTACCGCGGCGGAGCTGGTGGCGTACCTCGGGAAGGTCGAGGTCAAGGACCTGGCGGAGCAACCCGAGATCGCGCGTAGCCTCATCGAGCTCCTCCGCACCGCCAACGAACGGGATCACCGATGAACGGAACGATCGTCATCGGCGTCAGGCAGGGCCCGCAAGAGGGCGACCGCCTTGCGGGTGAGTGATCCGCCGGGTCGCCCGTCACCGGCAGGACCGAGCAAGCCGCGTCGACGGGCCTCGGCCAGGATCGCGCGGATCGTGCCCGGCGAGACGAACGAGGAATCCGACACGTAGCCAGTGACCGCGGAGGGAGGGTCCTCGGAGAGATCAGCGATGGGCCGGAAACTTCCCTCGCGGAGTCGGTCCACGTACGCCTTCGCCCACAAGGCATAGTGCAGATCGGGCCGGCCGCGCCTGCCCGGACGCCGCATCGCGAGCGTCGGGTCGTCCATCCCGAAGGCCGGCAACATCTGTCCGGTCACGTAGCCGGCTGCAGCACGATCCCAGCGCGCGATGACCTCGGCGAAGGCCGAGAACGCGTCCTTCAGACGGAGGCGCTTCAGGTGCGTCCCCGGGATCCCGTTCTCGGGCACCGATCGAGGGTCGCCGCTCCACCTCCCGGGCCGTCGTTTGCCTTCTGACGGGAAGAGTCGCACCTCGGCGACGGTGGGCTGGCGTCGTTTGGGAACGATGCGGTAGGCGGCGATCCAGTCATCCAGCGGCACCTCTACCCACACCTCGCGATCGATCGTCGGCTTGGGCACGTGCCCACATGCCTCGCACGCGAGTCCGGGTGCGCGTCTCCGGCGCTCGAATCGGACGAGGGGACCTTGGCTCTGGTCGGCCGACATATGCGAGAGGGTAGCACGGACCATCGGTTATTCTCTGCACCGAGACACGGTGGTTGGCAGGAGATATGTACGTGTCACCCTATCGGTCATGACGCTTCGAACACGCCGTGGACGCCCCGATGGATCGGTCGCGCTGACACCGGAGATCGAGCGAACGATCCTCGCCTACATCGGTGCGGGTGCGTTCGACTTCGTGGCGGCCGAGGCCGCTGGCATCGATGCCCGGACCTTCCGGGACTGGATTGCGCGAGGTGAGGGTCGCCATCCCACCCGCTCGCGGACACCGAAGCTCCGCACGTTCGCCGCGGCGGTGCGGGAGGCGAAGGCACAGGCCCGCGCAGCCAGGGAGATCGTGGTCGCCGACAAGGATCCGAAGTTCTGGCTCTCACATGCCGCGAGATCGGTGGCGGGCCGGGACGGGTGGACCGAGCCGGTCGAGGCACTCGACGAGGGCGGTGGCGGTGCGACCTACCAACCCACGAAGGCGGAACTCGCCGAGACGCTCCGGATCTTGGTCGCCTCGGGTGCGATCGAGCTCGAGCCATGCGGCGACCCGGAATGTCGGTGCACCCATGGGAGCGACGATGGCTGACATCGGCGAAGGGGTCCGCGATCGGATCGTGGAGCTTCGACGGGTGCCATCGCGTGAGCTTCGTCCGCATCCCCGCAACTGGCGCACCCACCCAGCGCGGCAACGGCAAACCATCGAGCGGCTCCTCGCCGACATCGGGTACGCCGGGGCGCTCCTCGCCTATGTGGCCTCCGATGGCGAGTTGACCCTGATTGACGGGCACCTACGGCACGAGCTCGATGCCGAGCAGATCGTGCCGGTCCTCGTGACCGATCTCGACGAGGCTGAGGCTGATCTCGTGCTCGCCACCCATGACCCCGTGGCGTTGCTCGCTGGTGCCGATCCGGAGGCCGTCGCGTCACTGCATGCCCGGGTCGCGGGCTCGGCCGAGGAGATCCGGATGCTCTTGGGCGACGTCGTCCGTGACGCGGGCCAACCTAGGGGAGGTCTCGACGTGGACCCGGACGAGATCCCGATCGCCGCGTCGCGGGCACGACCGGGCGATCGCTGGCGATTGGGTGAGCACGTGATCGCGTGTGCGGACGCCGGGGACCGTGGTGTGATCGACGGGCTCGGTCCCGCCAGGGTGCTCTGGACCGATCCCCCGTACGGGGTGTCGTACGTCGGCAAGACGAAGGCCGCGCTCACGATCCGCAACGACGACGCTGATTCGATCGATGCCCTCTTGGAGCGGGCGTTCGCGTCCGCTGATCTCGTTCTCGCCCCTGGGTCGGTCGTCTACGTGGCGCATCCAGCCGGTCCGGTCTCGGCACGGTTCCTCGCCGCGTTCGAGGCGGCGGGGTGGGACCTCCGACAGACGCTCGTGTGGGTGAAGGACTCGATGGTGCTCGGGCATTCGGACTATCACTACCGGCACGAGCCGATCCTGTATGGGCGCAAACCCGGGGGAGGGGGTCGCGGCCGCGGGCGTGGGGGCTGGTACGGGGGGCGCGCTGAGACCTCGGTGTTCGAGATCGCACGTCCCAAGGCCTCTCGGGAGCACCCGACGATGAAGCCGGTCGAGCTCGTCCGTCGATGCCTCGCGAACTCGAGCATCGTGGGGGATGTCATCCTCGATCCGTTCCTGGGCTCAGGGACGACGCTGATCGCGGCCCATCAGCTCGGGCGACGGTGCGTCGGAGTCGAGGTCGATCCGGCCTACGTCGACGTGGCGATCGCGCGGTGGGAACGGCTCACGGGTGGCACGGCGACGCGCGACTGAAGCGCACGCCCTCACCCCGAGGTTGACGCGCTACATCCCACACGTCCCAACGCCGGCGCAGGCCGCGTTCCTGCTCTGCCCCGCCAAGGAGGTCTTCTACGGTGGTGCCGCCGGAGGCGGGAAATCCGACGCGCTGCTGATGGCCGCGCTGCAGTACGTGGACATGCCGGGTTACGCGGCGGTGCTCGTCCGCCAGACCTTCGCGATGCTCGCCCAGCCCGGTGGGCTCATGGACCGCGCGCAGGGCTGGCTCGGGCGGACTGACGCGAGTTGGAACGGCGCCGATCATCAGTGGCGGTTCCCCTCGGGTGCGACGCTCACGTTCCGCCACCTGCAGGACTCCACCGCCGAGCTCAATTTCCAAGGCGCTGAGTACCAGTTCATCGGGATAGACGAGGTGACCGACATCCCGGAAGGGCAGTATCGGTTCCTGTTCTCCCGGCTCCGCCGGCCGGCAGGCTCGGACCTCCCGATCCGGATGCG
>JGI10216J12902_100629494_pt1 | contig 13023 bp, 8 predicted proteins | sample KanNatreferecore_FD_12902 | JGI IMG/M metagenome (IMG submission 12902)
TCTTGAAATGCGGTTCGAGCAAAAGCTTTATTGAAAGAAGAACGAATTCATCATCGTCAACTATCAGAATATTTCCAGTCGCTTTATTCATTACCAACAATAATGCTCTAAGTTATGGACGTCTTTTAAAATCGATGCAAGAAAGTGCCCAAAAATGGACACCCAAGTTTCTACGAATGGGCACTTTCGTTAAAAAAGCTTCGAAACGGCAAAAATTCCGGCATATTTTGATCCGGCATGGCCTTGGCGACAGGCCGGTTAATTAAATGTGTGACTTATGCTCGAACATCATTTGCGACTGATCTTCCGGAACTTCAAACGGTTCAAAAGCTCCTTCATAATCAACCTCGTCGGGCTATCCACTGGATTGGCGTGCACGCTATTGATCTACATGTGGGTCAGGGACGAGCTGACGGTGGATAAATTTCACGCGAACGATAACCGACTATACCAGCTGATGGAGTTTCAAAAGAATTCAAGCAATAACATCAGAATTACAAATTCTACGCCGGCGCTACTTGCCGATGAGCTTGAAACCAAACTGCCCGAAGTGGAATTTGCTACAGTAGTCACTCCGTTCTACTGGTTCGGTAAATCGGCCCTTTCTATCGGAGAGAAAAGAATTGAATCGGGTGGAATCTATGCGAGTAAGAATTTTTTCAATGTTTTTTCTTTTGGCCTTGTCGAAGGAGACCCCAATAAAGTACTGGCTGATAAAAATTCTATTGTGATATCGGAATCAGTAGCCTTGGCGTTATTCAACAGCACCGAAAATATCGTTGGTAAGCCGATCGAATTCCAACATGAAAGGGAATTTATCGTCTCGGGGATCTTTAAGGGAACACCCTCAAACTCAACACAACAATTTGATTTTGTTTTGTCGTTTGAGGTTTACAAAGAAATTAGCCCGGGCGTTGTAAACTGGGGGAATGCCGGGCCAATGACATTTGTGGTGTTGAAGGAAGGTTCGGACCCGAAGCTTTTTAACGATAAGATAAAAGATATCATCGGCACCAAGATTCCAGAGAAACACAGAACATTATTCGCTCCGAAGTATTCGGACCTGTACCTCTATGGCGAATATGAAAACGGCGTGCAGTCCGGAGGCAGGATTGAATATGTAATAATGTTTTCGATCATTGCATTGTTCATTCTCGTGGTGGCGTGTATCAACTTCATGAACCTCTCCACCGCTAAGGCCTCGCGACGAATAAAAGAAGTTGGAATTAAGAAGGCGGTTGGCGCGAACCGACGCTCACTGATATTTCAATACATGGGTGAATCTCTTTTTATGAGCATGTTGTCGTTGTTCGTTGCAGTTCTTGTAGTCGACTTGCTCTTACCCCAATTCAACGACATAACCGGTAAGCGCCTTGTGCTTACATTTGATCCACATATCGTCTTTTCATTCAGCGCTATTGCTTTGATTACCGGCGTGATTGCCGGTAGCTATCCTGCACTTTACTTGTCTGCATTTAACCCTGCCGTTGTGCTTAAAGGAAAATTGAATACTGCCCTCGGAGAAGTGTGGGCGAGGAAGGGTTTGGTTGTGTTTCAGTTTGCCATATCCGTGATCTTTATTGTGTCGGTGCTGGTAGTATACAAACAAATTCAATATCTGCAAACAAAAAACCTCGGTTACGATAAGGAGAATATAGTCTATTTTGAAAACGAAGGGCGAATTCCCCAGAGCAGAGAAGCTTTTCTAACTGAATTAAGAAGAGTCGAAGGCGTCGTTAACGCATCAAGTATCGCACAAAGTATGATTGGCGGGGGAAATACAACCACCTTGGATTGGGAAGGAAAAGAGCCGGGTGACTACACACCTTTTGCCATCAGACCCGTAAACTACGAAGCCCTTGAATTATTAAATTTTGATATTATCGAGGGCAGGTCGTTTACGCGTGGAGGTAAGGATAGTTTGAAAGTGATCTTTAATGAAGCTGCAATTGAAGCGATGGGATTAAAGAACCCCGTAGGAAAGACCGTCACTCTTCATGGCATCACAGTAGAGATTCTTGGCGTGGTAAGGAACTTTCATTTCGAATCGCTTCGAAGCAACATCAGCCCCATGTTTTTTATACTTGCTCCACAACACACTGAAAAAATCATAGTTAAGATAGCCGCAGGAAAAGAAAGAGAGACAATAGAACGCATTCAAAATTTTTACCAGCAATTCAATCCGGGATTTACATTTGACTACCGTTTTTTCGACCAGGATTACCAGGCCCAATACTTTGCTGAGCAACGTATCGCCAGGTTGTCGAAGTATTTTGCCGGATTAGCTATTCTGATTTCTTGCCTTGGATTGTTTGGATTAGCAGCATTCACGGCAGAACGCAGGCTCAAGGAGATCGGAATCCGAAAAGTACTTGGCGCGAGTGAATTGAAGATCATCTTTCTTCTATCAGCTGATTTCACAAAGATCGTTTTGATTGCGGTTGTTATCGCATTGCCTATAAGCTACATGATTACAAAGGATTGGCTGGATGATTTTGCTTACAAGATTTCATTAGCCGCCTGGTATTTTATTTCAGCTGGCTTAATTGCGTTGGTTATTTCATGGATCACTGTGGGAATGCAGGCGTTTAAAGCTTCGCGCGTAAATCCTGTTAACTGTTTGCGTGATGAATGAGGAATGGGAAATGATAAATGAAGATGAGATGAAAAATCTTCATTCCTTTAATGATCAACAAATCACAATTCTCTCAGATACTCGTAATTGCTCATTCATCATTGCCGCCAATCTGTGCGATTCAATATAATCTATGCTTAACTACATTTTATGATCAAGCACAATCTCCTCCTACTCTTCAGAGGCTTCAAAAAGTTTAGGACGACTTTTCTAATTAATCTCATCGGGTTGTCAACGGGACTAGCTTGCGTGATTATTATTTATATGTGGGTGAACGATGAACTTGCGATGGATAAATTCCACGAGAAAGAAAAAAGGCTTTACCGGGTGATGGTCAACAATCCCAATAGTGAGGAAATTGAAACCTCACCCTCGACGCAGGCAATTCTCGCGGACGCATTAAAGGGCGAATTACCCGAAGTAGAAACGGCCGTCTCCGCACTGGATGTAGGAGTTGACCTTACTCTTTCAGTAAACGAACGGCACATTCCGGTTAAGGGCATTCTCGCCTCGAAGGACTTCTTCAACATTTTTTCGTTCAACCTCATTCAAGGCAGCAATGATCAGGTTCTGCAGGACAAGAAGGGAATTGTTATTTCTGAATCCACTGCCATTGCACTTTTCAATTCAGTCGATAATGCAACAGGAAAAATTATCGAATGGCAATTCCCCTATGGTAAAAGTGAAGTATTTGTCGCGGGAATATTTAAAGATGTGTCGACAAATTCCTCCATGAAGTTCGATGCAGCCTTATCATTTGAAGTCTATAAAGATCTTATAGGCAAAGAAAGCCTGCACTGGGGAAATTTTGGATGCAGCACGTACCTGGTGTTGAAGGAAGGTACAAACCTGGAAGATGTCAACAAGAAAATAGTTGACTTTGTAAAACATAAAGCGTCAGACTCAAAGATTACCCTTTTTCTTGCTCCATACTCCGAATACTATCTATATGGCAATTATGAGAATGGTATCCGGGCAGGAGGAAGAATTGATTATGTGAGATTATTTTCAATGATTGGCGCGTTTATCCTAATTATTGCTTGTATCAACTTCATGAATCTTGCCACAGCGAAGGCCACACGTCACATTAAAGAAGTTGGAATTAAGAAAGCAATAGGCGCTAGTCGAAGGTTGTTGGTTTTTCAATATCTGGGCGAATCGATGATGATGGCCTTCCTCTCACTTTTGATTGCTGTATTGTTTGTTGATCTGTTTCTCCCTCAATTCAATGTCGCCACGGGAAAGCAACTTGATCTCGTTTTTAACTCTCAACTTGCGATTTCGCTGGCAATTATTCTTACGTTCACGGGTTTGATCGCCGGTAGTTATCCTGCTTTTTATTTGTCGCGCTTCAATCCATCCACTGTGCTGAAAGGATCGTTTAGTTATCAACGATCATTTCCTGAAATGATAGCACGACGAGGTCTAATCATATTTCAGTTTGCTATTTCAGTAATCTTCATTGTTGCCGTTACAGTTGTTTATAAACAAATTGAATTTGTGCAAACGAAATATCTGGGCTATGACAAAGACAATATTGTCTACTTCAAACCCGAGGGCAAACTGGCACTTAATCTGGAGACATTTCTTTCAGAAGCAAGGAAAGTTCCCGGTGTAATCAATGCGTCGTCTATTTCGAGAAGTATCGTGGGTGCGCAGAACTCGACGATGGGGTATTTCAATTGGGAAGGAAAGGATCCCAATGTTCAAGTACCGTTTGAGATCGTAAACAGCAACTACGACTTGATTGAAACTTTAGGCATACAATTAAAAGAAGGCCGGGCCTTTTCAAGAGACTTCCCTCAAGATACATCGAGCATAATCTTCAATGAAGCCGGTCTTGAAGTGATGGGACTCAAAGACCCAATAGGAGGCACATTTAACCTGTGGGGAAAGGACTATAAGATAATTGGCATTACAAAGAATTTTCATTTTGAATCGCTGCACGAAAAAGTGAAACCTTTGTTTTTCAGATTGGTCCCGGAAGAAGCGGAGCGGATCATGGTAAAAATTTCTGCTGGGAAGGAAACAGATGCGATTGAGGGACTGGAAGATGTGTACAATAAAATCAATCCGGGTTATTCATTTGACTATAAATTTCTGAGCGAGGAGTATCAAGCTCAATACATTGCCGAAAAGCGTGTTTCAACTTTATCGAAATACTTCGCTGCTCTTGCGATAGTGATTTCGTGTCTCGGACTATTTGGTCTTGCCGCATTCACCGCTGAGCGGCGGTTGAAAGAAATTGGAATAAGGAAAGTGCTAGGCTCCAGTTCATTCGGTATAGTTTATCTCTTGTCACTTGATTTTACGAGGGTTGTCATTGTTTCGATTCTCATCGCTTTGCCCATAAGCTACTACTTTACCTCGCGTTGGCTGGACGGTTTTGCCTTTAGAATAGAGTTGCATTGGTGGTATTTCGCAGGGGCAGGAATTCTTGCAATCTCCATTGCATTGCTTACTGTCGGCGCACAAGCGATAAGAGCGGCGACATCGAACCCCGCACAGTGCCTGAAGGACGAATAAGCATAGGCGCAAATAAATAATGAATGCATTGCCGGCTGGCTGGGTGTCCTGGATAGCTGCGCTATAGATTGACCAGGCACCGCCTGAGTGCCGAAGGCCGGAGGGATGGATGCCGCTGCGTTGGCAAGGCGATTTACTAGTAGAATGCTCACAGTTTTTCGTTTCAGAGGATGGTAAGCCACCGCATCCTTATCAAACGTTTACCAATAATGTAATTGTCCGCCATAGGATTTGCTTTTCACCGTTCATCGGCTAACTTTATTAGTGCCGCACCTTTTTACCGGCATCATCATGAAATCTTTATCAATGTCGGTTATTTTCCTATTGACGATCATGTGCCTTACTGCACACGGCCAGGGAATGAAGCTGGGAGAAGTTGTGATTGTGAGTACCTCGGCCTTGAAGCCAAATGTAAAGGGAGATGCATTCAAAGCCTTCATCAACACCGAGGCTGTTAAAAGAATCAAGACCAGCAATCCCCCTATGTTAGTTCACGCATTCCAGGCAGACCGTGGTAAGCGCAAAGGGGACGTGCTACTCGTGTATGGGACAGACAAACCATCGGCACGGGAATCCTTTGCCACCGGCAGTCCTTTCCGTGACGAGGTGCTTGCTGCTTCTGGAAAAAAACCTTCTGACTTTATCGCAAACACACATAAGTACACGGAATACAGACTGATTGGCGCTGATAAGTTCAAAACACGACCTGATATCGGCATACTCGGTATTCATTACATCAAAGTGAAAAAAGAAAAGGCAGCGGAATTTGAAAAATTCGTTGTCGACAAATTACATCCCGCCGTGGGCAACGTACTTCCGGACATGCATTTGATGTACTACAAGGCTGTCGCTGGCGATGATGCACCATCGTACATCACAATCTTTGCGATCACATCCGTAGCAGCCCGACATAAATATTGGCCGGAAGGCGCTCCGGAAACTCAACCGCTTAAAGATGCTTTCAAACCACACGAAGCACTCGCTAAAGAACTTGCTTCTTATCTTGTCGAAGGAAGTTACCTGGAAGTAGGTAAAGGCGGCGCCGCGATCTACGAGAGCAAAGAATGGACGGACTACATTTATTGATTTGTAATTGACCTCATTTAATGGATTTAAAAATATAACTCTTATGCGATCAGTTTGTTTCACTTTAGGCATGATGTTCATCACGTTTGTGATATGCGCGCAAAGCAGTGAAAAAGTGCCTGCCGGGTTTAAATCATTGTTCAATGGTACTGACTTCACGAACTGGAAAGTGCCAGAAGGAGATAATGGACACTGGAAGATCAAAGATGGCGTGATTGATTACGATGCCGAAAGCGAAGCACAAAATAAGGATCTTTGGAGTGACAAAGAATACAAAGATTTCATTCTTATTGTCGACTGGAGAATAAAAGAAACCCCGTGGAAAAATCCCAACGTGCCGCTGATCCTGCCAAGCGGTATTCATAAAAAGGACGAGAAAGGAAATCCGATAGCCATGACCGTGCCTGATTCCGATTCCGGCATCCTTTTACGAGGGACAGGCAAGTGTCAGGCTAACATATGGGGTTGGCCCATTGGGTCGGGAGAGGTCTATGGGTATCGCATGGATGAGAAGATGCCACCCGAAGTAAGACGCGGTGTAACTCCGAAAGTCAATGCCGATAAAAACATCGGTGAATGGAATACTTTCAAAATCACAATGAAAGGAAACCGCATGAGTGTCGATCTGAACGGTATCAATGTGATAGAAAATGCTCTCCTTCCCGAATTGCCTGAAAAAGGTCCTATTGGTTTACAACACCACGGGGCGAAAACAAATGGCGAATGGGTTAGTCCGCCGAGCCTCGTTCAGTTTAGAAGAATTTATATCAAAGAAATCTAATTCATGAACGTCAATGGTTTGCTCAGCTATATCCTTTGGGATGTAGACCCTGAGGCTTTTGTCATTCCTTTACTTAATCACCCTGTCAGGTGGTATGGTTTGTCATGGGCACTTGGTTTCTTGATCGGCCCGCAGATCATGTCTCACATTTACAAGAAAGAAGGCCGGCCCCAAAAGGAGGTTGATAGCTTGACCATTTACATAATAATAGCGGCGTTGGTTGGAGCAAGACTAGGTCACGTATTTTTTTACGATCCAGTAGAATTTATGAACGATCCGCTAAGTATTCTTAGGATATGGGAAGGTGGATTAGCAAGCCATGGAGCTGCGATAGGTGTCCTGATCGCGTTGTACTTCTTTACAAAGAAAACAAAAGTACCGTATCTGTGGATCTTAGACAGAGTCGTAATTGTGTCAGTACTGGCTGGAGCGTTAATCCGCCTTGGAAATCTCATGAACTCGGAAATGGTTGGACTTCCTACATCATTGCCATGGGGTTTTATTTTCACTAGCATTGACAACACCCCGCGTCACCCTGCCCAGCTGTACGAAGCACTTTATTGTCTGATACTTTTTGCGTTCCTATTTTACATTTGGAGCACGCGAAGGCAAGAGATTAAAAATGGATTTTTAACGGGTTGGTTTCTTGTTATCTTATTTACTCTTCGGTTCATTGACGAATTCTTCAAGATCAACCAGGTGTCTTTTGAAGATGATCTTATGTTCAACATGGGCCAATTGTTAAGTATTCCATTTGTGATTGTTGGGATATTCATTCTTTTGAGAAAACCGAATGAAGTTTTGCCGGACGATGGCGTGAGTGTGTGAGTGACACACGTAGGACTTTTTACCGCAAAAACGCAAAGAACTTAGGTTACGCAGGGAATGATCTGTAATTTTTTTTACCTTCGTACATCTTAAAGTTTTAATCATATCGAAATATCGGGCCTGAGCCCCGTATCGACGGAGAAGAACATTATCCTTCCTGGCTCATATTAGCTTCCGTCAATCATACACAATACAGTTATTGTCGACGCGACACAATAAGCGTTGATTTTTCTTATTTGGCAGAAATGCCTCCTCACAACTATAAATGAATTCGCATGAACAATGATGCAAACAAAAAACTCGTACTTGATCTTTATAAAAAAGTCATCGGCCAACGAAATGCTGATTTAATAGACAACTACATAGGAGACAACTATATCCAACACTCGCCTTCGATGAAAGATGGTAAAGCGGGACTACGCGAAGCGATTGAATATCTTAAGCTTTTACCGCGGCCTGAGGTACAGAAATCTCCGATCGTCCTCGCTATTGCCGAAGGTGATTATGTGATGTTACTGCTGGATCTAAATTTTATGGGCAAACATTTGTCTGTCGCCGACCTTTTTAAGGTTAGTGATGGAAAGATTGTTGAGCATTGGGATGCAATCCAGGATATAAGCTCCACTGAACTAAATGTACCGCTATTTGATGTTGACGCGGATGTTGTACTAAGCGACGTTGACAAGACATTGATAGAGAAACATCCTGATCTTCGGCGCGATAAGATTCATCGAATGATAGTGGAAGGTAACGTTGCTGGTGTACAGTCTGAAATCGATAAGTCTGGCAAACGTTTTGCGTGTTACGATTTTTTGAAGATTATCGATTCGAAGATTGTTCAATCATGGAGAGTGGTGCAGGCGATTCCTGAGAATATGGCTAATAGCAACGGCATGCTCTAAAATGTTTGTGTGTAGTCAGCAGAGTCTCCCGAGAGGCTCGGGTAGACGCTGCTGCGACCAAGAAGAATTGAGAATAGTGATTTTTGATTTTTGATTTGAGATTGCTCCGACGATCAATGCTCGTGTAGACTCTGCTGCTACGATTAGTTTGCTGCGGTGGGAAAATAGGAGTGATCCATCAGGGCTCGAGCCGACAACTATGAAGTAATTGAATAATATAACTCATAAGTCATAACTCCTAACCTTGGGAGCTCATCTCCTAATGTTCACCCATCCCCTCGCTTCACGCTGAAGTTTGTTTGAATAGAGCTTATAGTAATAGAACCCGTTCGGAAGGTTCTCCCCATTCCAATTGTTTTGATAGTCATCCGAGAAGAAAACACGCTCGCCCCAACGGTTGTAAACAGTGAGCGACCACACCCCATATTTGATATTTTCAAAAACAAAGAATTCATTTAATGCATCATCGTTTGGCGTAATAATGTTTGGGGCAAACCCCGGACAATCCATGAATCTAACAGCGATGGTGTCCTGTATAACACAGTGAGGTGTAATGAAGGCCACGCTGTACTCTCCGGCATCTGAAATATGTTTAATCGAATCGGAAGATCCATCAAACCACCGTAAGCTAGCGGCAGGATACTCATCTGCAATTAAATCAAGCGTTTCACCAGTGCAAAGAACCGTGTCAGCTCCCAAGTTGATTTCAGGCAGGTGTTTAACTTGAAATTTGTGTTTATAGACGCACTCGTTGAAGTTGATAGTAACAAAATAATCCTTCGAGACTTTTTCCGTGATGTTGAGCGTCGGACCGTTACTTCCATCTTCCCATAAGTAACTTGTTGCACCTTCGACAAACGCATCCAGGTCGATGGATTTCTGTTGGAAGCAAAACGGCGAAAGGTTAGCAAGATTTGAAACATCGTAAGGCAATGCTTCGACGTTTACGTCGTCGATAAAGTAATATGTGTAGGAATAGTCGCTGTTGTCGAACGTGAGTTGTACCAATTTTGTGGAATCAATGCTGTTGAAGTTTCCAATCAGCAAATATTGAGCGTCGTGTCGCGCAGTGACGCACGATCCGATTTGTTTCCATTCCGAACTTATCACTTCCTGCGATTTGACCACGGGTTTCAGCGAAAGGTGATCGGGTGAGTTTGCACCTTCTGTGATGTGAATCAATGATTCAGAAAACGCCGCTCCCAGGTTGTTCGCTTCAAAAAGAGCCTGCGGATACGGATTCGGATTTTCCAGCCGGCTCTTCGCATAAAACTCGACGTTGTAAAAGGACCCTTTCTTAATAGGTGAAGCCAGCTTGATCTCTATATATTCTTTGTATTCCGATTTTGATCCAGCTTCAAATGATGCCGTGACAATTCCAATCATTCCATGTCCTGTTCTCGCCGAATCATGAACGATTATTGGATTCAAAAGACAGTTGGGAGCTGCGAGGCTATTCCAATAATCGGGTGTTGTTGGGATTGGTTGAATCCAGTCGCGCAGAAGAGCTTCCATGAAATACAATCCATCCTCACAAGGAAGGTGCTTGTATTCCTCAAAGCCGGGGTTGGGCACCAGGTTCTGGGCTTCACCGTACAAATAGAAACCCGTTAGCAGTAAGATCAGAGCTGCGCGCTTCATAACACCGCAATACGTCTAAGCTATGGAATAGCCAAGGTAATGTCAATAAACTACTACCGGCGCTTTCAGTCTTTAAATTATGTTCAGTGAAAAACATGCACCCAACCGTTCACAGTCTTAAGTCCCTCGGAAGAAAGTTTGTAATAGTAAATTCCTGTCGGTAAGTCCGTACCATTCCAATTGTTTTGATAATAAGGGGAGTAATAAACTTGTTCGCCCCAACGGTTAAGTATCTGCAATGACCACACGCGACTCTCAATATTTTCGAAAGTAAAGAATTCGTTATAGTCGTCGGAATTAGGTGTTATAATATTTGGTACAAATCCAGGGCAGTCCAGATAATCAATCTTAATGGTGTCTTCCGATGGACAATCGTCGGATAAAACTTTTGCACTATAGATACCGGGTCCTGCGACATATTTTACAGAATCATCCGATCCGTCAGACCATTTAAATTCATTAATAGCATAAGCCGGCTTTAGTTTTAATGTCTCGCCCTGGCAAAGCGTCGTATCGTTTCCCAGAAAAATTTCAGGGATGTATTCAACCTTAAAAATGTGCTTATAACTACACTCATTAAAATTGATCGTTACAGAATATTCCTTATCGAGGTGTGCGGTTACGTTCAATGTTGGCGACGTTGTCCCATCTTCCCAAGTGTAACCTAGAGCCCCATCAACAGATGCGGTTAATTGCACCGAGGGCTGACCGTCGCACAATGCCACATTTTTTTGGAGTGACGCCACATCATAAGGAAGAGGTTCAACCGATATGTCATCCACGAAATAATAGGCTTTTTCTGACCCTTGTGCGCCAGCAAGAAGGCGTATTGACGTCGAGTCGATGCGATTAAAATTGCCGACCAACAAATATTGATATGAGCTATCTGAAGCAAAACATCCGTTGATCTTGTGCCACGTTCTATCTGCTGGAACAATCTCTTCAGCCTTGATTGCAGGTTTCATTAACAGAAAAGGAGGATGAGTTGTAGCATAGTTTCTTACTTCTTTATTTGAAAAAGCTATTCCCAGATTATTCGCCTCCATCGGTTGCACATCATTAAAGAGTTTTTCTTTTTGCGAGGCTGCATAGAATGCCACATTATAAAGACCACCTTGTTTAAGCTTGTCCTTCAACGGCACTTCCAGATATTCTTTATACTCATTACGAGCTCCCATTGATATGTCTGCGATGATCATTGCAGCCATACCACTTCCCGTTCTTGGTAACACTGTTGAATTTGTTGGCTTTAGATCACAGGGTGTATCGGAGAGACTGTTCCAATAGTCTGATGTCGTGCGTAAGGGTTGGAGCCAATCCACTACGAGGTCCTGAACAAAGAACTGATTAAGGAAGCATGGCAATCTGTCGTATTCTTCGAAACCGGGATTGGGCACAAGATTTTGACCGCGTATAGGGCAGAAGCAGAACAACAGAAATGCCACCAGACAAAATTTCATAAACACATTGCTACTGCAATATTCGTAATCTATTAAAGTCGAAACGCTTTACCAACAGACACAACCTCAAGTTGTGTTATTGTTCCCGCTCCGCTGCTTGGATGAGACCCTTGATGTAACCGATCGCAAACAACGTCCCGAGCTCGCTGTAACCGGGATGTTCATTGCTATCACCTGCGACCGTCGGCACATGATCTTCTCTCATGGGACCTTTGAATCCAACTTCATAATAAGTCTTCATGGCCTTGTACATATCCGTCTTACCTTCATCATGAAACGTTTCTTCAAAATTCCATTTATTTCCGCGTATATCGCGAAAATGTACAAAGAAGATCTTCTTACGTGCGCCAAAGTATTTTATAACGGCAGGGATATCCTCATCCATTGTGGCAAAGGTTCCCTGGCAAAGGGTAAGACCGTTATTGGGACTTGGGTATAGCTCAATAAGTTTCTTGAATGCATCTGCAGTTCTCATTATGCGAGCGATTCCGCGGATCTTCGGAATAGGAGGATCGTCGGGATGCAATGCAAGTTTTATGTTATTTTTTTCAGCTTCCGGAACAACAGCTTTCAAAAAATACTCCATGTTTTTCCACATGGTTTCTTCACTCACTTCTCCATATTCGGTCAAGGGTTCATCTTTGATCGTCTCATAATCAAATGCTGTCACAAGCGCGCCACCTCTTCCTTTTCGAGCTATATCAGTTCGTGCCCAATTGATTACAGGCATCCAATTATAGCAAATGGTGTTAACTCCGACCTTATTAAGATTCTTCATCAACGTAATGAAGTTTTCAATTTCTTCGTCGCGTCCCGTGATGCCGAGTTTTGTTTTGTCAAGCGGTGGTGTTCCTTCCAGCACTTTCCATTGCAACCCGCGCTTAGCATATGCGTCTTTCACCGCCGTTACCGCCTCAAGCGTCCATGGTTTGGCATCCTTTAGTCCCGCGACACCAGGAGCCGATGGTGAGACAGCTCCTGTCACACCCATTTGCTTCGACAGCTCGATTTTTCTTTCCTGAAGGCCATAAAAGTAAGCGAGGCACAATTCGATGTTGGCATCCCTGGAATTTTTTATGACTTCGGCTGCGCCTGTCTGAAAAGTAAATGGTGTAATCGCAGTCAACGCCGCGCTGTTTCTGATAAACTGTCTCCGTGACGTTC
>JGI10216J12902_100346551_pt1 | contig 13017 bp, 6 predicted proteins | sample KanNatreferecore_FD_12902 | JGI IMG/M metagenome (IMG submission 12902)
AAAAAAAGTTTTTTAAAAAATGAGTATCAATTGATCAATGAGTTCTCTTAATAGTGGATGGAACGAAATTTTTTTAGAAGTCTTACGGACCAGGAAAGAAGGCAGCTGAAAGAAAGAATATTTCTGCAACTGAAGATTAAAAACACTGAAGAAAAACGAAAATTTCATTATAGGAAATTTGCATATATCGGCCTTGCTGCAAGTGTTTTGATAGCTATTGGCCTGTTTACACTGCGAACAGGCGAACGAGACGGTTTCGATAAAATTTTTATTGCGCGCACGGGAGAAGGGGAAACAAAAGAGATTTTGCTTTCTGACAGTTCTGTTGTGGTGCTGAATGCAGGATCGGAATTGTATTCCAGTACTGATTATATAACCGGGGAAAGGGAAGTGTTTCTTACCGGTAACGGATTTTTCAAGGTTAAAAAACTAGCTTCACAGCGAAAATTCATTGTTCACGCCAAAACACTCCTGGTAACAGTACTGGGAACTCAGTTTAATATAAATGCACGTACCGATCAGGTATCTGTTACGCTTACCAGTGGAAAAGTTCAGGTTAACAAAAATAATGATGACAAACCTGTATATCTGAAACCAGGAGATAAGCTTAAACTGGATGCAGATAAAACCTCTTTCACCATGGAACAGATAGATACTTCAATGTATTCCGCATGGATAAAAGGAGAATGGAATTTTAAGAATGTGACACTTGCTGAAATAGCCCTTCTCATCAAGGATTATTATAACGTAGATGTAGTGTTTAAAGACAAAAAGAAGATGAATCAGCAGATGACAGCAATAATACCTGTGAACACACTCCAGGGTCTTATAAAAGTTATAACCGCTACCCTCGATGTTAAAATATCGCAAAATAGTAATAGGCAACTCTCCATTCAATAATGCTCAATCAAACGCTATGAGAAATATCGTTGACCACCTTGTAATATTTAAAAAGTATGCCTTTGCCGTGATTCTTTTTTTCGGCAGTTATTTCTTTGGCTTTACTCAGGACCTTGTAATGGCGAACGCCGATCCCAGCCAGGCACAGCAAAGCTCTAAAGGAAACAAATTAAAGACCGTGCCCCTTCGGATTTTCATGCAGCAATTCCAGGAAGCGACCCATATTTATTTCAGTTACTCTTCGGAGGCTATGAAGGAAAAAATGGTGCAATATGATGAAATACCGAAAAAATCTAAGGAAAATGCGGGAGAACGGCTAAATAAAGTTTTAAAACCTGCCGGTCTTACCTTCAAGAAAGTGGATAATGTATACATCATTATACCGCAAGAAAAAACATTTGCATCCCCGGTATCCTATAGTGGTCAGGTTCCGGTTGCAAAAGATGTAACTGTAAGCGGAGTGGTAAAAGATGTAAACGGAACCAATCTTGGCGGCATAACTGTACAGGAAAAAACCACCACCAATTTGACCACTACCAACGACAATGGCTACTATACTTTAAAAGTTTCAGGTCCTGAAGCTATTTTGCTGTTTAGTTCAGTTGGTTATTTGCAGTACGAGGTACCCGTTATCAACCAAACAATAATTAACGTTACTCTTGAGGCAGGAAAAGCAGAAGAGCTTTCAAATGTTGTTGTAACTGCCCTTGGCATTTCGCGTAATAAAAAATCACTTGCTTACTCAGTATCTGAAGTAAAATCAGAAGAACTTACCAAGGTAGCCAACACAAATTTTTTAAAATCACTCGATGGTAAAATAAGCGGCGTAAATATTTCCAGTCTCAGCAGCGATCCAACATCATCTGTACTGGTGAACATCAGGGGTACTACCACAATGCCTTCAAAAAGAGACGCGAATATATCCAAGCAATCGCAACCACTTTATGTAATAGATGGCATACCAGTGGGCACACAGTCGTTTACACAAAAGGATGGTGTTGACTTCGGCAACATCCTATCACAATTGAACCCTGAAGACATCGAAAGTGTGGTGATTCTGAAAGGAGGAAGTGCGGGTGCATTGTATGGAGCAGAAGGTGGTAACGGCGTGGTTATGATCACCACTAAATCAGGAAAGGGAGGTAAAAAAGGTATCGGTGTTTCATATAACACGTCAGCTATCTGGGACCAGGCATATCAGTTCATAGATGAACAACAGGAATTCGGCCAGGGTGAAAGAGCATTCGAATGGCAATTCGATAATACGGATACCTGGGGTCCGAAACTCGATGGATCTTTTTCTTCCGATTACTGGGACACTAAACAGCAGGCGTGGAAAAACAAGCCTATGGTATCGTCAAAGGAAAACAGGGTAGAAGAGTATTTGCAAACAGGTAACACGCTTACCAATAACATTAACATCAGGGGTAACTATGATAAAGGTGCATTCAGGCTTTCGCTTTCCCATATGGATAATAAAGGAGTTATGCCGAACACGAAAGTCTCGCAAATCTCAGTTGCGTTAAATTCGGAATATCGTCTAACCAATTCCGTAAAAGTTTCGGTTAATGCAAGTTATATAAGAACCAATTCTCCAAACAAGGCAAATATCGTTGGCTCAAACAGTATTTTGAATAGCTTGTTGTTTAATTTCCCTACAAGTCTTCAGCCTCTTTCTGAAATGAAAAATTACTGGTTAGAAGGGTACGAAGGCATTCAGCAGAATGGATCGATCATGGAACCGAATGGACTGGATGTAAGCAACGATAATCCATGGTGGACTACTTATGAAAAAATCCACCGCTTCACCAGAGATAATTATTTTGGAAAAATCCAGCTCGACTGGCAATTAACCAAACATTTTTCGTTCCTCGCACGTACGGGAATGGAAAGCGTGAAAGAAAATTATGAATTGCGTCAATCATGGGGAACAGGTAGCCTTGAGGGAAAATATACCAATGGTGATGGGCAGTTTTATCTGGGTACTAACAGTAGTCTTCTCGTGAACTCCGATGCGATAATAACCTACAATAATGACTTCGGTAAATTTTCACTTTCAGCTTCTGTTGGAGGTAATTACGCATTCAATGATAATTCTACTCTTGAAGAGGGAGCTGGCAGGCTATCGGCACCAGGATTGTTCACCATTGGCAATGCTGTTCCAGGAACATTGATTACTCCTGCTCCGGTAAATGCAACAGGACAATCATCATCAGTTTATGGCACTGCGAATATTGGATATAACAACCAGCTTTTCCTTGATATAACGGGCAGAAACGATTGGAAAGGAAGCCTTGAACAGGAAAAGATAAATTATTTCTACCCTTCTGCATCATTAAGCTGGTTAGCTTCAGAAACTGTAAAACTGCCGGAGATTTTTAATATGGTTAAATTAAGGGCAGCTATAGCAGATGTGGGAAATGGATTGGTGGTGAGCCGCTCAAAAGATTTTTACTACTTCGAACCAACCAACTGGGGTGCAGTAAAAACGGTAAACATACAGGCAACGCTGGTAGATCCCGACCTGAAGACAATGCATTCTGTTACGAAAGAAATAGGCTTAGACCTGGCAATGCTTAAGAACAGAATACGGTTTGATATAACGTATTTTATCAAGGATCAAAAAAATCAGATAGATGAGATCCCTACTGTTCAGGGCACAGGTTACACTGGGATGCTCACGAACATTGGAGATGTAAGGAGCAAAGGTTATGAATGGGGATTGACTGTAACGCCTGTACTTACAAAGGATTTTACATGGGATGTAACAGCTTCGTTTACTCATTACAAAGCAACGATCACCAGACTAACTGATATTTTTGCACCAAATGGATATGTGTTTGCTGATTATGATGGAAAAACAAGAATCAAGATAGCAGTAGGTGAGGAGATCGGCAATATTTATGAACAAAATCCTATCCTCAAAGTGAAGGAAGGCAAATACGCAGGACAATACTTGTTGAATAGTGAAACAGGCGAGTTCCAGATATCCGGTGATGAAAGAGACAGAGAAAAAGTTGGAAATTTTAATCCGGAATACATCGTTGGTCTTAATACATCATTACGCTATAAGCAATTTTCATTAAGTCTTGTGGGAAGTCTCAGAAAGGGTGGAAGATATGTATCGGTGAATCAGCAATATCTCGAATCAAACGGTAGAGCATTTACAACACTTGGATCAGGACCAAATAATCCATGGTGGTTAGGGGGAAGAGATGAGGAACACGGCGGACTTCCATGGCCTGCTGAAGGATCAAGCAGTTTCGATGCTATTAACAATAACAACGATGGACAACGTTCCGACAACAACGATGCGAGCTATGCAAGAGGTGTGTTCATCAATCCGGACAATCCTGATGATGGTGAGCTGATAGAAAACGGTAAAGACCCAAACAACACTTTCTATCAGATACCTTACAACAGTTATGGGGATGTAATATGGGATTTTGCATCAACAAGAACATATGATGCCACTAATTTTAAACTCAGGGAAGTTTCACTTTCTTACTCTTTGCCTTACAAAATAACCAACCGTTATAAACTAAATGGCGTTACCGTTTCCCTGATAGGAAGAAATGTATTTCAATGGAACAAATCTGGCAGGCATGAAGATCCTGAAACTGCATTCAGCGGTGTAGGTACCGGACAGGGTGTGCTGAGAGCAACATTGCCAAGCATTCGTTCCTATGGATTTAAAGTTGGAATTGATTTCTAAAATATAGAAAAAACAATTTATGAAAACATTCATCTTCAAAATATTCATCCTGTTTGCCGTCTTTAATATTGTATCCTGCAGTAAGGATGCATTAAGAACACAGGACCGTCAGGAAGAAATCGATGCAACAGAGTCAGTGAATGATAATTTCCTGTTGTCCTCTATTATAACAAAAACATCCATATTCTACCAGAAAATGGGATACGACAACACCAAGTTGCCGGGGGCTGTGCAATATATTGTGAGGAATTTCCAGGGCAGTGATAATTATTATTCAGGTTTTAAAACGCCTTCTGACGATTTATACAATGCGATGGAAATTCTTAAGCTCATCGATGGTGCAATAGGTTTATCTGAAAAGAGAGGATCAAAATCATACCAGGGAATATTTATGACATTCAGGGCGTTGCTTTTTTCATTCATGACTGATTATTACGGAGATATTTATTACAGTGAAGCTTTGAAAGGCCGCGAAGGCATACTGTATCCGAAATACGATAAGCAGCAAGACATTTATAATGGACTGTTGGCAGAACTTGAAACAGCTAATACACTTATACCTGATGCAACTGTGAATATATCTGCGAATGAAGACCTGATGTTTCATGGCGATAAAGTACAATGGCAAAAATTCACGAATTCACTGAGACTTCGCCTCCTTATGCACGCATCAAATAAAATAGCTGATGCAGGAGCTAAAATGTCTGCCATAATCGGCAATCCTTCATCAACACCGATATTCACTGAAGTTGATGACAATGCTTCTATTGAATATGTAGGAGCAACATCCGACAACTCATGGACAGGTGGAACAATAAACTGGCCTGACAATGAAGAATTCGACAAAAGAAGGCCATCGAAAACTCTCGTGGATATGCTCGCACAATACAATGACCCGCGACTGGAAATATGGTTTGCTCCTGCCGAAAAGCCATGGACCAGCAATGCAGGTCTTGATGGAACAACCGTTGTTTCGACAGATGCCAATGGATACACCTATGAATCCACATGGGAATTTATAGATCATTCTGACCCCTTGATTGAAGCGCAGAAAATCAACATTCTGGATTCAAATAAATTGTATGCAGGTTTTATAGCAGGCATGGCAGGCGACTGGAAAAACGGGAATGGCCATTATGATACTGAAGCCGGTGGTGTGGTAGGAAATTTTAAAGTGTCGAAATTCTCAAAATTATTCCGTGAAAATAATCATCCGTTGGTACGCGCAATGATCATGAATAGCGATGAGGTGCAATTTATCATTGCAGAAGCCGCAGTGAAAGGGTTGGTGACTGCGGATGCTGGTGAGTTTTACCGCAAGGGCATAACACTTTCTATGCAGCGCTGGGGTATAGCAGAAGATGACATAACCACTTACCTGGCACAATCGTCAATTGATTTACCTGCTGACAATCCTGGCAAGCTGGTAAAAATAGCAGAACAGAAATGGCTCGGCCTGTTCCTCAATGCCGTTGAAGCATATCTTGACCTTCGTCGTACAGGACTACCGGATATTACAAAAAATGGCAACCTTGTTACTTTCGATTTCCCATTGCGTTTCCGTTATCCTGGCGCCGAGCTTGGGCAGAACAAGGATGCATATGATGCTGGTGTAAGCACCCTGATGCCTGCAATAGATGAAGAGTTGTCAAAAATGTGGTTGTTGCAATAATGATACGCCTTATCTATACAGGAATACTGATTTTGTTCCTGGGTATTACAACTGCACATGCAGATCCGGATAAACCATTCCGTCAGGCTGTATCGGTTAAATATGTGCTGAACGAATCGCTCAGGGGAGCTGTTTTGCAAAAGGTTGTCAGTGATTACAATGATAATATTTATGTTCTTTCAAATAAGGGTGTACTGAGAATATCCAATAATGAACTGATAAAGGATATTCGGTATACTCCTCTTGCTAATACAATTCCACTCGACATTACTGCGCAGGAACAAAGCGGCCATCTGTATTATTTATATAACAACCATTTTCTTAGCAATGGATATGCGGGTAAACCGTATGCTGAATTTCCAGAAGGAAAATATTCACGAATAGCAGTATCAGCAGATGGAACCGTGTTGCTTGCAGGTACGAATACACTGGCTTTAGTAAAATCAGGCAATGTGAAAGAGCGCTCAGAAAAAATTCCTGGCGTTCTTTCTGTAAATGTTCATAATGGCAACTTTTATATATTATGCAACACCGAATTGTATTCTCTCGTTAGTGGGACATTAAAAAAAATTCATAGCGGAAGGAATTTTAATGCAATGGGTTTTCGTGGGAATGAAATAATTATGGGAACGGACGCGGGTTATTATGGAATCAATGCCATTACAGGCGACACTCTTACTTCGCTGCATCTGAAAATACCGGTACCGGATATCAATTGTATTACAGTTGTAAAAGGTAATATTTGGGCAGGTACCGGTGAAGGAGGATTTATGCAGATGTCATCGAATGGATACAGGTATTATGCGTCGAAAAGGTGGCTGGAACAAGACCAGGTTAAAAGTATTTCTTATGACAGTAAAGGAAACGTTTACTTTCTTACCAATGGTGCAGTAAATGAAATCAGGTTCCCCCTCCTTACACTCGCCAAAAAAGCAACTTATTACCAGGATAAAATAAGGGAGCGGCACATCCGCTATGGATTTATAGCAAATGCAACATTCCAGCATCCGGGAGATATTGCTACAGCACAACTTACAGACACAGATAACGATGGTCTGTGGAGTGCATTTTACCTGGGCAGTCAGGCCTTCCGTTTTGCTACTACCAAAGAAAAGGAAGCCCGGCGATATGCCTGGGAAGCTTTTGAAGCATTCGAAAGAATAATTTCTATCAATCCACTGATTGGATTTCCTGCGCGCACTTTCGAAAGGACCGGTTTTAAAAATTCCGATCCTGACAGATGGCATGATTCACAGGAAAAAGGTTGGGAATGGAAAGGTACCACCAGCAGTGATGAATTTGTTGCATACATATGGGTGGCCGCTATTATGAATGAAATGGTAGCTCAAACAAAAGATGAAAAACAACGTGTAGCCGGATTTATCGACAAAATACTTACGCACATTATTGACAATGATTACAATTTCGTTGATGCGGATGGAAAACCAACATTATGGGGAAGATGGAATCCTTCCTATATAAACTCATACCCGGAAACTGTAGGTGACAGGAGGCTCGGCAGCACGACAATCATTGCTGGATTGCAACTCGCATATACGCTGACAGGCAAACAGAAATATAAATCAGAAGCTTTAAAGCTGATGAATGTTCATGGGTACCTTAAAAATATTCAGTTGCCTTATACGAACATTAAAGCAACACCCGGCGTACTTCACGAAGGCATTGATATGGGAGACGGTGGATGGAATCATTCAGATGATGAAATGGCTTTTCTTACCTACTGGGTACTTTATCACTACGCGTTTAATGATGATTTGAAAAAGAAATATTCTGCAGCCATTGAAGATCACTGGCGCATTGAAAAACCTGAAAAAAATGCCCTTTGGAATATGATTACTTTAGGTACTATAGGTAAGTACGACAAGGCATCAACATTCTGGCACCTGAAAGAATTTCCTTTAGACCTCATCCGCTGGGATGTAAAAAATTCACACAGGAAAGACATAGAAATGCTGCCACCCAATTTCAGAAATCAATATACTAAAGATTTATTACCCCCCAATGAAGCACCAATACACAGACACAACAGTAATGCCTTTATACTGGATGGTGGTGAAAACGGAATGAGCGAACTGGCAGGTGATGAATATCTTTTACCATACTGGATGGCACGCTATCTAAAGATTTTACAATAACATTCAAAGCGATGAATAAGAATTGGGCGATGGGTTTTCTCCTTTGTTGCTCTGTCAATGCAATCGCGCAGGTAAATAGTGCACGCAATCTAATGCCTGTACCCCTTCAACTGATCGCCGAACCGGGCCGATTCCCGATAAATCAAAATTTCAGATTATCCATAACCGGTAATTGTGATAAAAGAATATATGCGGAGGCGAGCCGTTTCATCAGGAGAATGGGAGAAAAAACTGGTTTCTTTTATGACAGGCAAGGATACGTCGTTCCTGCTGACATTGATAAAAATGAACCCCTTATCATTAATATAAATAGACCGGCTCGATTGAAAGCTGGAGAATTTGAAGGATACTCCATCGATATCAGCAGTAAACAAGTGCGTGTATTTGCAGAAACTGATCTTGGTGCTATACATGCACTGGAAACATTGATGCAATTAGTAAGCACTGATACATCGGGATATTATTTTCCTTGTGTTCATATTAAAGATGAACCCAGATTTGTATGGAGAGGGTTGCTACTTGATGTAGCACTTCACTTCATGCCAATGGATGTTGTGAAACGCACACTGGATGGAATGGCCGCGGTAAAATTAAATGTACTTCACCTACACCTGAGCAATGACCAGGGATTCAGGGTTGAATCAAAGGTTTTTCCGGCTCTGCAGTCAAAGGCTTCTGACGGATTGTACTACACTCAGCAAGACATAAAAGAGATCATTCATTATGCCGCACAACGTGGTATACGCATAGTTCCTGAATTTGTTGTACCCGGACATACCACTGCGATCCTTACTGCATTTCCGGAACTTGCCAGCGTGAAAAAGAAATATACCCTTGAAAGATATTTTGGAGTATTCGATCCGGCTCTTGATCCAACCAATCCAAAAGTGTACACGTTTCTCGAAAAGCTGTTCACTGAAATGGCTTCTTTATTTCCCGATGAATATTTTCATATCGGCGGTGATGAGGTAACAGGAAAACACTGGGAAAACACACCACACATCCGCAATTACATGAAGGCACATGGAATGAAAACATTCCAGGATTTGCAGGCATATTTTAATAGGAAAATATTTCCCATCATTAAAAAAAATGGGAAAAAAATGATTGGTTGGGATGAGATACTGCATGCCGGGATTCCTGAAGCTATAACGATACAATCATGGAGAGGGAGAGAAGCTTTTTTTGAATCCGTGAAGCAAGGCCACCACGCCATCCTTTCACATGGATTCTACATCGACCTGATACAACACGCCGATACCCATTATTTAAATGACCCCATTCCTGATTCTGTAAAACTCACGCCGGCAGAATCAGCGATGGTTCTCGGTGGTGAAGCCACAATGTGGAGTGAACTTGTCACAGCAGAAACAGTTGATTCAAGAATATGGCCTCGACTCGGTCCGATTGCAGAACGCTTATGGTCGTCGGCGGAGGTTCGGGATGTTGCTGACATGTACAGGCGAATGGATATTATCAGTCTGCAACTGGAATCGCTGGGAATGAGACACATCTCATATAGGCCTGCAATGATTCGCAAACTTGTTAATGGATATGATATCGGGGTACTGGAAGTTTTGTTGAATGTGATAGAACCGTTGAAAATTTATGAACGAAACAGTGGTGATACGATGTACACCGTTTTTTCTCCTTTCACCAAACTCGCGGATGCTGCAATACCTGATCCACCGCTGCCGAGAATGTTTAATAGCTGGGTAGATAATTATCTCTCAGATAAATCTTCAGAGAATGAAAAAAAGATAAGCGCTCAATTAATAGAATGGAAAGACAATCATAAAAAGCTTATGGGTACCATCAATAATTCACCCGTATTGAAAGAAGCTGAATCATTATCCAGAGGCCTTTTTGAAATTGCCTCATCCGGATTGGAAGCTCTTGAATTTTTGAAAAACGAGTCCGATAACAACAGCAGCGAATGGATAAATGAGCAGAAAAAAATACTACTACGGGCAAAGCAATCCGGTGCCCGATGCGAATTACAGGTTGTTGGTGCCATTGAGAAACTGGTTATTGCGGCTGGCAATGAAAACGTCAAAACATTTCCCGCGTTTGATAATACTGCTGCAAATTTAATTATAGTAAAATGATAAAATATTTCCTGCTTATCGGTATTCACTTTCATTTCATTATGGGAATGGCGCAGCTAACTGCAATAAAGGATGAGCCGTTCTGGCAGGAATATCATGAAGCATATCCCATGAATAGCAATATTAGGAAAATTATTGCTGACCGGGATCAGAATGTGTGGATTGCAACAGCCGACGGAATATTGAAAAAAAATAAAGAGGAACATATCTGGAATCAGGTATTGAACAGGGAGGATCGCGGACCAGCTTTTTCCCTGGCATCTGATGATAGGGGACGAATATGGATGGGAACATGGAACACAGTGTGGATGATGGAAAACGGATCATTGAAAAAAATAAATGGTACTGAAGGGCCAGTTTCCGTTTTATTCGATTCGCCATCAGGTATGTATGCAATTGGTCCTATGGGTATGTGGTCGTTCAATGGCACATCTTTTATAAAACATCATGCAATCATTCCCCGTTCAGTTCGTGATGCGGTATCTGATGAAAATGGAGAATTGTGGATGGCGTCAGATGTTGGTTTGTATCATGTAATAAAGGATTCATCCATTCATTTCCAGGATACTTCAACTCTTTTCAGCGCAGCGCAAAAAGGTGTTGCATTTAATAAGAATCACAATTTGTGGTCGGTGGGACTTGGAGGAATAAATATTATTAACAATGGTACGAGAATACAATCATTAACAACAGTAGACGGATGCCCGTCAATTTTTGTGAATACTGTAAACCTGGCTCCTGATGGTTCAATGTGGGTTGGAACCAGATCGGGTATTGTGCGATTTGATACAGACGGATCACATACGCTTCGATTCAGCCGGCGGTGGCTGATGCATGACAATGTTACATCTATTTCATTTGATTCTTCGGGAACTGCATGGATCGGAACTGATAACGGAGTGAGTGCAATAAGGAAAACAATGATGACCCTTGAAGATAAGTCTTCATACTTCTACGATGTACTCATGAAAAGGCATATCAGGGCACCCTGGATTGCAGGACAATGTAAACTCACTATTCCCGGAGACACCGCCAGCTGGAAACCAGACGATGATGACAACGATGGTGAATATACAGGTAATTATCTCACGATGGAATCATTTCGTTATGCAGTAACGAAAAATAATGAAGCAAAACAAAACGCGAAGAAAGCGTTTCAATTTTTAAAGTTCCTCCAGGAAGTAACTGGAAGTAAAGGATATTTTGCCCGGACGATAGTGCCGGTTGGCTGGACCAGCACATTGCATGATACCAATCAGATTTACACTTCTGAAGAGATCGCAGACGAAATGGTAAAAGAACCCAGGTTTAAACCGGTAGGTGAAAGATGGAGAAAATCAAACGATGGTAAATGGCTTTGGAAAGGTGATGCCAGCAGTGACGAAATGTGTGGTCACATGTTCGGCTATTTTTTCTATTATGAGCTTGTAGCAGATAAGGAAGAAAAAAAAATAATCGCATCACACATTGCCAGTATTGTTGACCATCTTATAAAAAACAACTACAACATGATGGACGTTGACGGCTCACACACAAGGTGGTCGGTTTGGTCGCCCGATAAATTGAACCGTGATCAGGAATGGTTGCCCGATAGATATCAGAATTCTATGGAGCTACTGAGTTTCCTGAAACTTGCATACCACGTTACCGGTAATAAAGATTATGAAAAAAGATATCGCCACCTGATCAATGAGGAACATTACCTGCAAAACATGTCTAAAGTAAAATATCAGAATCCTGCCTGGTTTATATATTTTGACGTGATACTTCAGGCCTATTTGTATCCAATATTAATAAAATGTGAAACAGACCCGCAACTACTTGACTTTTATACTAAACACATGGATGAATGGATGGAGAAAAGAAAGGGCGACAAAAATCCGCTTATAAACTTTTTATATTGTTATTCGAGAAATAAAAAAGTGGAACTCGAATCTTCACGAGATCTTCTGAAGGATACTCCTCTCGACCTTGTCAGCTGGACGATCGATCACAGGAACAGGGAAGACATCCGCATTGTTCATTCACCCGTGCTTGATGAAGATCAGGTAAGTGAACTGCCACCGGCAAGCATAAGGGCTACAATCCGGTGGGACGCGAACCCATGGCAGGCTGTTAATGGTAATCCATCCATAGAGAGGGAACCCGTTTTCTGGTTGCTGCCTTACTGGATGGGACGCTACCTTAAGATGATCAACTGATCATTTTGATTTAAGGTCGCATTTATTTTGAGGTCATGGGGACGGATTCGAACCGACGTGAAAGGTTAGCAGACCTGTGCCTAAGTCTCTCGGCCACATGAAGATCCTTCGGCTGGAAAACTACAGCTACGCAATAATCCGTCTATTTCAACTTCGCAAAGGTTCATAAACCTGGCAGCTTTCATAACTCATTCGTAGTTGTTTCTTCTGCTAAGGGTTCATTACACTCTGAGGACACAATACAATCATATGATCATATACTCCA